>Ga0081455_10003708_pt1 | contig 17489 bp, 14 predicted proteins | sample TabmetS3T2R1_FD_70207 | JGI IMG/M metagenome (GOLD analysis project Ga0081455, IMG submission 70207) | Tabebuia heterophylla rhizosphere microbial communities from the University of Puerto Rico - S3T2R1 | ecosystem: Host-associated > Plants > Roots > Rhizosphere ...
GGGCCCCGCCGCTGGGCACCGCCTGCCCGGGGAGCCGGAGGGAACCGCTCGTCGGCGGTTCGAGCCGCGCCATCAGGCGCCCCAGCGTGGTCTTCCCCGATCCGGACTCGCCGACGACCGCGACGATCTCGCCCGCCGAGAGGGCCACCGTCACATCGTCGACGGCGTGCACGATGCGGCGCGGCCTGCCAATCGCCCGCGCTCCGCGCGCGAGCGTGAAATGCTTGCGCATCCCGGCCGCCTCGAGCGCCGGCGGGCCGGCGGAGCCTTCCGCCGGAACGCATTCGGTCACGGTGACACCTCCATTGCAATGCCGATGTGGCTGTGGAAGCAGGCGACGACCCGGACCGGGCCCTCGGCCGGTTGGACTGGCGCGGCCGGCTCCGGGAGCTGTTGCCGGCACGTGCTGTCCGCCCGCGAGCAACGCGGCGCGAACGGGCACCCCGGACCGAGGCGACGCATGTCGGGAGGCGTGCCAGGGATTCCGGTCAGTGTTCGACGTGGCCCGGACAGCGGCGGGAAGGAGTTCAGCAACCCTACGGTGTACGGATGTGCGGGCCGGCGATGGATGTCGTCGGCGCTGGCGTGCTCGACCACGCGGCCGGCATACATCACCGCGATCGTGTCGGCGGTTTCCAACAGCAGTGACAGGTCATGGGTGATGAAGATCATCGCGAAGCCGAACTGCCGGCGCAGCGAGGACAGCTCGTCGACGATCTGGCGCTGGGTAACCACGTCGAGCGCGGTCGTCGGCTCGTCCATGATGATCAGCCGGGGCCGCAAGGCCAGCGCCATGGCGATCACGGTTCGCTGGCGCATCCCGCCGGAGAGCTCGTGCGGGTAGGCGCTGAGCCGGTCGGGACTGACCCCGACGGCTTCCAGCAGTTCGGCGGCACGCGCCACCCGCTGCGCACGGCCCAGTTCCGGCTGATGAGCACGTAGCACATCGGTCAGCTGGGCGCGCACGGACAGCACGGGGTTGAGGGCGTTCATCGCGCTCTGCAGGACGACCGCCACTTCACGCCAACGGAATCGGCGCAGTGCGCGCCCGCTGAGCTTCAACACGTCGACCGGCTCACTCGGCGCGTCTCCGCCGGGCGGGTGATACCAGACCTCGCCTGCGCTCGTGCGGGCGGGTTCGCGCAGCAGCCTCGCGACGGCGTGCGCGAGAGTGGACTTGCCGGAACCGCTCTCCCCGGCGATGCCCACCGCCTCGCCCCTCCTGATGACCAGGTCGACGCTGTTGACGGCGTGTACCGCCGAGGCGCCTGTCCCGTAGTCGACCGCGAGACCTTTGATTTCGAGCAGCACGGGTGGGCCGGCCGCATCCCGAACGGCGCTCATACCGGGACCTCCTGATCAACGGCGTCACTGGTCGGGGTGAGCCCGCGGTCCTTGCGTGCCCACCTGTGCCGGGCCACCCGATGGGTGAGCCGGTTGTCGGCTATCCGGTCGATCGCGCCATTGAGCAGCACGAGGGAGGTTCCGAACAACGCGATGCACAGGCCCGGCGGTACATACCACCACCACTGTCCAAGTTGGAATGCCTGGGCGTTGTTGGCCCAATAGAGCACGGTTCCCCAGGTCCAGTCGGTGACCGACCCGATACCGAGGAACGCCAGGCCCGCCTGCGTCATGATCGCGTACAGCACGGCACCGAGGAATTGCGCCGCAATCAGCGGAACCAGGTGCGGCAACACCTCGAACAAGACGATTCGCAAAGTGCCTTCGCCACTCGCCCGTGCGGCCAGCACGAAATCGCGCCGTCGCAACGAGAGGGCCTGTGCCCGCAAGATCCGCGCCGACCACGACCAGCCGGTCACCGCGATGACGATGGCCACCACCACGGCGCCGGACTGCTTGGCGTATCCCGCGATGACCACGACCAGCGGCAGCGTCGGAATCACCAGCATCGCGTTGGTGAACAACGACATGATCTCGTCGGAAATGCCGCCGATCACGGCTCCGGTGACGCCGACCGCGATCGCTAGCAGGATGGCCACCACGGCGGCCAGGGTGCTCACCACGAGTGAACCGCGCGCGCCCACGACCATTTGCGTGAGCACATCCTGGCCGATGTTCGTCGTGCCGAGCAAATGGGTTGCCGACGGGGCGGCGCTGATGTCATCCGTCGTCGCACTTGGATCACCGACGAACCACGGCCCCGCGACCGCCATGAGGACGAACAAGGCGAGCAGGCCCACGCCGACGCGTAGCGACCAGGGCTGATTGGACTTCATGCGCGACTCTCCCTTGTCCGCGGATCGAGCACGACGTAGGCGACATCGGCCACCAGGTTGGCGAGGAGCACGATCAACGTGATGATCAGGAAAAGCCCCTGCATCAGCGGGTAGTCCTGGTTGGTGACCGCTTGGAACAGCACGTATCCGACGCCCGGATAGGAAAACACGACCTCGGTGAGAATGGCGCCGCCAACCACGAATCCCAGTGACAACGCGAAACTCGCGAGGTTCGGCAGCAAGGCGTTGCGCGCGGCGTAGGAGAACACGACCCGACGGGTACTCAGGCCCTTCGCCTTGGCTAGCAGGACGTAGTCCTCGGCAATCGTCGCGAGCATCACGTTGCGCATGCCCAGCAGCCAGCCGGATACGGAGCTGACCACGATCGTCACCGCCGGCAGCGCGCCGTAGTGCAGCGCCGACATCACGAACGGCAGGTTCGGCCCGGCGGCGATGTCCGGGTCGTACGCGCCGCTCAGCGGAAACCATCCAAGCTTCGTGGAGAAGATGAAGATCGCGACCGCGCCCAGCCAGAAGTAGGGCATCGCGGAGAAGAAGGCGGTGACCGGCAACAGGTGATCGAGCCATGATCCGCGCCGCCATGCGCTGGCGATGCCGAGTAGTGTGCCGATCGCAAAGCTGATCACCGTGGCGCTGCCGACCAGCACCAGCGTCCATGGCAGCGCGGCGCCGATCACCGTGGACACGTTCGCCGGGTAGTAGCTGATCGACGGGCCCAGCTGTCCGTGCAGGACATTGCCGAGATAGGTCCAATACTGGACGAGGATCGATGAGTGCGTGTCCACGCCGAAGGCGGCACGCATCGCCTCGACATTCGCCGGATTCGCGTTCTGCTTCGTCCGCGCGAACATCTGCTGGACCGGATCGCCTGGCATCAACCGTGGAATGATGAAGTTGATGGTCAGCGCCAGCCATGTCGTGGCCAGGTAGAAACCCAAGCGCCTGATGACGAACACGTTCGGCTCCGTTCCCTAGGCCACACACTGCCGAAGCGATGTTCGGCAGGCGATCTCGAACCCTGTCCCGATCCGTTCCGGTGAGCCACCGCACATCGGGTCTTCGATGCCGACCGCATGCGCGGTGGCACCGACTGCACAAACCGCCGCGCCGGGTGTGCCGGCGAACCCGACCTTGGCGCCCCGGCCGCTGACCGGTTCGATCGGCTCATGAAAATCGTGGCCGAAGCCACACCATTGTGCCGGCGACTGTGGCACTTCCGGGCTCGGCGATACGATTTCGGCCACACCGGCGCTGCGCGCGATAACCGCGCTGTCATATACTTGAAACATAATTCTGGAGCCCGGAATCTTACGCGAAAGCGGTCGGTAACCGAGCGTGCTTCCTTTCCGGCGGCAGGTTATGTGTAGGACGGACATAAGTCAAGTGAGAATACGTGTAAGCGTGTTAGCGGGATGGCGGGGTGCATTGTGGTGAGAAGCACAACTCACGGCCGCAGAGCGACCCGATTCCGGAGCAAACGGACAGCCTCGCGACCGTCCTCGATACCATCCGGGAAAGCGGCACGACGACCGGGCCTGAACTGGTGCGCCGCGTCACGTTCGGTCGCGCACCTGCTCGACCTGGGCATGATCGACAACGGCGACGCGGCTGCGTCCGTCGGTGGCCCGGCCGTCGGACCCGCCCGCGCCGGCGCGACAGACGTCGCCGCACGCCCGAAAATCTGTCTGGAACAATTACAAGAACAGGCCGACGCATTGCTGACCGAGAACGCCGCGCCGTTGTGCGGAATCGGCGTCGGACTGCTCGGAGCGGTCGAATTCGACACCGGCGGGGCGATTGCAACGCCGATCATTCCGGGTCGGGCCGGACACCCGGTACGGGAACGGCTACGCGAGCGCTTCCCCGCGCCGGTTCGGATACATAACGAAGTCACCAACATGGCGCCCGGCGAGCTGCGGGCCGGTCTGGCGAAAAAGGAGCACCACGCGTTGTTCGTCAAGATCGGTACCGGTATTGGCGCCGGGCTGATCTCCAACGGAAGGCTGCACCGTGGAGCGCAGGCGGGCGCGGTCGGTTTCGGGAATTTCGCGGTTGCCGGGTCCGGGGTCGCCTGCCCCTGCGGCAACGAAGGGTACCTCGAAGGGGTCGCTGGTGGCGCCGCGCTCGCGCGGAACGGACCGCGCGCGGGCAAGGACGGGGCCAGTCGCGAACCTACTACCACACTCGACGGCACCGGTACCGGGCGATCGGCTGACGCGGCCGCAGGCGCCCAAGCCGGCGAGCCCGCGTGCCGGGACCGGCTCGTGCGCGCGGGCAACGCGATCGGGGGCGCGCTCGCTGATGTGGTGAACTTCGTCAACTCATCGTTGATCATGATCGGCGGTGGCGTGGCGAACGTCGGCGACTTGCTGCTGGCACCCGGAGCATGCTGCCGTTGTGGCTGGGCCACGGCGGCCCCGGCCGACCAGCTCGATGTCGTCCGACCCAGCACATGAACCGCCATGCTCATTCCTGCCATAGCGCGTTGACCTCCTTAGCCAGTAGCAGTTCCGGCTCCTCGAGCAAGGTGTGCGCCCGATCCCGGACAACCTGGCGCCCACCGATCAGCACATCGGTCACGTCGGCCGCGGTGGCCGCGAACAGCGCGCCGCCCGGCGATATCCCGGCCGTGCGCACCGAGCAGAGGTCCACGACTACCAGGTCCGCTGCGGCTCCCGGCACCAGTCGCCCCGCCTCGCCCCAGCCGATGGCGTCATGGTCGGTGGCCGCCGACAGCAGCGCCGGCGCGGTGAACCGTCCCCGTTCCTCAGCGGCCAAGCGGTCGTTGAGTTCCAGAGCTCTGGTCTCTTCGAAGGCATCGACAATCGCGTGGCCGTCGCTGCCAAGACAAAGCCCGACACCGACGTCAGCCAGGTGGCGAGCCGGCCCGATGCCGTCGCCCAGATCCCGCTCGGTCGTGGGACAGAAACAGGCGCGCGTGCCCGTGCGCGCGAGAAGGCCGATGTCCTCACCGGTCAGATGGGTGGCGTGTACCGCAACGGTGCGCGGGCTGAGCACCCCCGCCTCGCCGAGCAGCTGAGCTGGGGAGCACCCGTAATGGTCGAGACACTCGGCGTTCTCGGCCCGCTGCTCGGACAGGTGGACGTGCAGCGGGCCGGCCACCCGGGTGACCACGGGGAGCGCCTCGGCCGGTACTGCCCGGACGGAATGGACCGCGGCACCGGTGCGCACGCCTGGTGACATGAAGGCTTCCGCGCGGCCGGCCCATGCCTCGGCGTCGGCATCGGCGAATCGCACTTGGACGTCGTCGAGCCCGCGGTTGAAGCCGCCTGCGAGGTAACAGGTGTCCAGCAGGGTGAGCCTGATCCCGGCCGCTCGGGCGGCTTCGGCGAGCGCCTCGCTCATCACGTTCGGCTCCGCGTAAGGCTTGCCGCCCGGCGCGTGGTGCAAATAGTGGAATTCGCCCACGCTCGTATATCCGGCCAGTACCATCTCGGCGAAGACGCCGCGAGCCAGGCGGTGGTAGGAGTCCGGGTCCAGCCGCGCGGCCACGGCGTACATCCGCTTCCGCCAGGTCCAGAATGTCCCGCGTTCGTCGTGCGTCCGGCCACGCAACGCTCGATGGAAGGCATGCGAATGGACGTTGGCGAACCCGGGCAACGTCAGTCCCTTGAGGAGGGTCCCCGCCCGCGGCACGTTCGCGCGCACCGAGACGACGAGTCCGTTGGAGATCTCCATGCGCACGGATGCCGCCACCCCATCGGGTAGCCAGGCATATTCGCACCAGTAAACGGTCATTTCGACAACGCCTTCAACACGTTCGCCAATGCCTCGGTGCCTTGCTCGACATCGCCGTCCTCCGCGAACTCCTCGGGTGCGTGGCTGATGCCGGCAGGATTGCGCACGTAGAGCATGCCCGCCGGGACGTGCTCGGCGAGGATCGCGGCGTCGTGTCCGGCGCCGGTCGCCAACCTGGGTGGTGCCCCCAACACGCCGGACATTGTCGCGGTGAGTCCGGGATCGAAGGCCATCGCGCCGGAATAGGACTCCTCGGTGACGGTGACCTCGCAGCCTTCCTCCGCTGCGGCGTGGCGCGCCGCGGCGGTGATTTCCTCGACGAGCGCTCGCGTGTGCTCGTCGCCGGGTACCCGGGCGTCGAGCCACACATCGACGGCGGACGCGATCACATTCGTACCGCCGGGCCTGGGTACGATCCTGCCGACCGTCGCCCGTGCGCCGGCCACGCCGGACGCGATTCGTCGGGCCGCGGCCACCAGCGACGCGGCGGGCAGCATCGGGTCGTGCCGGTCGGTCATCAGCGTCGCGCCGGCGTGATTTCCCTGTCCGCGAAAGGAAAAGCGCCAGCGTCCGTGCGCGATCACCGTGCTTCCCACCGCGACTGGGGAGCCGAGATCGATCAGTCCGCGGCCTTGCTCCACGTGTAGTTCGAGGAAGGTGCCGATCCGGGAGAGAGCAACGTCGTCGCGCCCCAACCGCCGCGGATCGAGCCCGGCGCGAGCCGCGGCTTGGGCCAGTGTCACGCCGTCGGGGTCCCGCAGAGCTCGCGCGCGGTCGGCGTCGAAGGAACCCGTGAGCAGCCGGGAACCGAGGCAAGGCATACCGAACCGGCCGCCCTCCTCCTCGGCGAACACCACCACGGCCAATGGTTTAGCGGGCTGGAATCCCTGCGCACGCAGGGTTTCCACGGCCGCCAGCGCGCTCGCGACGCCTAGCGGCCCGTCGAAGGCGCCACCGCCAGGCACGGAGTCGAGATGGCTGCCGGTCACCAGCGCCTTCGGCCCCGGTGTTCCCCACCATCCCCAGAGATTGCCGTTGCGATCGGTCTCGACATCGAGTCCCCGCCGCTGGGCCTGTTCGACGAACCAGGCTCGCAACTCGCCCTCGGCCGCGTCGAACACGTGGCGCGAGTACCCGCCCCGGCGCTGATCCCGCCCGACATCGGCGATCTCGCTCAACAGTGAAACCGTGCTCATCACACCTCCGCAGGTCAGTGCACACAAAGTGGGCGAAAGGGGGCTAGCAGGGGGTGACGCTCAAGTACCGTCGCGCATCGGGATGCGGATGCCGTGTCGTTCGGCGATCTGGCTGGCGCGTTGGTAGCCGGCGTCGACGTGCCGGATCACGCCCATGCCCGGATCGTTGGTGAGTACCCGCTCGATCTTTTGCGCGGCCAGCGACGTCCCGTCGGCCACGCAGACCTGGCCGGCGTGAATCGAACGCCCCATGCCGACGCCACCACCTTGGTGGATCGACACCCAAGTCGCCCCGGAAGCGGTATTGATCAAGGCGTTCAACAGCGGCCAGTCCGCGATGGCATCCGACCCATCGGCCATTGCCTCGGTCTCCCGGTATGGGGACGCGACACTACCCGCATCAAGATGATCCCGGCCGATCACGACCGGCGCTTTCAGTTCGCCGCTGGCCACCATCTCGTTGAACCGCAATCCCGCCAGTTCCCGCTCACCGTAACCAAGCCAGCAGATCCGCGCCGGAAGCCCCTGAAAAGCAACACGATCACCAGCGAGACGGATCCACCGGGCCAACGATTCGTTACCCGGGAACAACTCAAGGATCGCCCGGTCGGTGGCGGCGATGTCAGCCGGATCACCGGACAGCGCTGCCCACCGGAACGGCCCCTTACCCTCACAGAACAACGGCCGGATATAGGCCGGAACAAACCCGGGAAAGTCGAAAGCACGCTCGCACCCCGCGAGTTCGGCCTCCCCGCGCAACGAATTTCCGTAATCGAAGACCTCGGCGCCGGCGTCGAGGAACCCCAGCATCGCGCCGACATGTTCCGCCATCGACTCGCGCGCACGAACGGTGAACTCGTCGGGCTTGGCCGCCGCGTAGTCGTGCCACTCCTCCACCGAAACCCCGATCGGTAGGTAGGACAACGGATCGTGCGCGGAGGTCTGATCCGTGACAATGTCCACCTCAAGACCCCGCCGCAACAACTCCGGCAGCACCTCGGCCGCATTACCCAGCAACCCCACCGACACCGCACGCCCGGATTTCCGCGCCTCCGACACACGCCGGATGGCGTCATCGATGTCGGCAGCCCGCTCGTCGAGGTAGCCGGTCGCGAGACGACGCTCGATCCGCACTGGATCACACTCGACCACCAACGCGACACCGTCGTTCATGGTCACGGCCAACGGTTGGGCGCCACCCATGCCACCAAGCCCGGCCGTCAACGTCAACGTGCCCTTCAGTGATCCACCAAACCGTTTGGCCGCCACCGCCGCGAACGTCTCATACGTACCTTGCAAGATCCCTTGCGTACCAATATAGATCCACGACCCGGCGGTCATCTGCCCGTACATCGTCAATCCAAGGCCGTCAAGTCGACGAAACTCGGGCCAATTCGCCCAATCCGGCACCAAGTTCGAGTTCGCCAGCAACACCCGGGGCGCCCACTCATGCGTACGAAATACACCCACCGGCTTGCCCGACTGAACCAGCAACGTCTCGTCCTGGTCCAAAGTAGTCAGACAACGGGTAATGGCGTCGAAACTGGCCCAATCGCGCGCTGCCTTACCGGTACCGCCATAAACAACCAGGTCCTCAGGGCGTTCGGCGACCTGCCGATCAAGGTTGTTGTGGAACATCCGCAGCACCGCCTCGGTCTGCCAACTCCTCGCCGTCAAACCGGACCCGCGCGCCGCGCGCACGATCATGACTCCTCCAAGAATTCGCGCAATCTGACCAGCACTTCCATGCAGACGGGGCGACGCTCGTTGCCCGATGCCGCCTGCACGCGATCAGGTGTCCTGCGTCGACACCGGTGTCCGGCGCGAGTGCCGACGCCGGTCCACGACGGCCCGGCGCAACGGCCACGGCCACTTCCCGACTGAGCGGGTCGATGTCAACATGCGCCCTATTGAAGCGCTGCGAATCCGGTCACGGGACCCGCCGCACGGGGGTTGTGTCTGGTATCCCAGATGTATGACTGACGTGCCCGCGCTGCGACATGGCTTGGCGATAATGCAAGTGCTGGCTGAACGCGGCCCAGTGGCCGCGGCGGTGATCGCGCGCTCGCTCGGCCTGCCCCGGTCGACCACGTACCATCTCCTGAGCGAGCTGTCCGCGGCCGGTTTCGTCGCGCATCTTCCGGCCGAACGGCGCTACGGTCTCGGTATCGCGGCCTTCGAACTGGGCTCGGCCTATCTGCGGCACAATCCCTTGGAGCGGCTGGCCGGCCCGTTGCTGAGCAAACTCGTTGACCAGGTCGGGCACACCGCTCAACTCGGTGTCCTGCACGGCAACGAGTTGCTGTATCTGCTCAAGGAACGCCCGGCCCGGCCGGAAACGCTGGTTACGGACGTCGGCGTGCGGCTACCGGCGCACCTGACAGCCTCCGGACGCGCGATGCTGGCGAACCTGCCGGCCGCGCATGTACGCGCGCTCTTCCCCAGTGCGGCGGCCTTTGTGCAACGCACCGATCGCGGGCCGCGCTCGCTGGCCGAGCTGCGCCGGGTGCTCGCGAACGAACGCCGGCGCGGCTGGGCGGTCGAGGACGGCCATGTCACCTACGGTTTCGCATCGGTCGCCCACGCGGTGTTCGACCACGGCGAGCGACCAATCGCCGCCATCAGCGTCACGTTCCGACATCACTGTCCCGAGGAGCCCATGATGTGTGACATAACCTGGCCGGAACTGGCCGAGCAGGTCCGGCGCACCGCCACCGCGCTGACCGTGCGAATCGGGGGAAAACGCCGGTAGCCTTCTCCTGCGGAATCCACGAAGCCGTGCGCTGAACTTGATCAACTGGGGCTCGCAGTTCCGCGAGAATCTGGGCGGCGACCGGAGCGGGGTATTTGGCGTGGAATGCGAAGCTTGCCCGGGCGAAACCGTGGCGGCTCCGCGCCGGGTGTCCGTCAGTTACGCGACGTAACCCTGTCGCGCGTGACTACCTCGAACGGCAGAGCCTGACCACCACCCGGCAATCTGACCCAAGAACCGGTGCACGGCGTCGGAACCCGACGCGTCCGAGGTCGCACGGATCGAACCGCCGAACAGCGCACGCCCGATCGCCGGCCTAAACCGCTGTTCACAAAAGCGGGAACACTCCAGGGTCAGCAGCAGACGCGCGGCGTCCAGGTCGGCTGAGGACGGTGTCGTCATGACGGATCACCGCCCAGTACCTCGGTGTGGCGCTGGGCGAGCAGGTCGTCGAGCGCTGCGGGCGGGTGGACGATGAGCAGGTCCCGCTCGGGGTGGGCCGCGAGGAGGACGCGGTCGCCGGGGACCAAGCGGCAGCGGTCCGGACGGTGGCGGGCAGGCGGAGGTGCCCCTGCCTGGTCACGCTGAACACACCATGGTCGTCACGGCGGATGAGGACGAGGCCGCGCGCTTCGCGGATGTCCAAGCGGGTGCCCGGCGTCCAGGAGAGTGCGGTCAGCGCGGCCCGGTCGGCGATGCGGCCCCGGCAGTCCACCGCCGCCATCCCGTACACCACGCTGCTCGTGCGCGGCGCCGCAATGGCCGGAAGTGGCAGCGTTCGACAGGTGGTCCTGAGGCCGACTGCGGCGTGACCATCGCGCTGCGGAGGAGCCGCCGGGAAAGTGACCGGCTTGATCACCACGTCGGTGACGAGGACCATCGCCAGGAGACACAACGACGCGGCCAATATGTCGCAGTCAGGGTGGTGAAGTACACTCAAGCACCGATACGTAAGATGTGGCAGATCTGCCAGGAAACTGTGTCCGAGGGGGGAATCGAACACGTGTTCGCGGCATCCATGCGCAGGAGGCGTGTTCATGTGACAGAACATAGCTGGATAACGCGATCGAGTGCCAGTCAGTTCACGCATGACCTTGTCGCGTTTGCCTGGCATGAACTATAGACCGCCGACCGTCTCAATTTTCAGTGTGTTCTCCGTTCAGAGCCGGGCCTTCATTACGATCTGACGTCAAGACCGCGATCCGGTCCGCCAGTTGTTCGTTGCCGAGCGTGCGAATTGCGCTTTGCATGATGTGTAGTAGCTCCGCCCGCTGCGGCTCGCTGAGGTCGGCAAGAAACTCGTGAAGGAGCTGGGCTAACAGGACCCACTGTGATTCCGGCTTCCAGGCATGGAGGGTGCGGATGAGCTCGTCGAGGGTCGCATCGTCCGAGGGCCCGCCAACGCGTGGCGAGCGCTCGAGCAAGGTGAATAGCTTGGCGGTGCCGGGATCCGCCAGGCATGTGGTTCGGAGGAAATCGAGTCGTGCTTTGACCTGCCGGCGGGCGAGTGCGTCCAGTTCGAGTTCGCGTCGGGCCCGGTCTAGAAGTCGCGCGGCTGCGAGGGTTTCGTTGTCGACCTGTAGTGTGACTGCTGCATGCAAGACCTCTACGCCGTACCGGATGATCGGCAACGTGTGCGTAAGAGCGGCTCGTATTGCTTGGCGCGCAGCGTCCACGCGTAAAACCGAGTACTCGCCAGCCTTGGCAAGCTGTGGCCTGATGGCGTTTGCCGCAAGGTCCTGTGGCTGGTCGGGCCGCGGTTGCCCGGGCAGGAATCGCCAGATCACGCGAATCCTAGCCTCAAACTGGAGGCCCTCGTCTGCACTGTTCAGGAGGTCGGGAAAGTCGTACGGCGGCTGCTCGTCAGTGTTTGTGTGATCGCGCCGCGCGGATCGTCTGATCATGCCGTTTCGACTGTGCTGGCCTGCTGCCGATGAGCGGCGAACGTCTGCTCGAGGTCTCCGTCGAGCAAGCTGGACAACTCTGTGTAGAGTCTCTCGCGGTCTGATTGCGCCGTGTCGCTATTTCGTGCCCAGAGGTGAGTGATCACACGGAGCGTGTTCCGGGCCGAAGCGGAGACGCCGCCAGTCGCACGTACTGCATGACGAAGCGATTGGAGCACGCGGTCGCGCTGGTCAGGGTGGTGGAGGACGGCGTCGAGCCAGAACCCGACGATGCTCGCGGCCTCTTCCTGGTCGCTGTGCGGAGATGCGGTGTGCTCAAGGATTGCGGCCAATCCGGTCGAGAGCTGAAATACGTCCGCCTTGACCTCATGCTCCTGCAAAAGGGTGGGCAGCGAGCCGTCGTGGTCTGTTGCCGTCGCGGCGAGGATGCTGAAACAGCGTCGCCCGGCGCCTCGAGTTTTGTCTTGCGAGCACCAATCGACCAGTTGGGTAAAGAGGGTGGGGCGGATCGATGGATCTTCCCACAGAGTGGTCACTGCGGCGCGCAGCGCGTCGTCGATCGCCGAGTCTGCGGCCGATGCGGTGTGCTGTAGTCGTCGCAGGGCTTTGCCGGTGTGCAGTCGGCCGAACTGGCGCGAGCAGACGTTGACGACGGCAAGCCGCTGGGCGGGATCATCGTTTTTCGCCCATTGGAGTAGCATGCCGTGGACATAGCTGGCGCTCGCCGGCTGAGTGGCTGCGTCGTCGAGCGTGCTGAGGATCAGGTCCCACAACGACTTGTTGCCGCGCCAGGTCTTGACCAATTCACTGAGCGGGTCGTGCCTCTGCTGTCGAACTGCCCATCTCACTGCGAATGCCGCAATTCGTTCGGCTAGTGTGTAGCGCACTTGGCCGGGAACACGCTCTAGTGCCTGGCGTCCGTCGTCCAGATAGGGTGCCGTGGCGAGCCATCCCAGGAAAGCGGAGCGTGAGAAGGGACGGTCGACCCAAAAGTACTCTACGATAGCGTCATCCCACTCCGGGCGGGCAAAGGACAAGGTGTCATCTGGATTGAGGGTAGCCTGCGCGGCATCGACCATCTCGATTACGCCGGGATCTCGCTGTCCGAGTAGCTCGATTTCATTGTCTTTGAATACTTTGCCGAGTAGTGCTGCCTGCGAGTAGACGTGCGCGACCGATGTTCCGCGCAAGACTGCGGCAGCGAGCAGAAAGTTGCGTTGCAAGCTGGTACGGCCGGACTGGCGGTGCCATTCCAGAAGCTGTGGGCGCCAGTTCTTGCGCGCGGATTCGACCATCGCAATTCGCCGAGGCCATAGTTCCTCCTCGGTCTCGACAGAGCGGTTGTCCGTCTTTGCCTTTATCTCAGGAAGGTCTTTGGCGTCGGCACGGGCCGCGGACCGGATTAGCCCCACGATGTCGAGAACTTCGGCCGGTGGCTGGTGCTGTAACAGCTGCGTGACCGTGGGATCGGCCAACCACCGTTCAGCTGGAACCTCACTGTCAACTGCCGCAAGCCATTTTCTGGCAATGGCCTTTGCATCGGCGTCACCGAGGTTGGCGAGGATTCCGGCGGGCGCGCCGTGGCCTATGCGTGCCCACTGCTGTGGTGAGGTCACGACAACTAGGTGACATCGCCGCCGGACCAGGACGTTGTGTAGGTCGTGCAAGTTGCTTCCGAACTGGTCATTGACGGCGAAGCCTTCTTCATCTGGGGGCAGTTCGAGCAGATACGCCCAGAGTTCCTGACGCGGCAGGCGTTCGACCGGAAAGGTCGGGGACCCGCCGAAACTTACAGTCCCGACGTTGACCTGGTTGCCGGAATGGCGTCGCAGTTCGGCAAGCAGTGCATGAGCGATCGTTGTCCTGCCGGTATCGGGGCCGCGGTTGATGACCGTAATGGATCCCGGTTGACTCCACGTCCTGAGCAGGTTGTCGAACCCGTGTGGCCTCGCAAATACCTGACGGATGACGCCGAGGTAGCTGTCGGCGATCTTGGTGTGGTCCAGTGCATTCTGGAGCACAGTGACGACCTTGATCGCGTTCATTTCGCCGAGATTCAGCAGCGCTGATTGGCGGACCTGTTCGACGAGCTCCGGATCCACGGCGGCTGCGGCTTGGATAAGACCAGCGGCTGCCTGTTCGAACTGCTCCGGTGCCGGCGGCTGTTCTGTGGCCGACGTTGTGGCAGACATCCAGGCGGTCGAAGGATCCGCTGCATAGGAGCGTTGTTCGTCCATCACAGCGGCCCCTCAAGCCGGAGTCCGGTGACCTCACCACCTTCGTGCACGGTCTTGCTCTCCTGTTCAACGCTCACGTTGACCGCGCCCGATACCCCAGTTGCTTGGATGCCAGTCACTGCGCCCATGACCTCGTCGTGGCCTTGCTTGACCAACACTTGTGCCCGCGGGCGTTGTTCTCCGACAAACGTGAACCGCTGCCCATAAACCGCTTCAAGGTCTTCCCGTGCTCGGTCCAGCAGCTGGATTAGGTCGTGATCATCTGGTGAAATGATTTTGCCCGCGACGTAGGGGGCCATCTCATTGCGTGCCCGGTGAAGCCGAGCAAGCCGATCGGATGTGAGAGCCCCAGGTATGGGATTCAACGGCCGCAGTGGGTCCGCCAGAACGTCGGTTTCCTCGGCAGCCTCGCTCTTCTTGTTCTCTACTCGACGGTCCAAAGCTGCCCCAACACGGTCGTACAGGAACTTGAACGCCTGCGTCAACGCGGATGCGGCAAGCGCCGACAACGTCAGTGGCTCCACGAACTATCCCTCCCGTTCAACCGCGTCACAATCAGACAAGAGGCACAGAGTGCGACGTGGCCTGAACTCCTCGTACTGGCCATCCTGCTGACTGGGCTGCGAACACGGGAGGCCTCAGGCGGATTCTCACCCGGTCGGACCAGCGCGCCTCTACAGGCTTGTCCGTGTCACGTAGTTGATCCGCGGATCGGAGGACGTAGCGGCTACGCTGACCGGTCGGTCAACGGGTGATGGCCTCTTCGAATTTTCACTGGGTAGAGGGGGCGCGGGTCGGCCGGGCTGGACACGCAGCAAGCCCTCGACTATCCGGTCTCCGTGGTTTGCTCGCTCTTGAGCCACTCGAATGCCTTGCTGACCGCAGTCTTGTCAGTTTCGATGATCTCCAGGCTGATCATCATGAGCGAATACAGTTGATCAACCCACGATGAAGCCAGTTGGACGTCGCTGCCAGCGTTGAGGCCGAGGCTGGGGATCAGGTGCCCTCCGTGAAGGATGTTGAGGCAACGCTCCATGGCGTGAGTCTCGACCGACCACCATTCCGAGTGCGCGACACCGCTGGAAATGTAGTACGCCTGCCGGTAGAGGTCGATCAGCCCGCATTCCTCGGCCATCGACCGGATGGATTTACCTCCGGCGAATGAATCACGAGTGTCGACGATTCTATGGTCGATGACATCGTCATTGTGGCTCAACTTTTCGAGCTCAGCCACCGCGTCCGCGAAGCCGGACAAGTGTGTGTCCGGCGGCAGTTCCTTCATGATCTGTGCGTAGAGCTTGGCCTTGCCTGCTCCATAGTCCTGGTAGGCGCGGTAGATCGTGGGATCCTGTCGTGCCATCCACTGCAGATAGATACGGACTTCGACGAGTGTGCGACCGATGTGGGCCCCGTGTTCTAGGCACCACAAGTCCGGAGCCCCGAGTACTGCGATCACGTCGCGCCCGGCCCTGGCGACGAGGCCTGCGTGGACCTCCTGGCGCTCGGGATCGTGCAATCGCGCGGGCGCCGTTTCAAGTGCCTCAACATAACTGGAGAGCAAGTCCATCGCCAGCCGACGGAGATGCTCCCCTTCTTCCGGTGCCTGGGTTGTGGGCATGGATTCGTCGTCAGGGGTTCCACCCGGCGATCCGCCCGCGACGGGGTCCTCCACGGCGGGCTCCACCGACTCCAGCTCTCGCTTGCGTCTGCACCGTGAGGTCATAGAATTCGCTCCCCAGAAAACCTTCGCCCACCTGACTGCCTGGTCGAAACGCCCTTCGTCGTGGAGGGATAACGCTTCTTTTCGTGCACCCCACATAGCTCGCACAACTGAGTCCGCCTTTGCCCGGTTCGCCTCGTCGTTCGGATAAGAACGAAGTAGTTCGATTGTCTCCGCGCTCGTACTGAACGTGCCGGCCTGGACCTCACTCCAAACAGGAAGGCACTTGATCACGGCTTCGCGATGACCATCCCTGACCACTTCGAGAACGGAACGCGCGAGCAGGCCCAGCACGTCCTCGGTCGGCGGCGTGAACTCCTGATCGGCAAGCCATTCGGCCGGGCGCGACGGGTAGGAGGCCAAGGTCCTGGTCACAAGCTCGGGGAGCAGGCCGAGTTCGACCGCAACGCTCCTGGCCGTGGCTGCCGCGCCGGGAAGTCGCAGCGCAAGCCGGTCGAGGCTCGTCAGCCGGCCGTCGAGCCCCTCGGCGATGAACTGTGGCTCGGCTTCGCCGGTGAGCTGTTCCTGGACACGCCGTTGCCAACGCGTGAACCGGATGCCCTCCGCAGTCCCGAGTTCGGAGAATACGAGCACCGGCCACAACAGGTCCGGCAGATCGTCTCTGACCCAGTCGCCCAGGTCGAGAAGGCCGGTCGCGACGATCGGGGACCGGTAGGTCCGGCCTTTCCTGACGTGACCCGCAAGGGGACCAGCCTTCTCGGTGGGGCGGGGGAACGACACTCGATCACCCTAGACCTCAATACTGCCGGTACAGGACTTTCCCCCGGGAGCGCCACGCGGTATCCGTCGACCTAGCGTCACGCCCTCGACCGGGATTGGACGACTTGCTTGGCTATCTGTTCGTAGGCCTTCTTGTGAGCGCCGCTGAGGCCGGTTCTGCTGGACAGGCAGACGGCAGGGTCGTTGCTGACCGGTTTCACGAACGCGCCGCGTCGTGCCCAGACATCATTGCTGCGGATCATGTAGTTGGTGGTCAGGACGCTGGCGCTGTGGGCGATGAGGAACTCAAGAGCGCGGAGGAGTTTGTCGAGGTTGCGGGAGATCCTGCTCAACGCCGAGAGCCACAGGACCACCCCCTGGAAGGCAGCCGCGTCCAGCATCTCGACCAAGCGTCGATCGAACCGGTCATCGATCCCGCTCAGGACTGACACGCGGTCGTTATTGGCCGCGGTGGGCGCGTCGACCAGTTCGCTGGGCTCCGGCAGGGTCGGTGCGGGGCCGTCGGGAGTCCGATAAGCGATGCGTCCGCCGGAGCCGATAGCGTCCGCGAGCGCGGCAAGACAGGCCCATGCGCGGGGGTACATATCGGGCAGGCTGGCGAAGAGGTTCTCGTCGACGGGCTGCACGAGCCCACGACGGCCAGCGGCGAGGAGATGGGACAGCGGCGCCGTCGCGGCGGTGGTGATCGCCTGGATACCGCCGGTGTTGAGCGGACCGTTGGTGTGGGCCTCCTCGAGCAGGCTGTTGCGCACGACCACCGCCACCGCGGCTTTCACCTCAAGGGTGGACTCGGGCGGCAGAAACAGCGACTGCACACCCTGTTCGCGGCCGACGAGCACGTCGAAGTCGAAGCGACCTGGGGCATCTATCAGCGAATGATCGCCGCTTACCGCGAACCCGACCCGAAGACGGGACGGGA
>Ga0081455_10003709_pt1 | contig 17488 bp, 16 predicted proteins | sample TabmetS3T2R1_FD_70207 | JGI IMG/M metagenome (GOLD analysis project Ga0081455, IMG submission 70207) | Tabebuia heterophylla rhizosphere microbial communities from the University of Puerto Rico - S3T2R1 | ecosystem: Host-associated > Plants > Roots > Rhizosphere ...
AACGGAACAGACAAAACCCTCAGCCGTGTCGGTCGGGTTGGCTGGCCTTGTGAAGTTGTCGCGTGGAGAGCTGGCAGGGCTGGGAATCAGTCCGCTCTACATTCAGCGCCCTGAAGCCGAACTCAAGTATGAACAGTCCGGCGGCGTTTCACCGGTGGCCAGACGGCAGGAGAAGGTTGCGCGAAAGCTCAAAAACCGTCTCGCTGCAAAGCCGGTTCATCCGAGACGGAAGGCGTGATGGATCGCGATTGGATCATAGCGCCCGCAACCCTCGGATCTCTTTCGGAAATTTTAAAGATAGAAGAAGCTTGCTTCTCGGCACCCTGGACGCGCAAAATGCTGGAAGCAGAGTTGAGCGGCAACCCCTTCGCCCATTTTCTGGTAGCCAGGCAGGAAGGGGCGGCTGAAGCCTCGGCTGAGGCGATAGTCGGGTATCTCTGTTATTGGATCGTCTTCGAGGAAGTCCGGCTGATGAACCTGGCGGTCATCGAGTCGATGCGGCATCGGGGGGTCGCCAAGTCCCTGGTCGCCACCGCACTACAGACAGGAATGTCCCAATCCGCCCATCGTGCCGTGCTTGAAGTCAGAGCCTCCAACCGGGCCGCACAACGATTGTACGAAGGCTTCGGCTTTTCCCAAACGGCCATTCGGCCGAAGTATTATGCCAATCCAGAGGAAGATGCCGTCTTGATGGAGTTAGATCCGATTGTCGTCAAGGCCGCCGGCTCCGCGGTGTGCCATGACGAAGGAGGACACCAGCCACAGCAATAGTCACTCAACCAGGAGGTACAACAATGCTGACGGACAATGTGATCGTGGAGCGGCTGCGCCAATCCAACACAGAATTCCGCGAACTGGAAGAGTCCCACCATCGCCTGGACCTGGAATTGAATGAGTTGCAAAAACGCCATGTATTGACGCCGTCGGAAGAATTAACCAAGAAACAAATGCAGAAAGAGAAACTCGCGAAGAAAGACAAGATGGCGGAATTAATCCGCATCTATCGCGATCACGATTCGCACGCCACCGCCCACTGAGGAGCGTCACTGTGGGCTCGACTGGGTGTCACCGGAACGCCGTTCATGCCGCCGATCATCAATCCACTGGCCGCACACATTCAGACTATCAAACGGCGTCTGATCATCATCGGGACCACGGTGCTTGTGGCGCTGATGGTCGCGTTCACCTTTTCGGCCGAGATGGTGGCATGGTTGAACCGTCCCTTTCCCAATCCCCTCGTGTTCTACGGCCCTACGGAAGCGCTCTTCGCGTCTATCAAGGTCTCGTTTCTTGCGGCGGTACTGGTCAGCCTGCCGGTCGTGTTTTATCAGTTCTGGAAGTTCGTTCAACCGGCGCTGCTCCCTCGTGAGCAGCGCTGGGGGATTCCTCTGATCCTGCTTGCAGGGGCTCTGTTCGCGCTGGGACTCCTATTCTGTAACCTGGTCATCCTCCCTCTCGTCATCGATTTCTTCGTCAGCTTCGGTATGGATCGGGATATTACGCCCGAACTGAGTGTCGGAACGTACATCGATTTCAACGTCAAGTTTCTGCTGACGTTCGGGTGCGCCTTTGAATTGCCTCTCGTGCTCACGATCCTGGCGCGTGTGGGCGTCCTCTCCGCACAGCAACTGGCCAAATACCGGAAACACGCGATCCTCAGCGCCTTGATCGTCTCCGCCATCATCACCCCCGACGCCACCCTCTTCACCATGATGTTGATGGCCGTCCCGTTGATGGTCCTCTATGAGATCGGCATCCTTGGCGCACGAATTTTTGGGCGGGGTCGACCGAACGACATTGACCTTCCCCTCGACCCTGACTTGCCGATCAGGACAGCAGGCCATCGGGTCCGGTAAGATAATCCCATGACGAGACGACTCCTGGTCGCTGTGGCCATCATCCTTCTCTCTCTGTCGTCGACCTTTTCGGCCTCCGGCCAACCCGGTCCATTCGACCAACAGGCGGCCAGCATCCAGGCTCTGACGCTGGTGGGATCGGATGTGTTGTATGCGGGATCATTCGGATTCGGATTGTTTCGCAGCGACGACCGTGGCGCGACCTGGATGAAATCCGGTGAAGGAGTGCGCGATCCGTTCATCCTGTCCCTTGCGACGGCCAAAGGCGGAACCGTCTATGTCGGCACGTTTCGGGAAGGCGTGTTTCGGAGCACTGATCAAGGCAAGACATGGCAATCCGTGAATGCCGGGCTGAAGCGCAAGGAAGTAAAAACGTTACTGACCGTCGGGGATGTGGTCTATGCCGGGACCGCCGACGGCGTGTACCGGTTTCATGCGGGCGAGGATCGCTGGACGGTGGTGACCAGCGGACTCGACGAGATCCTCGTTCATGCGTTGGCGCAATCGGCCGACGGCACGCTGTACGCGGGAACGTCCGGCAAGGGTGTCCTGCGCTTCAAGCCCAATTCTACCGGTTGGGTGCGGTTGCATCACGGATTGAAAGACCACGAGGGGATGGTTGAAAACTTCATTCGAGTCCTGGCCATCGATCCCGAAGGCGGCATTTATGCGGGGACGTTCGACGGCGGCGTGTTTCGAAGCCAGGACGGCGGCATGACCTGGCGTCCGATCAGCCGCGCATTACCGAATGATTCCATCCGTGGCATCGTCTTCAATAGCCGGGGTCTCTTCGTCGCGACAGGCCACGGGATCTTCAAAACGACCGACAAGGGGCATCAATGGGTGCCGGTCAACAACGGATTGACCAGCATGGCCGTCCAGGTACTTGTGGAGTCATCGAATGGATCGCTGTATGCTGGGACCAACGCGGGCGCCTTTCGCAGCGATGATGACGGGAAAAGTTGGAGCGCCATCAACCAGGGGCTGGAAGGGGGCATCGCTCCGCCGCCGTTTCTGTTTCGGTAGCACACGCGGTTCAACAGATGACAAGAAAGGGACAGAGCCATGGCTGACCTGACGGATAAGACGAGAGCCACGATTGCAATCACCAGCAAGGGGCAGACGGTCGGCGACATCGTGCTGCGATTCTTTCACGATGTGGCGCCCGGCCATGTGAAGAATTTCGTCGAGCTGGCGAAAAAGGGCTTTTACAACGGCACCACATTTCATCGCGTCATTCCTAAGTTCATGATCCAGGGCGGCGATCCGAACAGCAAGGGTCCCGATCGCTCCTCGCATGGCATGGGAGGGCCCGGTTACAAGATCAAAGCGGAGTTCAACAGTAAGCCGCACAAGCGGGGCGTGCTCTCGATGGCGCGCGCCAACGATCCGGACAGTGCCGGTTCCCAATTTTTTATTTGTGTCGCCGATTCACATTTCTTGGATTGGCAATACACGGCGTTCGGAGAGGTCGTCAGCGGGATGGAGGTGGCCGATGCGGTCGTCAATATGAAGCGAGACGGCCGAGACAATCCTCTTGAAAGGGTCGAGATGACGGTCACGATCACTGACTGACGTGATGAGTGCAGAGTTGTCACAGGGAAGGGGACGGCGTCGGATCGTGACCGGCGCCTCCTCCTTGACACTCCTCTCGCAACTGTTCCTCTGGCTGCTCGCCGGCTGTGCGATTCCCTACGTTCCCTACCGCACGATTTACGAAGACCCGGTCAATTACGTGCGCTTGGAAGAAGACGACGCCGTACTCCCCGAGTGGCCGCCCGGCCACCATGCCCATCCAAAGACGCTCACGGCCGATCAGATCACCCGGTTGCTCAACGGACTGACTGTGAAGGAGCATCGCATCTGGCTCCAAAAATGGTTTCAAGGTGAGGCACCGCTCGTCCCGGTCTTCAAGGACGAAGAGGTCACCCTGCTTGCTCCGCAACTGGCCGAGGCGTTCGCAGCCGCGCAGTACAACGAACGGGTGACCTTTTACTTGAGCCAGCCGCAAACGTCCGTCAAGCGCGTTATCACGTCCGGCGGCATGTACGTGCACGGCGATCTGTTGCACGTCATTGTCGGCAATTGGCAGATTGTGTATGGGATTCCCTTGTACGGCATGATTTACGATCGTCGGTACCCCATGCGTCCGACGGCAGCCAAAGGGTTCGATCTGTTTTTTGAACCGTCGGAAGCTGTCGTCAAGCAGCGCAGCAGCGTATGGGACACGATCTTTGCCAACACCAAGGATGAACTCGTGATTGACATGACCCGCTGGCAGGCGTCCGTGACCGCACGCTCCAATCCAGACCACGCTCCCTGAGCCGCCCCCTCATTCAAGACCATGGTAACGGAACATCCCGCCAAGCGGTGGAAATTTGCGGCCTTGACGGCTCCGATGATCTTGTCTGTCCACGTGGCGGCCGCCCAGGTGCAGACGGGCTCTCCTTTCAGCCCTGCGTCGGACCGTCAGTCCGACTTGCGAGCCCAGGAGCCGGCGTCTCGTGATCCCAGAAACGAAACACCTCCCGACTTCACACGGCTCATTGAGGAGACTCAGGAAGAGCTCACCCGCCGGCCTAACGATGCCGATTTACGGTTTCGCCTCGCATTCGCCCTGGAGCAACGCGGCGACATCGATCGGGCCATGCAGGAATATCGCACGCTCATCGAGCTGGCGCCGGGGCATGTGTGGGCGCGCAACAATCTTGGCGTCCTTCATGCGAAGCGGGGAGAGTACGACGAGGCCATCGGGAGATTCGGCGAAGCCCTGTTTCGGGACCCGCAACACGAAACGGCTCGATTGAATTCGGCCCTCATGTTTCTCAAGATCGGCGATACGGATGCAGCGTTGCGTCAGTTTCGATTGTTGCTCAAGATCAATCCCAAGCATGTGGAAGGGCTCACCGGTTTCGGACGGCTCCTGTTGGACCAGGGCGATCTTGACGGGTCACTGGTCCAATTCCGGGAAGCCGTTGCGATCGACCCACAATCTGCGACGGCGTATTGGTTCCTCGGCAAGGCGCATATGAAAAAAGGAGAGGTTCATGAGGCCGTGTCGGCGTATCGCAGGGCGGTGCAACTTCGACCTCAGGAGGCGGCGTTGCGCTACGAATTCGCGCTGGCCCTTGAGGCGGACGGGAGACGACCGGACGCAGTCCGCGAAATGCGCCGGGTGTTGGACCTGCCCCCGATGCCTGTCGGCAATGGTACCAGCCGCAGCCTTGCCGAGGCCGCGCTCCGCCGATGGCGTGCCGCCCCCTAAGCGGCGTTACCGGATCGTTGGATCGATCTGCAACTGTGCACTGCCAGCAGAGGCGTACGCCAGGGTGACTTCGGCAATCTTGTAGTCGTACTGCGCCTCGGCCAGCCGGGTCTGTGCCAAGGTCAGCGCCACCTCCGCCTGCGTCACTTCTACGATCGAACCCAGCCCCAATTTGTATCGCTGCTTGGCAAGATTCAGCGCCTCCTGAGCCGTTTTGACCTGTTCTTCACCCAGCTTGATCTGCTGGGCGAAGGACACCGTGTCCAGATACGAATTCGTCACCTGTTGCGTCAAGGCCTGCTCAATGTTCAGGCTGGCAGCTTCGGCGGCCGCTTTCTGGGCTTTGGCTTCGCGGATCTGATTTTCGATCATGAAACCCGTAAAGAGGGGCATTGACACGAATCCTCCCGCCGCCCACCAGCCGCCTGTATTATTGGCCTGCGAGCGGCTCTGGTCGAACACCTGAAAGTCACCGCCGCTGGCATAGGCTGACACGGTCGGCAAATATTGGCGTTTGGTGGCGGTGATTTTCGCTTCCGCAGACGCTGTCAGTTCCTTCGCCCTGCGGAATTCCGGATGGGTGAGGCTGTCACTGATGAGCGAGTCCAACGGGCGCTGAGGCCGCACTTCGATCGGAAGATCCTCGAGCACGTAGTCCTCCGTTCCGGTGACGCCCATCGCACGATTCAAGTTGGCAAAGCCGGATTTAAGTCCGTTGCGGGCCCGCACGAGCTGGGATTCGGCATTGGTCAATTCCACCTGTACGAGATCGACATCCAGTTTCGATTTGAGCTGTTGCCGGTAGAGGGCCTCGATCTGACCCTTGATGATTCCCCGTTCACGAACGGTTTCCTCCGCGATCTGTACCAGTCGCTGCTGCTTGAGACTGACAAGATACGCCGTCTGCACGTTGAGAACCACGATGGCTTGCCTGGCGCTGATGCCCTGCTCCTGGGCCCGCTCAGCCAGGTGGGCGGAATCTACCGTGTGCTGTGAATAGCCAAAGTCAAAAATACGCTGGTTGACCGAGACGCCACCGACATATTGACTGAGATTTTGCTGGACCAGGAATCCGCCGACCAGAAAGCGGGGATTGAGCCGTCCGGCTCCGGCCGTGGTATCGAAATTCGCATCGATGTGTGGATAATAAATGGCTCGTGCTTGCTCCGTTCGGGCAGAGGCAGCCTTCAAGGTTGCGTCGGCTTCCTGAACGAGAGGGTGATGATCCAGCCCGAGCTCAATCGCCTGTTGCAGACCCAAAAAGCTCCCGCGTGGCGGGGCCTCAGACGTGCGTCCCGGCGGCTGCGCCCCCGTATACAGGGGCATGAGCAAGGTGACGAGCATCATGAGGAGCACTCGTGTGATGAAAGACATGATGAATCCTCCTGTGTCGTAAGAAGGTTTGGTTCTAGGGTCTCACCGGCGGCTCAGCCTTGAACGGTTGTGGCGGGATCCCGGCAGAACGACGCTCGAATTTCTGTTGCGACGGTTTGGCTTCAGGCAAATAGAAGGGAGACGCACGGACGGGACTCTGATCAAGGAGTTGACGTTTTCCGACGACGACCACATCCTCGTCTCCTCGGAGTCCATCGGTCATTTCGATCCATTGGCCGTCCGTGATGCCAGTGTGGACCGACACCGACTTGGCTTTGCCCTGCTCGACGATGAAAACGGATTTGCCCTTGGCCGTACTGTTGACCGCTTGAGGAGGCAGCACCAGGGCGTTGGGGATCTCCTTCAGACCGATGCTCATTTCCGCAAACGTGCCCGGTCGCAAGACGTGATCCGGGTTTGGGAGGTCAACTTCGACCAGTAGGCTCCGTGTCGAGGGATCAAGTGCCATTGTCGACCGGGTGATCGTGCCGTTGAACGAACGCTCGTGCAATTCGTGCACGTGTACTGCGACCTTCGATTGGCTCGGTACAATCCAAGGTGAGTCATCCTGGGGTACATTGGCATAGATGCGGACCGTGTTGAGATCCATGATCGTAAAGAGCGGGATCGCGTTTGTGGCTGAGGAAGTGGCGATTTGGATCAAGGCGCCGGGATCGGCGAAGCGTGCGGTGATCGTGCCGTCGTACGGCGCACGCACCTTCGTGTAATCCCGCAACACCGCGCGTTGCTGCATGAGCGTCCTCGCGCCATCATAGGCAGCTTCCGCCACATCGACATCCTGCTTGGCGATAACGTCCGGCGATTCCTTCCAGACGTTCCTCAGCCGGTCAAACGTGATCTTTTTGATTTTGTAGTCGGCCGCCGCCTGCTGATACTGCTCTTCGACTTCCGGAGCATCGATGATCGCCACGATCTGCCCCTTCTTCACCTGATCCCCTTTATCGGGACCAATCCATTTCAAGTACCCTGACACTTTCGCGTACAGAGTTGTTTGATAGAGCGGTGCAATATTTGCGGGCAACGTAATCGTGTATGTCAGATCTTTCCTCAGCGGCTTCGTGACTTGCACGTCGACCGGCTGGCTCTCCAGGGGAAGTGCTTTGCCGTCGTCGTAGGAGCCGTTCGCCGCCGGCTCAGCCTTCTTCGCCGTCCGTTGCGGCTCTTCAGGCTGACAGGCGCCCATCATCATCGCCAGCGCCAGAGTGAACACGATGAACGGCTTCCCCATGACCTAGATCTCCTCCGCTGAGGCCGTAGGCGTCGAGGAGCTTTCCTGCTGTGTCCGTCCCGACAGCACCAGTACATGCATGACCGGCACAACCAGCAGGGTCATGACGGTCGAGACGGCGAGCCCCCCGACCACCGCGCGGGCCAGCGGCACCATCGTTTCATTGCCTTCGCCGAAGCCAAGCGCCAGCGGCAGTAGACCCAGGATCGTTGCAAGGGCCGTCATGACGATCGGACGGATCCGCCGGCGTCCCGCTTCAAGGACCGCTCGTTCCGCCGTGGCGCCCGCCCGTACCATTCTGTTGGAAAAATCAACGAGCAGAATGCTGTTTGAGACCACAATGCCCATCATCATCAGTGTTCCGATCATGGATTCGACGTTCACCGATGTTTCCGTGAGATGCAGTAATAGGACGGTGCCGATCCATCCCAGCGGAACAGCCACAAGAATGATGAGGGGATCGATCATCGAGCGAAACAAGCCGACCATCACGAGATAGATCAACAGCACCGCCAGCGGGAGTGCGAGCGAGAAGTTGCTGAACGCCACCCGCATGTTGGCGACTTCGCCCTTGACGTCGATCGTGACATCCTTCGGCAGTTGAATGGCATCCAGCACCTCCTCGATGTCCCGAGCCACCCGACCCAGATCGTTGCCGACGGGCGTGACCAGCACGTCGATCAACCGCGACAGGTCATAGTGGTCCACGCTGTCCGGACCTGTCTTGATCTCGAGCGAGGCCACGTCGCGGAGCAGGACCGGCGGTCCTCGCCGGTCATCGGCGGCGAAAAATCCCGCTGACAGGTCCAGATTGCGTCCGGCAAAAGGCGTATTTTGCAGTGCGATCGTCGAGCCGCTGGATCCGGCCGTCGTGAGCGCCGAAGTAGGATTCAGCGGCGTGCGCGCACCGATGACGGGAATGTTGAGCAGGTCCTCCGTTTTGGTGAGCGATTGTTCCGGATATTGCGCGAGGAGGAAGTAGCCGTTGGCCGTTTTGGGATCGAGCCAGTAATTGGGCGACAGCGCCAGATTCGAGCTGATCCCGGTGATGACGTCCACGATCACGCGGTCCTGTGTCAGCCCGTAGTAGGCGGCCTTGGTCCGATCGACGTTCACATGAAGCTCGGGATAGCTCTTGCCCTGTTTAATGCGCACATCGGTCGTATTGGCGACTTGCGCCACCTGTTGCCGGATGCGCTCGGCCACCGGCCGGATGAGCTCGAGGCTGGGGCCTTTGACCTGGATGTCGATCGGAGCTCGCAAGCCGAAATTCAACACGTCGCTGATGATCCCGCCGGTCTGAAAACTGATTTCGACGCCGGGAAGGGACTTGCCCGTCTTCTCTCGCAATGCCTCAATGTAATCATCCGTACGAGCCTTGTGGCCGGTGACGAGGTTAACCAATATGAAGGCCGTATGATTGCCCGTGTTTGGGGCGAAGCGAGCCGCATCGCCGAAATAGAGGCCAGTGTTGGACACGACCTCCTCCAGTTCATCCTTCGGAATCGTGTCCTGCACCAGCTGTTCGATATCGGCGACGATGGCCGTTGTCTTCTCGATGCGAGATCCCTCTGGTGCACTGATCAACATTGTGAAATTCCCTGCATCCACCTTCGGGAAGAATTCGGTATGCAAACGAGGCAACAGCAACCCGCCGGTGATGAGTAGAGCGAGCAGTGCTGCGACAAGCACGAGAGATTTAAAGCGGAGGCCGAGATGAAGCACGCGGTCATAGGCTATTAGGACGAACCGGAACCATCCCTCGGATGCTGACCCTGCCTCCTCCTGAACCCCGTTCCCGTGTCCGCGACTGTAGAGGCGGGCCAGGACCACCGGCGTCACGGTCATGGAGACGGCATAGTCCGCCAGCATCGCGAAGGCGACCGTGAGGGCCAATGGCACGAAAAGGTACTTGACGATACCGGCGAAAAAAACGATCGGCAGATAGACGATCAGGATGCAGATCGTGGCGACGAAAATGGGGAGGGTCAGCTCGGTCGCGCTGTCTTCCGCTGCCGATCGACCGTCTTTGCCCATCTCGAGATGTCGATGCAAATTTTCCTGGACGACGATGTTGTTGTCGAGGAGGGTCCCAATCACGAGGGCCAGGCCTCCTAAGGTCATGATGTTGACGGTTTGACCGCTGAGAAAGAGCGCGACAAGCGCCGCTGTCAGCGAGAGGGGAATAGCCAGGCCGACGACCATGGCTGCTTTTAGGCTCCGCAGAAAGATAAAGATCATCAGGCCGGCGAGGCCGGCGCCCAGCAAGCCTTCTTTCTGCAGATTGGCGATCGCCTGTCGGATGTAAAGAGACTGATCGTAAATAAACTTCACCGAGGTGCCGGCGGGGATTTCCGTCAACTTGTGCAGTTTCGCGCGGACGCCGTCGGTCACCTCCAGTGTGTTGGCGCCTTCCTGTCTCGTAATCGGCAGATAGGTGGCTTCCCGTCCGTTGACCCGCACAATGGAGGTTTGGATGGCGGAACTGTCCGCCGCGGTGCCGATATCGCGGACGAGGATGGGCGTTCCGTTGACGACTTTGATCGGAATGTCATTGATCTTATCGACCACATCGATGAGGCTGTTCGAATAGACGTAATAGTCCAAATCGCCGATCTTGATGTCGCCGGCCGGAATGATCGCGCTTTGTGCATTGATGGCCTTGACAACATCGGAAGGGGAGATCCCCCGGGCCAGCATCCGCTGTTGGTCCATGAAGACCGTAATCTGCCTGACCTTGCCGCCCAACGGAGGGCCGAATGAGATGCCGGGGATACTCGCGATTTGGTTGCGCAGAGTGAAATACGCCAGGTCGCGAATCTCTTTGGGACCAAGGTTTTCACTGTTGATGGACAAGAATCCGATCGGCAGGCTTGCGACGCCGAACTTGTAGACGGAGGGGGGGTAGACGCCCGGCGGCAATAGGCGAATGATGCTATAGGCCAGACTGGTTAACTCGGATTGCGCCGCATCGATGCCGTATTCGGGCTGAAAGAAGACTTTGATGTAGCTCATCCCCGCCAGCGACTGCGACTCAATGTGCTCCACATAGCTGGCTTCCACGAACCGCTGTTCCATGCGGAGCGTGATGGCGCCTTCCATCTCGCTCGGACTCATACCGCGATAGAACGTGGTGACAAGGATCGTGGGAATCTTGATTTCTGGAAAAATGTCGACGCGCATCTTCTTGTATGAGACGGCGCCAAGCACGAGCGCAATCATGCACAGGGCAAATACGGCGTACGGATTTTTGAGAGCGGCTCGAGTCAGCATGTGGTTTCGATTCGATAGGGCGTTCGATTCCTCGCCAACCAATAGCGGCAGATATCGTCGACGCAGAGCACGAGGTCTTCGAAGGTATCCGGCTTCACGACATAGCCGTTCGCGGCATTCGCGTAAGCGGCCGAGAGGTCGGCACCGTCATCTGAGGTGGTAAATGCGACGACCGGAATGGTCGCGAATCGCGGCTCCGAACGGAGACGCTTGAGGAAAACGTCGCCGCGCTGATGATGGAGATGCCAGTCGAGCAGGATTAATGAGGGGAGCTCCGCCTGGTGTCCGAGAAAACGTAGGGCCGCCTCGCCGTCCTGATGTAAGTAGAGCGCGATGTCGAGACCGGTACGGAGCAGCGCCTGGCGAAACAATTCCCGCTCGCCCGGACTATCGTCGATCAATAAGACGGAGGCGTGACGGTGCATCGAGAATGCACCTCAGCAGAGATCGTGCCGGCGGGGAGGTGTAAGGCAGAAGAGATGACTTGTTTCGCGAGATCAATTGCTTAGCAGGTCAACCTCGCTACAATAATGATGGTGTAACAAACAGAATCCCTGGAGAAATTCCATAGCACCATGGAAGTTTTCCATACGTCTGCCCACAGGTAATTAGCCATGCTGCTCCTGATGCTGTGCGGCTTGTTGCTGCTCCTTGTGCTCGGCTCCGTCGCGTGTTTCAGGTTGTCGATGAATGCGGCGTTGGCCGTGGCGGGGAGTCTCTGGCTAGTCTACGCCCTGTATGAATTCTTGATGTATCGCCGTGTCCTCTGCTCGGGCGACTGCAACATCCGTGTGGACCTTCTGGTGATTTATCCGGTCCTTCTGGCTATCACGCTCGCAGCGCTGAGTCGGGCGTTCTTGACCACCTGGCGACGCCGCCCATAATTCCCCGATAGGATTCGATGCCATCCCTCACGGCTGTTGCGCGAGCGGCAGTGCGGTGGCAGCGCCGACCGGCGGAAGCTGCGCAACCGGAGCCTTATTCGCCTGGTTGTAGAGTGCCAGCGCTTCGGGCATGTGTTCAGTCAATCGCTTGATTCGAGTCTCGTGCCCCGGATGGGTCGAGAGGAACTCATGGGGCTGTTGACCTCCCGACTGTTGCATCCGTTCCCACACCCGTACTGCTTCCTGGGGATCATAGCCGGCGTCTGCCGCGAGCAACAGGCCGATGTAATCCGCCTCGGATTCGTGTGCACGGCTGAACGGCAAGAGGACGCCTACTTGGGTACCCACTCCTAACGCGGACATGGCCGCCTGGCTCGTCACCGGACTGAATCCTTGCGTTTGCATGGCGATTGTCGCGCCCACGAGCCCGATCTGGGCCAACATACCTTGGCTCATGCGTTCGGAACCGTGTCGGGCGAGCGCATGGACGACTTCGTGACCGATGATGGCTGCGAGCCCAGACTCGTTATCCGCCATGGGAAAGATGCCGGTATAGACCGCAATTTTTCCGCCCGGCAAGGCAAAGGCGTTTTTCGTGGTGTCGTCTTTGATGACGGTAAGTTCCCATTTGAAGTCATTTGCCGCCTCGGCGTATTTCGACCGCTTAGCCGCCTCGATGATGCGGGTAGCAATCCGTTCAACTGGCGCGACTTCAACTGGATTCTGAGACACCTTGATCTTCGGATCGCTCAGGACGTCTTGATAGGCTTGAGTGCCTAAATTCGCCTCATATGATTGAGGAATCATGAGCAGTTGCCAGCGCTTGGTGTAAGGGTTCGTCACGCAGCCGGTTGCCTGCAGTGCAAGGCATGGGAGCAGTATCCACCAGGGTGATAGCCGAAATGTCATTGCATCCTCCCTTCGCCATTGAAAAGCGTAGCCACAGAAATATTCTATGTGGCCGGGAGTGGATGTCGTGATTAGGACCTTCCCTAGGAAGAGACTGGAGAAAGCAGGGCAGCGCCTTGACAGCATCGGAACCGAGCACTGCGGCAACTATGAGGCTTGCTTTGCCTGGATGATGCGGAAGCGCACCTCGTCCGCTTGGGTGTAAGCCGAGGTCCGTTCACCGGCGAAGAGGCCACAGCGGTAAATGCCTGGTGACCATCCCTGTTCCGGCGGGGTCAGTCGGAAGTAGCCTGACTGATCGCTCATGGCCATGAGCACGTGATCCTGCGCGATCGTCCGCGATTGTCCCATCGCTTCTGTCGTTTCCAGATAACATTGGGTGGCGAGCGGCACGGCATCGTACGAGTCGGACACGAGCCGAAAGACCAGATAAATCTCCTGCTGCGTGGTGGGAAAACTGTCGCTCGGGTTCAGCGGAATAAAGTCATGCTGTCCGGTGGGCAGATCGTCGCGCATGACTTTGCTGGCAGGAATCACGAAGCGAAACCAGCTGAAGTCGGCGTCACGGCCGACCAATGTTCCCCCTGTATCCAAGGCTCGCTCCGGCTTGAGCCGGTTCACCACCTCGTCGACTTCCTCCTTGGTCGGGCCGGCATTCGCACTCTTAGGATCGGGAGAGGAAGCGGCTTCCGGTGCCGGTCCGGTCTCGAGGTTGGTCATCTCGGCTGGGACATGCGGACGGACCCTCTCCAGCCAGCGCAAGATTTTGTTCTTGTCCAAGACACGCGTGCCTGGGGGAAGGGCGTTGTCTTTGTTCTGGAGCTCGAACAGTACGGCCTTCTGGTAGAGCGTGTGAAAGTGGAGGAACGCGTCTTCCCACCGTCCCAGTTCCACGAGACACTGTCCCATGCGAAACACAATGTCCGTGTATTGATCTTCGGTGGGATCGAGATCGGAGACCTTGCCGAAGACGGGGAGCGCCTCTTCACATTTGCCGAGCTGCATGAGGGTCAGGCCGAATTGGTGGGTGGCTGACGGATCGCGAGGATTCAACTCCAGCAGTTTTCGATACATGGGCTCGGCCTCTCTGAAGCGGCCGGCAGAAAACATTCTCCAGGCGTCCGCGCGCATGAGCGCCCACTGTTTCAATTGCTCCGGGGTGATGTCCTTCGGAGTGAACACTGGATCGAAACGCCGACCACGATCCTGAGAATGGCCATGAAAGACCGTCACGAGCGTATTCGCGGGCAGTTCAAGCGGTGAGCCAGGCGGAATGTGATCCAAGACGTATTGCACATCGCTCGCCGCACCTTCGTAATCCAGGACATCGAAGCGGGCCCGGGCAAGAGCCAGCCGCCAGGCATACATCTCCGGCGCGAGGGCGACGGCCTGCTTATACGATTCAAGAGAGGCTTCCAGATGATCGAGCTTACGCAGTTCGCGTGCGAGGCGGAAATAGATGAGGGGGTTCTGCATATCGATCGTAGCGATGCGCCGGAGTTCCTCGGTCGATTCGTCGCCACGTCCGGACCGCACCAACAGGCTCCACTTGGCCCATCGCACATCCAGGGCGCTGGGCTGCCGGCCCAGCACCGTCTCGTAGGCTTGAAGCGCTTCGTGCGACGCACGGGACGTTGCCAGGATGTCGCCGCGCAGTTTGTGAAGGGTCAGCGCTTCGGGATTTGCCTCGATGCCTTGATCGAGCACTTCGAGCGCCGGCGTAATGGCGCCGCTCTCCCAATCGCTCTTGGCTCGATCGACAATTTGCCGGTCGGAGGATTCCTGCGAATCGCCAGCACTGGCCAGTGCCGCCGACACGACCAGGCAGCTGCAGAGGAGCAGCAGCCACAACAGTCGGATTCGGAGGAACGCTGGGTGCGTTCTCGTGTATTGCATGCCAATTCCCAGGATCGTAAGAGGCCGGTTGGCGTTCGCATTATTATATCGTAGGGACGGCCTGTCGCCTACCTCCGATCACCCTCACAGTTCTTTCGACCAAAAAATAAAAAATCCATGACGGCCGGGCACCGGAGGGCCGCCTCCGTGATCGCTGTAAATCCCGAAGTTGTAGCTGTAATTAATTTCGACCTGGGAGCGCCACGGCGCACCGGTCACGACGCCGCCGCCGATCGCCGGCATGGCATCCATCTTATAAATAATCGAGCCATCCGGCTGAAATCGTGGCTGCTGTATGAGGCCCCAGGACCCTCGGATGTAGGGATAAATGAAGAAGATCGGTTCATAGCGATATTCAAGGTGACCGATGCCATATTTGTTCGGGAACAATTCGTTGAACGCGACACTGGGCATCATGGGCAGGGCGAGCGCCTCCCATTCATAGCCGGTGGGCCGTCCTGGCAGCCGGAAGGTCGAAAACCGGTCAAGGTTCTGTCCGATTCCCGCATACACCGATGCCACCAGCCGGTGCCGCTCACTCTTGACGAAAGGCACACCGGTTGCGCCGATGGCAAACACGCTGCCCATCATATATTGGCGCTCATTCGAGAGGCCAAACACGCCTCCTCCCCACGTACTCCAGTTAGCGCGGTGTCCGTACACAAAATCCCCGCCAAACGCGTACCCACGATGTGGCAACTCCATCAGATTGCGCTCCAACGCATCTCTGCGCACTCGCGCATGCACGCGTCCTTCATAAGTATCGTCGGGGAGGATGAAGGTGGGGGACGTCTTGCTCGTGCCCTTAAACCACCGGTAGCCAGGCTCGTAGGTCAAAGACATCTCCAGCGCATTGTCCTGATGGCCGGGGTCCAACAGGCGGCGGTAGGCAATTCCCAATCCACCGAACACGTAACTCCATTCCAGGGTGACGTCAGGAATGATCTGTCCTTCTACGTATTCAGCTCGGCCGAGCGGAATGATCATCGTATTCAACGTCATTCGGAGTTCCCAGCCGCTGGATGAGTGCGACCCGGCGTTGTAGGTCAAGTCGTTCACCGGACCCGAAAACGTCCCGCGGAAGCGCTGCCTCAGATCGTCCGAATTGCGCCACACGTACAAAGCGCCGAACGGCAGCACTTGATAAAAAGTCGGGCCATTGGGCAGGTACTCCACTCCAAAGCTCGCGGCGGTGACGTTCTTGCGATCTCTGGCCGGCACTTTGACCGGCTCGCCCAGGACCTCGGTATCGAACTCCTCACCGGCCAGCGGGGTCGGTGTTTCTTTTTCCTGGCTGTAAGCAGGGATGAGGAGGACAAGCACAAAGAAACCTGTCAGAACGGCGACAAGGGAAGGGGGAAAACGGAGCCTATCGATGGCCAGCCGGTCTGCCATCCGCAGCTTGTTCATCGATTCAGCATCCGTTACGGTGTGCCGTGCAGACACTAGGGAGCGCCCTAGGCAGCCGTTTCAGAGTGCCTGGAGCGCGATCAGAGGAGGACTCACGCTTATGATTGACGTCATCTTGTATCAACCGGAGATTCCACCGAACACGGGAAACATCATTCGGCTCTGCGCCAATACAGGGGTGCGGCTGAACTTGGTGAAACCGTTAGGCTTTTCGCTGGACGATCGGCAGATGCGGCGAGCGGGATTGGACTATCACGAATTTGCGACCATCAAGGTCCATGACGACTGGAACGCTTGCGCTGCAACGTTTCAGAACAAGCGAATGTTTGCAGTCTCTACCAAAGGGGCTCAACGCTACGATGTGAACTGCTACGCAGCAGATGATGTCTTCGTGTTCGGTCCCGAAACGAGAGGACTCCCGGCGGACATCTTGAAGCAATTTTCAGAAGAGCGGCGGATCCGCTTACCAATGTTGCCGGAAAGCCGGAGCCTGAATCTATCGAATGCCGTGGCTGTTGTCGTCTATGAAGCGCTACGCCAGCTCGACTTTGGTGCGTGTGTGTGATTGATGCAGATAGTTCCGATCAATAAGGATGTTCAAATAGACCGTTCAGCAAGGCCGCAGCGAGTAAGAAGGCGAGGCGTACTGTTGAGTCGTACGTCGAGCCTTTGAGCGATGCGAGAACGAAGCTGGCGGGCTATTTCAACATCCTTTAGGAGATGGCGCGCGCGTCGGTGAGTTGGTACTGCCCCCTGGCCGTTACCGGATAGAGGGAAAAGATTGGCGTGTGAGCAGGGACAACCGCCGTAGTCACCTTCGGCAGCAATTGGAGATGCATGTTGACGTAGTTAAAGCTGAGACCATTCTGCCAGGCCTGGCTACCGGCCCCCGCATAGGCAGCAGTTTTTTCAGATGCGTAGGTTCTGGTCAGTAGGCCCGCTCCCCCTTCCAAACCGTATTCATGCAAATCGGGTGCGCCCTGCACGAGCAGGCTCACCGCATTGGCGTCGAACCACACTTTGATGTTGCAGCCGACTTGCACATACGGGCCGAGCGAATTCGTGCCGTCAAGAAAGGCGCGCGGCAGTCCGATCTCGAATGGCACATCGTCAGGAACCGCACGATCCACCTTGCCGAGATTGGTCTCCTGTAACGGCCCAACCGAGACGAAGAGCAGATGAGGGTCTGCCATGTCGAGTTCGAGCACCTGATCGTCATAGTAACTGCAGAGGCGACCCATGTCGTAGCGTAGTGGAAACGAGTACCCGATCTTCGCGTACCAGATGCGCAGGGCTGCGTCCAACGGATCTTCCGGCGAACGGCTGATTTTGAGGTCAAACGGCAGCATGACATGCCAGGCGCCGGTCCTCG
>Ga0081455_10003710_pt1 | contig 17486 bp, 14 predicted proteins | sample TabmetS3T2R1_FD_70207 | JGI IMG/M metagenome (GOLD analysis project Ga0081455, IMG submission 70207) | Tabebuia heterophylla rhizosphere microbial communities from the University of Puerto Rico - S3T2R1 | ecosystem: Host-associated > Plants > Roots > Rhizosphere ...
TGGACGACTTCGTCGCCATCCCGTGATCCGGTGTTACGGACCGTGACCGACACGTTGACGCTCTCCGAGACGTCGATCTCCGCCGCGTCGACCCGGAGGTTTTGGTAGTCGAACGAGGTGTAGGACAGGCCGTGCCCGAAGGGGAAGGCTGGGGTTGGGTCGAGGTTGCTGACGTTTTGGCTGTGCTGCCCCAGTTCCGCTGCCAGATAGGTGTACGGTTGCCCACCGGGATGCCGCGGAACCCCAACCGGCAGCTTGCCGGACGGATTGACCCGACCGGACAGGACGCCGGCCAGGGCGCCGCCGCCCTCCTCACCCGGGAAGAACGCCTGCACCATCGCCGTCGCGCGGCCGTGGTACTGGCCGAGCGCGTACGGACGACCCGAGACGCTGAGCAGGACGGTCGGCTTCCCGGTCGCCAGGACTGCCTCGACCAGCTGCGGCTGAAGACCGGGGAGGTTGAGGTCCTCGACGTCGCAGCCCTCGCCCGAGGTGCCCTCGCCGAAGATGCCGGCACGGTCGCCGACAGCAAGAATCACCACGTCGGCTGCGGCGACGGCGGCGTCCAGCTCGGACAGCACACCCCCGATGATCGGGCAGCCCTGCTCGTAACTCACCTCGGCGTTCGGGAACTCGGTCCGGATTGCGGTCAGCAGTGAGTCGGTGACGATCCCGATCTCATCGCCGAGCTCGGGGTGCTTGGGCAGCATGTGGTTGGGAAAGGAGTAGCAGCCAAAGAAGGCCCGCGGGTCGTCGGCGCATGGCCCGACCAGGGCGATCCGCTGGGGCGACTCCAGCGGTAGGATGCCGGTCGCGTTGTCTAGCAGCACGACGCTCGTCTCGGCCAGGCGGCGGGCGATGTCACGATTGCCTAGCGAGTCAAGGTCGATGCCCTCGTCGAGCGGCTCGGGCGTCCATCCGGCGTCCAACAGGCCAAGTTCCAGCTTCTGGGCCAAGACGCGCCGCAACGCCCGGTCGACCAGCACCTCGTCGACTCGACCGGCCTCGATCTCGTCCAGCAGCGGCTGGCCGTAACACACGCCTTTCGGCAGCTCGATGTCCATGCCGGCGGCCAGGGCTAGCGCCGCCGCCTCTCCCTCGGTTGACGCGACCTTATGCGTCAGCTGCAGGAAGGCCACCGCCCCATAGTCCGACACAACCGTCCCCGTGAAGCCCCACGCGTCTCGCAGCACCCCGGTCAGCAGGGCCGGATTAGCGGCGACCGGCATCCCGTCGACATCGCTGTAGGAGTTCATCACGCTGCGGGCCCGGCCGATGCGGATCGCGTACTCGAATGGGGGCAGGATGTAATCGGCGAACTCTCGTGGCCCCATGCTCACCGGCGCATGGTTGCGGGCCCCCTTCGACGCCGAGTAGCCCGCGAAGTGCTTGAGGGTCGCGACAATGCTGTTGTCTTCCAGCCCACGGACGTAGGCGGTGCCTAGCTGGGCGACCAGGTATGGGTCCTCGCCCAATGTCTCCTCCACCCGGCCCCATCGGTAGTCCCGGACCACGTCCAGCACTGGTGACAGCCCCTGGTGGACCCCCACCGCCGCCATGTCGCGGCCGATCGCTGAGGCCATCTCGTAGACCAGATCGGGATCGAAGCTGGCCGCCCACGCCAGCGAGGTGGGGTAAACGGTGGCCTGGTAGGTAGTGAACCCGGTCAAGCATTCCTCGTGCACGAGAGCCGGGATGCCCAGTCGGCCCGTGGACACGATGGTGCCCTGGAGCTCGCGCAGCCTGCGAACACCATCGGCCGCGGTGACCGGTGCAGTGCCGAAGGCGCGGGTCAGCTGGCCGATACCGTTCTTGGCGACCTCAGGCCAGGGAATCTCGCGACCGAAAACGTCTTGCATCGGTTCCACGTCGCCGGAGACGCTCTTGAATCCCGGCCACACGCTGCCCAGCTGGGCGACCTTCTCGGGCAAGCTCATGGCGGCGATCAAGGCGTCGATCCGGGTGGCGGGGTCGGCGGCAGGGTCCTGCCATATCGTCGACGGGGCTTTTGGGAAGGTGGTCATCGGCGTCCCTGTACGAGAGATGTGGGATGTTGTAAATGAGGGTGGTTGGTCACTTGCCGAAGCCGGCGGTCAGACCGCTGAGGAGCTGGCGGCGGCCGACGACGTAGAGCACGAGGATCGGCACCGTGGCCAGCACGACGGCTGCGAGGACGGCGGGGATGTTTACGCTGTACTCGCCTTGGAACGCCCAGAGCGCCAGCGGCATCACCCGCTTGTCTGGGCTTTGGGTCAAGATCAGCGGGAACAAGAAGCCGTTCCACACATTCAGCCCGGTGTAGATGCTGACGGTCACGATCGCCGGCCTGGTGAGCGGAAAGGCGAGCCGCCACGCCATCTGCCATTCGGTGCAGCCGTCCATGCGCATCGACTCGAACAGCTCCGCGGGAACGTCGCGGAGGAAGGTGCTCAAGATCAACACCGTGAGCGGGACACCGAACGCGATCGACGGCAGGACCAGCGCACCTAGGGTGTCGTACATGTGGATCCGGGTGATGATCAGGTAGATCGGGATGATGGTCGCCTGCAGCGGAATGGCCAGGCCGAACAGGAACATCCCCCGGCTGAACCGCAGGAACCGGCTGTTGCCGCGCACGATCGCGTAGGAGGCGATGAAACCGAACAGCACGACCGGGATGACGGTGCCGACGGTGACGATCACCGAGTTCAGGAAGTAGAGACCGATGTCGGCTTCGATCACTTGCTGGTAGGCGGTCATTGTCGGCGGGATCGGCAGCGACAGCGGGTTGGAGGTGAAGTAGGCGCCCTGGTCTTTGAGGCTGGTGACGACGATGTAGTAGATCGGCACGATGATGATCGCGAGCCAAATCCAGCCGAACAGGCCGCCCAGGTAGTTATTGCGGCCCTTGACCCGGGTGCCGCCGGTGCGGGCGGGTACTGAAGTAACGGCGGTGGTCATGTCACATTCCTTCCATCTGGCTGGCGGAGAGGTCACGGCCACCGAGCCGCTGGATGCCGTAGGTCAAGGCGAGCCCGAAGACGACGAGGATCAACGCGATCACGCTGGCTGCGCCCATCTGGTTGGCCTGGAAACCGGTGATGTACATGTCGAGGGCCAGGATGCGGGTTGCGTCGCCCGGTCCGCCCTGGGTGAGGACAAAGATCAGGTCGAAGTAGGTGAGCGCACCGACCAGCATCAGCGTCGAGGAGGTGATGATCGTGTACTTCAGCTGCGGGACGGTGATGGAGAAGAACTGGCGGACCCGGCCGGCCCCATCGATTTGGGCCGCCTCATACATTGAAGCCGGGATCTGTCGAACGCCGCCCTGGTAGATCAGGGTGTGGAACGGGATGAACTGCCAGGCGATGACGAACACCACGGTCGCCTGGGCCAGGGTGGGGTTACCCAGCCAGTCCTGGGCGAGGAACGGCAGGTGCAGCCCGGCGGCAAGACCGAAATTGGGGTCGAGCAGCGACTTGAACGCGATCGCCACAGCAGCCGAGGAGAGCAGCAGCGGAAGGAAGTACAGCACCGCGAGTGCTGCCCGGTAGCGCTGGTGGCCGGCGACGAACACGCCGAGCAGTAGACTGATCGGGGTCTGCACCGCCCAGGTGATGATCATCAAGGCGATGGTCAGCCACAGGGCGTGGTAGGTGCCGGGGTCGGTGAACACCTGGGCCCAGCTTTCCCAGCCGGCGAAGGTGATCGGGCTGATCCCGTCCCAGTCGGTGAAGGACAGCAGCAGCACTCCGATCATCGGGATGAAGGCGAATGCGATAAAAAAGGCCAACGCCGGGAGGACAAGAATGTCGAGCCGAGTCTTCGCACCCGGCGCAGCCGCGCCGGGCGTGGGCCCAACCGTCGTCTCTACCGCCTGAGTGACAGGCGTGATGGCGGCCATGTCACTTCCCGATCGTCGCGTTCATCGCGCTCGCGAACTGCTCAGGGCTGCTCTCGAGCAGGAACAACTTGTCGATGTTGTTCAGAAGCGCCTCGGCCTGGGCCGGGCTGAGCGCCTGGTCCCAGGACTGCTGGAAGTTAGGGGCCTTGGACACCAGGTCGAAGACGAGCTGCAGGAACTTCGCATCGGCCGAGCCGGACAGCTTGGACGACGCCGATGACGCCACCGGCACCTGTCCGGCGTCGATCCAGGCCTGGACCTCGGTGTCGGTGAACAGACCGTCGGTGAAGTAGGCCTTCGCCACTTCCTTCTCCGTGTCGCTGGCCTTGGCGGAGATGGAGAAGTAGTTGGCCGGGTTGCCGACGATGTTGGCGGGATCACCTTTGCCACCGGAGACGGAGGGGAAGTTGCCGATCTCCAGGCTGTTGGCGACGAAGTTGGGGTTGTCCGACTTCATCGACCCGTACACCCAGGAGCCGTGCAGCATCATCGCCGCCTTGCCGGTGTACAGCAGCGCCTGGTCAGCGTTGGTGTCGGCCGCGATCGAGGAGAAGCCCTTGATAAACCCGTTCGCCTTCACCAGGTCCTGAGTCTTGGTGCAGGCCTCGATCACCGCCGGATCCGACCATGCGTCCGCCTTCTTGGCGAAGATCGCATCGAACACCTCCGGGCCGCCGACCCGGTCCAGCAGGTACTCCAGCCACATCATCGAGGTCCACTTCGACTGGCCGCCAAGCGAGAACGGTGCAACCTTTTGGCCGTTGAAGACGCCAACAAGGTTCATGACGTCGTCCCAGGTCGCCGGCAGTTGCGCGCCGGCCTTCTCGAACAGCGTCTTGTTGTAGTACATGAGGATCGGCTGGGTGGTCTGGATCGGCACGGCGTAGATCTTCTTGTCGAAGGTCGCCGCCCCCCACGTCGAGGGAAGGAACTTGTCCTTAAACCCCGACGTCTCCCCGATCCAGCTGGTCAGATCATCGACCTGGCCGGCATCGGCGTAGGACTTCAGAATCCCGCCGCCCCAGCCGAAGATCAACGTCGGGGCTTGCCCGGCACCCACCGCGGTGCGGATCTTCGCCTTATACGGGTCATTCTGGAAGGAGGTCACCTCGATGGTGCCCTTGCCGAGCTTGTTGAACGCTTCGACCGTCGACTCACGGATGCTTTCGCCCGGCTTCCCGGTCAAGCCCCACATCGTCGCCGTGCCGCCACCACCTCCGCCTCCAGTGGCGCTGGCCGCGCCACCAGGCTGAGCCGGGCCAGACGTGCCACAGGCGGCCAAGCCGAACGCGCCGAGAGTCGAAGCCGCAGCCAAGCCGAGGAACGAGCGGCGGCTGGTGATCGGAGAAGTCATTGAACCTCCATCCTCCTTGTGTTCGAGTGACGTCGCTGGGCCCGAGGATTCCGTTGGGTGGGGTGAGCTGGCGTCACACGATTCGGGCGATTTCCGCTGCGGGGCCCGGCGGACTCGCTCGTCTCTGGGAGCAGGCAGGCCACGGCGTGGCGACCCTCGGGCGTAAGGGCGGCGAGGCCCTCGGATGCGGACGTGGTCGTCGACGCCGTGCCCGCGGGCTCGATCTCCGAGGCGCTCGACAAGCGGAGCCGACTGGAGGCAAAGTCGCGATCGACGCCGCGAACGCTTCACGGGACGAGACGACGGCTAAAAGTCCTCCGCGCACCAGGTCAAGGCGCACAGAACGGCCGGTCGCAGGGCCGTCAACGCGAACTTCGGCGTGCTCTACGAGCAGCTGATCCGCGATGCGGGGTACGGGCCGGTGAGCGTCGTCGGATTGGAGAGCGCCCGCGCGCCCGAGGACTTCGTCACCGAAGTTTTCGCCAAGGTCAGCCGGATCCTCTACCGTTTCGCGCCGCCCGGCGGGCTCTGATCGCCCCCCGGCCCCATTAGCCCTCGACGCGGCGTTTGGCGTAGTGAGTATCGCCGGATTCGGCGGCCGCGTCAAAGGGGCGACCAGTGACCGGGGCGGGACGATCGGCGTGACCTGCTTCCTCACAGGATGGGCGGCGGACATCGGGGATCCGGCTGGCGGATCGTGTCGCGCCGCGCGCCCCGGGCTTGGGCCGCGCCGCCGCCGGTCGGATCGGTTAGGCTCCGGCGTACTGGGGCTCCGACGCGAGGCCCAACAGGTTGGCCAGCGCTTGGCCCCTCGGCGTGGTCCAGTCCATCGCCAGCTCGGAGATGATCTGTGCTGTCGAGGTGATCACGGCGCCGGCTTCCTCCACGCGACGCAGCGCGGCGTCGTCGCCGATCTTGGTGAACGACGCCGACGCATCGGTCACGACCTGCACCTCGTACCCCTCCTCGAGCAATTGGAGGACCGGGAACACGATGCAGACCTCGGTCGTGATTCCGGCGATCACCACCTTCTTCCGGCCGGTCGCCTTCACCGCGTTGGCGAAGTTCTCGTCGTGCATCGCGTTGACGATCCCCGAGCGCTTGATCCGGTCGGCGAACGCCTTCGGCGCGATCTCCTCGAGCTCCGGCACCAGGGGTCCTGGATGTAGTCCTCCATGCTCGAGGTCAGCACCAGCGGCATGTCGACGGCCGTGGCGATCTTCGCCAGCTTCAGGCCGTTCTGCTTGACCTCCTCGACGTCGTGCGAGTGCGTCCAGGACAGCGTGCCGACCTGGTAGTCGATCAGCAGCATTGCGGCGTTCTCTGGGGCAAATGCGTTGCTGTGCATTGGTTCCTCCTCCGTTCGGATGATGCCTTGGGTGAGGAGGGTCGCTCGCTCCGCGCGGGGTGGGCTGTCGTCACACGATCAGGGCGATCTGCTCGGCGGGCCCTCGTCGTATGCGTGGTGACCACCGAGCCAACGCGGCCGAATCGCGCGGTCGGCGAGGACCAGGCGGCGAGATCGCGAGCTGCCATCGGACTAGGTGCTTGGGGCTAACCTCGGCCCTCCAGCCGCTGCCAGCGAAGCGTCGCGTCCAGCCGCTCCTCCGCTCCGGCTTCCTGCTCCGCAGAGAGCGGACCCAGGCGGTGCGCGATGCCCCTGAGCGCCCCATGAGCGTAGGGGTGATGGAAGACGTCGAGCGCCTGGTCGGGCGCGGCGGTCAGCTCGAAGACGTCGCCGGAAGCGGGGTCGGCGACGGAAACGGTGAGATTGCCGGTCGTGCGGTTTCAGACAAGGCGACCTCGATGCCGCCAATCCGCCGGTACGCCGGCTCTGTCGTCGTCTTCTCCATCGCGATCACTCCTTTCCTTGAACCTGCCGCGGGAGCGTCGCGCGGAGCGGGGTGAGCTGTCGTCCGGTCCGGGCGTTTCAGCGGCTGGAGCCGATCGCGTGAGCGATCGTCCTAGCGGCGGCGTCGGGAAGGACCGAGCAGTCCCAGCTCGCGGGCGCGCTCGACCGCCTCTGTGCGGCGGTGCACGCCGAGCTTGGCGTAGATGTGCCGCATGTGCGTCTTGACCGTGTTGAGGGAGAGATAGAGCTCGTTCCCAATCTCAGGCGCGGAGAGGTTACTCGGCAGGAAGCGAACCACGCGCAGCTCGCCCTCGCTGAGGTCCCCGCGCAGCTCCTGCGATTCCGCGGCCGCCGGGGAAAGCGACGACCCGGCGAGCACGTCCAGGATGTCCTGGAGCAGGGCCGCATGAGCGGTGCGGTGCCGTGGGTGGCGCTCGAGCAGGTCGCGGGGCGCGATCATCACGAACGGGAAGATGAGCGCGTCCGGCTCGGCGAGGTCGAGCGCGCGTTCGATGTCGGACTCGACGGCCAGCGGGTCGCCGAGCCGGTCGCGCGCGATCGCGTCGAGGAGGAGCGCCTGCACGACGGTGAAGTCGCGGATGACAGGCGCCGCACCATCGAGGACGGGGGCAAGGGCGTCGATGGCCGCCTGTGCGTTCCGTTCCGCGAGGTGCAGCGAGGCGAGCGCCGCACGCGTCTCCCCCCAATCGAGATGCTCCTCGGGCATCGCGGCCAGCGTGGCTCGGGCGGCCGCCGCGTCGTCCAGCCGCACCTGCGTCTGCACGAGGAACTCACGCACCTGCGCGGTCAACGCGAGCGGTGCGACGAGCAGCGCCTGCAGCTCCACGGCGGCGCGGAACGCGTCGATCGCCTCTTCGTGCCGGCCTTGGGCGATGTGCAGCATCCCCTGCGCGTGATGCAGGAGAACCTTCGTGGCAGGTTCGCTAGTTGTGCGGAGGGCCTGCTCGCCGCGCTCGAGCCAGCGCTGGGCCTCCTCGAAGCGGCCCTGCCACGCCTCGAGGCCGGCCAGCTCGGCAAGCGCGACGCCGATGACGGGGTCGGACGCCCAGCCATGCGCCTCTGCGATCGTGATTGCCTCCAGGGCCCGGTCTCGCGCCTCGGCGAACGAGCGTCGGGCGGCCGTGACAGCCAGGTGAGCGAGACAGCTCACCTCGATCCACACGGCCTCGACGTGTCGCGTGAGCCGGATGGCATCCTGCAGATGCCGTTCGGCCTCCTCGGCCCTGGACGACCACAGCTCGGCGATCCCGAGGTTGTTCAGCGCGGCGACCATGGCCGTGCTACGCAGCTCGGCCTCGCCGCGTGTTTGCGCCTCCTCGAGCAGTGCTCGCAGCGACTGCAGACTGTCCACCACCGAGCCGAAGTCACCGCGACGGCGGGCAACTGCCAGGCGCGCGATCGCCACGAAGATCTCGAAGATGCGTCGCCGCTCGGGGGAGACCGCTGACGCACGACGCTCGGCCAGGCTGATGTGCGCCGCCGCCTCGTCCAGCTCGCCCCGCATCAGCGGTTCGCCCGCGGACAGCAGGATTAGCTCCGGATCCGCAAGCACGTTGGCCGGGAAGGCGGCGATCAGTGCGTCCCTCGTCGCAGCCTGGCCGTTGAGGTAGAGGCCGAGGGCGTGGTCGAAGAGCGTGCGCGCTGCGTAGTCCCAGTCCTCGGCGGCCTGCGCATGGCGAACGGCGGCGACCGGGTCTCGGTGCTGCGCGTACCACTCGGCCGCGGCCTTGTTTAGCTCCTTGACCGCGTGGGGTTCGGTTCGCCGCAGCTCCAAGCGCAGGAGGGCGGCGAAGAGGTGGTGGTAGCGGAACCACGATCGCTGGGTGTCAAGCGAGACGACGAAGGCGTTGGCCTCCTCGAGCGCGTGCAGAATCCGCTCCGACCCGGAGGCGCCGGTGAGGAGGTCGGCGAGTGCTCCGTTCATACTCTCGAGTACGGAGGTGCGGAGCAGCAGCCGCCGGACCCCGTCGGGCTGACGCGCGAGCACCTCGGCGAGCAAGTAGTCGGCGACCGTGCGCTCGCTGCCCGAGAACTCGGCCACGAACCGCTTGGGCTCGGGATGCCCGGCGAGCGAAAGCGCCGCCAGCCGCAGGCCCGCGACCCACCCCTCGGTGCGCGTATGGAGGAGGTCAATACTCTCCTCCGAGAGGGCGATCCCCGACGCGGCAAGCAGCTCCCGGGTCTCTTCGAGCGTGAAGCGCAGGTCGGACGCCCGCACGTCGGTCAGCTCCCCGCTGAGGCGGAGACGGTGCAGGCCGAGCTGCGGGTCGTGGCGAGTTGCCAGTACGAGGTGGAGTAGTCGGGGACGCCGCGCGAGCAGTAGCTGGAGCTGCGCCAGCGCCTCGGGAGCGACCAGCTCGTGCAAATCGTCGATCACAAGCACGACCGGCTCTTCCAGCGACCCCAGCTCGGCGACCAGCCGCTCGACGACCAGCGCTCCGTCGAACTGCGGGCTCGGCGTCAGCTTCTCCACGAACGCGTCCGCACCGACGACAGCGCGCAGCTCCCTGATCACCGCAAGCCAGAAGCGCTGCGCGTCCCGCTCGCCACGTTCCACCGACACCCACGCGGCACAATCGGCGAGTCCGGCCTCCTCGATCCAGGATCGAAGCAGCACCGTCTTACCGCTGCCTGCGGGCGCCGAGACCAGCGTCACTCCACCGCTCCGAGCGGCCGAGAGCAGCTCGAATAGCGCCGGCCGTGCCACCACCGAGTGCGCAAGGACCGAGGACGTTGCGGCGGAAATCGGCGCCGGACTGGCGCCCACGACGACCTCCGCGTTCGACCCGGTCACGACTCCTCCCTCGAGTGAGCGGCCGATCTGCAGTCTAGGCACCCCCACTGCTGTACGTCACCTTGGGCGCCCGCTCCGCCCACAGGGTCGGCCGGGCCAGCGGCGGCTCGTTCGTCCCGCCCTCCGTCCTGAAGGCACCCACTCCGAGTCCGGCGTGCGTGCGAGCGAGCGGGCGATCACCGTCTCGGGCGGGATGGGGAAGTTCTGTTCGAAGACGTTGTCGCAACTCATGCCGGTCGGCGGACTCGCCGAGCACCTGGAATACATGCGCAATCATATACGTTTACATGCCCAGTCATGTAATTCATCGAGAGCGAGTCACGATGCAGTTCGGGATCTTTTCGGTCAGCGACGTCACGCGGAACCCGATCACGGCCCGCACGCCGAGCGAGGCCGAGCGAATCCAAGCGATCGTGCAGCTCGCCCGCAAGGCCGACGAGGTTGGGCTGGATGTGTTCGCGATCGGCGAGCACCACAACCCGCCGTTCGTCTCGTCATCCCCGACCACCCTGCTGGCGCACATCGCCGCACTGACGCAGCGGATCATCCTCAGTACGGCAGTCACGCTGGTGACGACAAACGATCCGGTCAAGATCGCCGAGGACTACGCGATGCTCCAGCACCTGGCGAACGGCAGGCTGGACCTGATGCTAGGCCGCGGCAATACCGCGCCGGTGTATCCGTGGTTCGGCCAGGACATTCGGCAAGGGCTGCCGCTTGCGCTCGAGAACTACAACCTGCTGCATCGGCTGTGGCGCGAGGACGTCGTCGATTGGGAGGGTCGGTTCCGGACGCCGCTGCAGGGGTTCACGTCGATCCCGCGACCGCTCGACGACGTGCCGCCCTACGTCTGGCATGGAGCGATCCGTACCCCTGAGATCGCCGAGCAGGCGGCCTTCTACGGCAACGGCTACTTCGCTAACAACCTCCTCGCCCCGAACTTCCATTTCGTCCCGCTGGTGAACCTGTACCGTGAGCGCTTCGCGCACTACGGGCACGGCACCCCGGAGCAGGCGATCGTCGGGCTCGGTGGGCACGCCTTTATCGCCAGACGATCCCAGGACGCCGTCGAGGCGTTCCGTCCCTACTTCGAGGGCACGGCGATCTACGGCACGACCTACTCCCTCGACCAGTACATGGCGGCGACGCCGATGAGTGTCGGAAGCCCGCAGCAGGTGATCGAGAAGACCCTCACGTTCCAGGAGGGCTTCGGCGACTACCAGCGCCAGCTGTGGAACGTCGACGCGGTCGGTTTGCCGTTGGAGATGGTGCTGGAACAGGTCGAATTGCTCGGCACCGATGTCGTACCCGTGCTCCGCCGGGAGATGGCCTCACGCCGAGCGCCCGGCGTTCCGGACGCGCCGACGCACGCGAGCCTGGTGAAGGCGAAGTACGGCGACGGCGAACCGCGCCAACCGACCCCGAACGCCAACCGCGGCGACAATCTCACCGGGCCCTCGCCCTACCAGGACAGCGACGCCGCTCTCGTCGCGGACTACCCGCGCGTCGCCTAGCACCATGGCAACGAGCAACATGCACATCGCCAACGAGGCGTGGGAGGCTCTCTTCCGGGCGCAAGCGACGATCGGCCGCGAGCTCTCAGAGGCCGACGTGTGGGGCGCGCTCGTGCCGCGCGAGTACGGCGTGCTCTACGCGCTTTCCACAGCACCAGACGGACTCCGCATCACCGAGCTCCTCGAAGACGTCCTGCTCACCCAGCCGGGCATGTCCAGGCTGATCGCACGCCTCGAAGCCCGCGGGCTCGTGGAACGGGCGGACGACCCCGACGATCGGCGGGCCTGCCGTCTGCGCCTCACCGAGGCGGGTGTGCGCGCGCAACGCGAGATTGGGCTCGCGCATGGACGCCACGTCGCGGATGCGATGACCCGCAGTCTGAGCGGCGAGCAGCTCGTGCAGCTCCGTGACCTGTGCCGCGCGCTGATCCCGCGCGATGCCTGGGGGAGGGCGTCATGACCGACGCCTCGCAGCGCGACCTGCGCCTCGTCGTCGTGAGCGCCGGTGTCAGCGATCCCTCCTCCAGCCGGCTGCTCGCCGACCGCATCACCGGAAAGAGCCTTGCGCTCCTTCGCGCCTCTGGAACGCAAGCGTCGGCATCGGTCGTCGAGCTCGCACCGCTCGCCGTCGAGATTGCGCGTGCGACCGTCTCAGGGTTTCCAAGCGAGCAACTGCAATCCGCGATCGAGCGGGTTGCCGCCGCCGATGCAATCGTTGCATCGACACCGATCTACAAAGCAGGCATCAGTGGCCTCTTCAAATCATTTATCGACGTCCTCGACAACGACCTACTCGTGGCGAAACCGGTGCTGCTCGCCGCCACCGCCGGAACGTCCCGGCACGCGCTCGTAATCGACGAGCAGCTGCGTCCGCTCTTCGGCTACATGCGCGCGCTCGTCCTCCCCACCTCCGTCTTCGCAGGCCCTGAGGATTGGGCAGCGAGCGAGCTTGGCGAGCGCATCGAGCGTGCCGCGACCGAACTGGCAGTGATCATGGAAGCAGGCGTCGAGCGGCAGATCGCCGACCGGGCGTGGTCCGCCTACCAGCACCAATTCGCGGGAAACGCCAGCCGCGCAGCGCGCACCGGCGGCGACATCGACTTCGACTCTCCGCTCATGCGGCTAGCGACCGGCGGGACCGCGCCGCGGACGACGGAGTGATCAGCTGCACGACGGTCCTAGTCCGTGGCACTCAACGAGCGGTATCGCCACCTGATCGGGGACATCCACATCCATTGAGCTGCCGACGATGGTCGGCAGCGGCAAGGCGCCGCCAGGCGTTAGCAGCGTAGGACCGACCGCGTTACCGCAGGGGTTGTTGCAGATGGAAACCTCATGGCCCAAGGCGCAAACTCGCGGACATGCCGACGTTCAACACACGCGTAGTCGTCGCCTCCGCACTACAAGCGCCTGCGGTGTATGCCGTCCCGGCCTTGACGCCCATGTCATCGATGTTGAAGAACACCGCCGCCTCAGAAGCCGATCACGGTCTCCAGCAGCAGCACCGTGATGCGGCCCGGCTGATCTTGGCGCACGACCAGCTCCTTGCCGATGGCGCTGGGCATTCCGTAGGCCTCCTGGAGGCGTTCGGACTCCAACGGCAGGCTGTGCTTTTCGATCCGATCGAAAGCGGTGTCGAGATCCGGCACCACCTTCTGCGCGCCCACCACCCACACGACGCGGTCGGCCCCGAACGCATACGATGCCAGCTGGCTGCCGCTTGCCGACGCGATCACGGCAAGACCGTCCTCGGTGACGGCGTGCACGCTGCCGATCACCACGTCCATCGTGCTGACGCGGCGACGGAACTCGCTCATCTGTGTCGCCGGGTCGAGCGTTTCGGTGTGCGTGCGCGTCGTGCGGTACCGGGTGGCTGCGCGCACGTCGTCGGCGATACCAAGCTCATCGAGGGTACGTGAGGTGGTGGTGTAGACGGTGGCACCGTCGGGGATCAGCTCGTCGACGATGCGAGGGGCGATCTCGGCATCGATGACGCGTGCGTCCATACCATGCGCCCGCAACGCTACGGCCGCCCGCTCGAGGACGGAACGATCGGCCGGCTCGGCGTAGTGGCGGGATATGGTGGCCGAAGTGGTCACTGTTGGGCTCCTAGTTCTCATTGGTAACCAGCATTAATATGAGAACCTAGAAATGACTGCCCTGGGAAGACGGCACTTTCTTCTGCTTCAGTGACGCGGAGGTAACCGATGGCTATGAGCACGCCGGCCTTTGGTCCAGCGCCGGAGGGCTGCCTGGCCAGCGAGGTCCTCAACCGCATTGGCGACAAGTGGTCGGTCTACGCGATCGCCTGCCTGGGCGGCGGGACGCTTCGATTCTCCGAACTCCGGCGACAGATCGACGGCATTAGTCAGCGAATGCTCACCGCGACGCTTCGCGCACTCGAGCGCGACGGCCTCGTCACCCGCACCATGTACCCGGAGATCCCGCCAAGGGTCGAATACGCACTCACCCCGCTCGGAAAGTCGCTACTCGACGTCGTCGGCACGCTCATTGCCTGGAGCGAGACGCATACCGCCGACATCGACCGCGCCCGCACCGACTACGACCAACGAAGCCGCTGACGTCAGCGAACAGTCCACCCCCGGCAAGGCAACCGCCGGCATCCCAAACGAGCTCGGCCACGTCCACACGCCGCGTCGGCGATGGCCCTAGCCATGAATGCTGTACTGCCGCGACTCGCAGCGGTAACTGGCACGATTCTTGCAGCGCATGGGCCTGCCGGTCCTCGAGCAAGTCAGGTGCGGTGTCAGAGCCAGGGCAGTTTCACCTCGGCGGCGTAGGCGTCCCAGACGCCACCGAACGTCTGCGCCAGCTCCACCTCCTCGGCCGGGGCAAAGATCCGGGACGCGACATAGAGCACAATCCCGATCGCGGCGCCGAGCCAGGTGTTGAACAAGAAGCCAAGCCACGGCAGGACCAAGAGCGGCCCCGGTGTAGAGCGGGTGCTTCACCACCGCGTACGGCCCGTTCGTGATCAGCTCGCGACGCGGCACTTTAGTCAGGAGGAGGTACACACACCATGCCCAATTGACGACTCCGACCAACAGGACGAGCACCGAGAGCAGGCCGAGCCACGTCGGCGGACCGCCGACGGTGAACAGCGACGGAAACGCGATGTTCAAGACGACGCCCACGACGAGGAACGGCAAACGTGACCAGCCCGATTCGGTCTCCGCTGCCGACGAGCGCCCTGACTTTCATGTCGATATCCATGGCAGCGGCTCCAGCTGTCGGTTAGAGGCGATGATCCCGCCCGCAGATGGCCTGGTCCGGAAAGCTATGGCCGTCATACAGCACACGTGAGAGGAGATCCCTCACGCCGTAAACCGCCACAGTTGCATTGCGGCGAGGAGCAGCATCCTATCGGCGCGTCCCTGACAGGTATGCGCCAGCACACGCATCCAATCGAGGGAGTTCATGCGCGTCCCCTCCTGCGGAGCCCGTACCTCTCATTCCGTGCCCCTGTCGCCGAAGATCGGCCGGTCCGATACACCGAGGCAGACGCGTTTCGCGGGCCGATGCCACCGATAATGCCTTGTATCGATCATGAGTAGAGCGGTCTGAGCCGGCAAGGGGCCATTGGCCCTGCATGGCGGCTCTCAAGGTGTCGAGGCCGTAGACCCCCTCACGGCCGTGGTGTTCACGTTGAGGAAGGCGCCGACGCACTCTGACGCCGGTGATGTTCGCCTGGCTGGACAACATGCTCTCTCAGGCGGAGCCGAAGAGATCAAGACGAGCCGCGCCATCAAGGCGAAGGCATGTCCTCGGGGACGCGTTGTGTAGCGATGGGTTGAGAAGTCGTCTTCTCGTCGCGGGCCAGGCCATAACCGCTTTCGATCAGTTCCTTAAACCGCTCGGTGAATCGGGCCGCCGGTGCGGCGTCCATCATGTTGTGATCGAAGCTGACCGTCAGGTTCAGATACTCCCTGGCGCTTTCCCCCTCGACGTCCTCCTGCTTTCGGCCGATGCCACCGACGGTGATCCGCAGCGACAAACCCTCCTCGTCGGCCTGGGCGTCTAATGCTGAGCGTCGCGCCGCGTGTCTCACCGACAGCTGAGTCATTACATCCCCTAATCGACACCGGCCTCTCACTCAGTCCTAAGCCGCTGCGAGGACTCGAGCGGTCATCGCCGACGATGTCGACCCTGCGTCACGTACGCCGAGCCAATTCCAAGATCGGATGTGCCTCACACCTGGTGCACCGCCGGACGTAGCTCGGGTCGGCATGACCGCCCGGGCGGTATGTACCCCCTTCCGTGGATGTGACGATGAGCCTGCACAAGCTGACCGCCGGGTCGGGTTATGACTATTTGACCCGGCAGGTCGCTGCCCTGGACGCGACCAAGAAAGGTCACACCGGCCTGGCGTCGTACTACGCCGAGCGGGGCGAGTCGCCCGGAATGTGGGTCGGTTCGGGCATGGCGGGCATTGACGGTTTGGACGTGGGCGACCCGGTGACGGCGGAGCAGATGCGCGCTTTGTTCGGCTGCGGGTTGCACCCGCTGGCCGAGTCACGGGTGCAGCAGCTGGAAGGCCCTAACCTCACTGGACACGCGTTCCGGGAGGTTATGCGGTTGGGCGCACCGTTCAAGATCATCGACGATGCGACGCCATTTAGGGTCGAGGTGGCTAAGCGGATCGCTGCCCTCAACGCCTTAATCGGGGAGCCGGTCGACGCCTCGGTCGCGGCGACGGACCGGGCCCGGATTCGAACGCAGGTAGCTCGGGAGATGTTTGTCGCTGAGCATGGCCGCGCCCCGATTGATGCTGCCGAGTTGGCTGGGCAGATCGCGAAGAGCTCACGGCCACGGGCGCAGACAGTCGCCGGATATGACCTGACGTTCTCGCCGGTGAAGTCGATCTCGACGCTATGGGCGGTCGCCGAACCCGTGGTGGCAACCGTCATCGAACGGGCCCATCAAGCCGCGGTCAACGACGCGCTGCGCTTCATCGAGCAGCAGGCCTTGTTCACCCGGACCGGGCGCCAAGGGATCCGGCAGGTCAACGTGCGTGGCCTGGTCGCGGCCGCGTTCACCCACCGTGACAGCCGCGCCGGCGACCCGGATCTGCACACCCATGTCGCGGTGGCGAACAAGGTCCAAACCCTCGATGGGCGGTGGCTGTCGATCGACGGCCGGGTGTTGTTCAAAGCGAAGGTTGCCGCCTCGGAGACCTACAACACCGCCTTGGAGCAGCACCTCCGGGACGCGTTGGGGGTGCGGTTCGCCGAACGGCCCGGCACTGATCCGGGGAAGCGGCCAATTCGGGAGATTGTTGGTGTCGATCCGCGATTGAATCAGCGGTGGTCGACCCGGCGCGCCCATATCAATGTTCGCCTCGGCGACCTGGCGATCCAATTCCAAGCCGATCATGGTCGACCACCGACAGCGGTCGAAGCGCTGCAGCTGGCTCAGCAGGCAACGTTGGAGACCCGCGACGCCAAACACGAACCCCGATCCCTCGCCGAGCAGCGCGCCACATGGCTGAACGAAGCCGCAACGGTGCTCGGCGGCCGCAGGGCGCTCGCCTCGATGGTCGCGACAGCCCTGACCCCGGCCGCTGAAACCCCATGCATGGCCGACGCCTACTGGGTCACACAAACCGCCGACCGGGTGCTGGCCGCCATGGAGCAGACCCGGTCGACCTGGCAGATGTGGCACGTCCGTGCCGAAGCCCAACGCCACATCCGCGCCGTCGATGTGCCTGCCGAGCAGGCGAACACGCTGGTGGACCTCCTCGTTAATGAGGTCCTCCGGCACCGATCAGTAGCCCTGGCCCCACCACCGGACGGCATCGAAGAACCGGACGTGCTGCGGCGGGTCGACGGGTCCTCGGTCTACGCCATCGCCGGCGCCGACCTGTATACATCTCAGCGCATCCTCGACGCCGAAAAGCGCCTCGTCGGCGCCGCAGGACGACGCGATGGGACGGCTGTCGGTCAGGTGGCAGTAGATCTGGCTCTGCTGGAGATGGCGGCGAACGGCATCGCCCTGGATGCGGGGCAAGCGTCCCTGGTCCGGCAGATGTGCACCTCTGGTGCCCGGCT
>Ga0081455_10000200_pt1 | contig 17482 bp, 22 predicted proteins | sample TabmetS3T2R1_FD_70207 | JGI IMG/M metagenome (GOLD analysis project Ga0081455, IMG submission 70207) | Tabebuia heterophylla rhizosphere microbial communities from the University of Puerto Rico - S3T2R1 | ecosystem: Host-associated > Plants > Roots > Rhizosphere ...
CAATGGTCGCCAGTGGCGGCGCCACGACAGTGAGCACCAGCACGCCGAACGTGCCGCCAATCCAGGAGCCGACTGCCGCGATGCAGAGCGCCGCGCCTGCGCGGCCTTTCTTCGCCATCGCGTAGCCGTCGATGCAGGTCATCACCGACGCAGCTTCGCCGGGGATTCGCATCAGGATCGAGGTGGTCGAGCCCCCGTATTGCGAGCCGTAATAAATGCCGGCGAGCATGATGATCGCCTGCGTGGCGTTCAGGCCGAAAGTCACCGGCAGCAAAATGGAAATGCCGGCCAGGGGGCCGATGCCTGGCAGCACGCCGACCAGCGTGCCGACGAGGCAGCCGAGAAACGCATACCAGGCATTGGCCGGCGCGAGTGCGACGGAAAAGCCGTGAGCGAGGCTGAGAAGGGTGCTTTCCACGGTGGTCCTAGAATCCGAGTGGCCCGGCCTGCAACGGCGTCTTCAGGATGTAAACGAACAAGACGTAGGTGATCACGACGACGCCAACGCTGTAAGCGACGGCCGGCAACAGCCGGCACCGCTCGATGACCACAAGCAACGTGAGAATCAGCAGAACATTGGTCGTCAGAAAACCGAGCCGTTCGAACAGCGCAACCGCTGCCGCCGTTATGCCCACAACCAGTCCGGCATGCTTGGCGTCGGCCCATGACAGGGTCGCAAAAGGCTTGCTCTCTCCCGCGCGCAGGACCAGCACGATCCCGAAGAATATCGTCAGAACGGCAGCAATCTTCGGCAAGAAACCGGAACCCGGCATCGACAAATTTCCGGCCGGAAGATCGCCGCTGAGCGCAATCACCAGCAAGCCGAAGCCAATGAAGAAAGCGCCTGCGACATGGTCGGCGCGCAGAATCATAAGCGATCCTCGACAGCTGGCGAAAACCTCGAGCGCCCCTGCAGCGAAAACTCGGCGATAGGCGATCCCATCACCCCTGAACGCGGCCGATCAATTTCACCGCCTCGTCGGAGCGCTGCGCATCTTCGGTCCAGAACTTCGCGAAGCCGGCGGCGTCGAGATAAGCGGGCTCCAGTCCGGCATTGGTGATAGCAGTCTTGAACGGTTCAGAATTTGCCGCTTTGTTGATCGCGTCGTTCAGCGTCGACACGACATTTGCGGGCGTGCCTTTTGGCGCAAAGATGCCGACCCACAAATAATATTCGACGTTGAAGCCGAGCTCCTTCAAGGTCGGCACATCGGGCAATGCCTTCGATCGTGTCCCGGCAAACGAGGCCAGCGGGCGCAGCTTGCCGGCTTTGATATGTTGCAGAGTCGCGGTCGTCGTCTGCGTGCTCATCTGAGCGTTGTTGCCAAGCAGGGCGGTGATGGCCGGCCCACCGCCATTGGTGGGCAGGTGGCGAAGCTTCTGAATGCCTGTGGCGTTTTCAAACAGGGCCACGGGGAGATGGGTTGCGCCATAGAGTCCGCCCGAACTGTAGATGATCGCCTCGGGCCGCTTTTTGGCGTCGTCCACGAAATCCTTCAGGGTCTTGTAGGGCTGCTGGTCGTTGACCAGCACGAGAACCGGATCGGCAACAAGCCTCGCCAAGGGAATGAAATCGGCACGTGTTGTTTTCGGTTGTCGCCCGAACAGCTTGTCGACTTCCTCGTAGCCGGAAATCCCGTTGTTATGCGAAAGCAGCGTGTAGCCGTCCGGCTTGGCGCTGGCGGCGACCTGCGCGCCGACCTGGCCGCCGGCGCCGGCCTTGGTCTCGACCACGACTGGCTGTTTGACGATCGGTTCCAGCGCCGAAGCGATTGGCCGCGTCACAAGGTCGTTGGCGCCGCCCGGCGGAAACGCATTGATGATTGTGATCGCGCGAGAGGGAAAGGCGTCCTGCGCGAACACCGGACCGGCCGCGACGAGCGCAGTCGTGCCGACGACGAAACTACGGCGATCCATCGAGTCCCTCCGGAATCTTACAAACAGTTGCCTCCTGATCAACCTTGAACGCGACCGATAGCATGCACTGCCGCCTCGACCCGCTTGGCATCTTCGTCCCAGAATTTCGCGAACCCTGCCTGGTCGAGATAAGCGACCTCGTCGCCGATATTGTTGATGGCAGTCTTGAACTGGTCAGTGTTCACTGCCTGCCTGATGGCGTCGCCGAGAACCTTCACCGGCTGCGCCGGCGTATTCTTCGGCGCAAATACGCCGACCCAAAGCGAAAACTCGACGTCATAGCCGAGTTCCTTCAGCGTCGGAACGTCCGGAAGCGAAGCTGCCCGCTTCGGGCTGAAACAGGCCAGCGCGCGCAACTTTCCGGCCTTGATCTGGCCACTCGCTGCTGCGATCGACGAAACCAGCACCTGCGAGTTGTTGCCGACGATCGCGGTGAGGGCAGGGCCGCCGCCATTGGTCGGCAGATGCTTCATCTGGATGCCGGCTGCCTTCATGAACAGCGCGGTCGGCAGATGGAGCGCCCCGTAGAGGCCCGATGAGCTGTAAATCAGCTTGTCGGGATTCTTTTTGGCATCATCGACCAGTTCCTTGACGGTCTTGTAAGGTACCTGGTCGTTGACAAGCAAAACCATCGGTCCGGACGTCAACCGCGCGATCGGAATGAAATCAGCACGAGTGAACTTCGGTTGACGATCGAACAGCTTGTCGACCTCAGCAAAGCCGGAGATCGACACAATGTGGATGAGCAGCGTGTATCCGTCTGGCTTCGCCGTTGCAGCAACTTGCCCGCCAACCTGTCCGGCTGCGCCCGCTTTGGTCTCGATCACACAGGGCTGCTTGAGGATAGGCTCCAGGACAGCGGTGAGCGGACGTGCGACGACGTCGGCGGCTCCACCCGGCGGGAATGGATTGATAAAAGTGATGGCGTGTGACGGATAGGCGTCCTGCGCGAACGCGGAACGCATGGTGAGGGCCGTTGCAGCGGCAGTGCTACCGGCGACAAATTGGCGTCTGTCCACGTGAATCCTCCCTGGAGTCCTTGTTTTACCGGATTTTGGCCCGGCCTTTTGTGGGCGGGATGCTACTGCCCGCCGAGGTGGGCAATCAAGCATCAATGATCGCCACCGCCCTAGTCCATCCCGCTGATCCGCCGCGCACTTTCACCGGAAAGCAGCTTACCGTGAAGCCTTGGGATGGCAGCATTTCGAGATTGTGCAGCTTTTCGATATGGCAATAGCCGATTTCGCGTCCGGCGCGATGACCCTCCCAGATCAGTGACGCATCGCGTGTCTCGGCATACTTTTTCATCGTGTAGATGAACGGCGCGTCCCAGCTCCAGCCGTCAATGCCGGTCACCCGCACACCGCGCTCGAGCAGATAGAGCGTCGCTTCACGTCCCATGCCGCAACCTTTGGCGACGTAATCGGGCTGCCCGTATGCCATTCCCGCGCTGGTGTTCACGAGCACAATCTCGAGCGGCGAGAGCGTATGGCCGATGCGCTTGAGTTCGGTCTCGACATCTTTCGCGGTTGCCACATAGCCGTCCGCAAGGTGCCGGAAGTCGAGTTTCACCGCGGGTTGGAAGCACCACTCGAGCGGCACCTCATCGATCGTGATGGCCCGCTTCCCGCGATCCATGGTCGAGGCGAAATGCCATGGCGCATCGAGATGAGTCGTGCAATGGGTCGACAACCGGACCCATTCGATCCCCCAGCCTTCGCCGTCCGGCAAGTCTTCCTTTTCAAACCAGGAAAAAATTTCAGAACGTCGGCGGCTGTGGCCTGATGGTCGAGATACTCGATCTTCGGTCCATAGCCGGGAGGATCGGCCGCGACATCGTTTTCAAGCGGAACCGAAATATCGACTAGCTTGCGTGCCATGTTTGTTTTCCTCCGTCAGCAGCATTCATTCAGGTCCGGCTTCGCCAGCACAAGCCTTGTGCCGGGCATGCACCTCTTTACTGTCTCATCATTGAAGACGTGGGTGGCCGGAGCAAGTCCAGCCATGGCGATAAGGAGAAGCCGATGCCTGCTTATTGGGTGGCGCGTTCAAAAATTAACGATCCCGTCGAGTACAAGAAGTACACCGACCTTGTGCCTGCTATTATCGAAAAGTTTGGCGGCAAAGTACTGGCTCGGGGCGGACGTTTTCAGATCATGGAAGGTCCGGACAAATTCCATCGGTTCATCGTGATTGAATTTCCGACATTCGAGCAGGGCGTCGCCTGTTTCACATCGCCGGAATACAACAAGGCTGCTGCATTCCGACGCAGCGGCGCCGGTGAGGTCGAAACCATCATGGTCGACGGGATTTAGCCCACCTTTTCGGATTGCGTCCCTCTAGCGCATTTCGGCAAAATGGCGCATAAGATGACAAAAAATAACGCCTAATTGGGAGGACAAATATGCTTCGATATCTCAAGACCAAAGCATTCGCGTGGACCGCGGGGGTGGCTGTTACTCTCGCGGCGGGCGCAATGTTTATTGTTTCCGGCGCTCAAGCGCAGGACAAGGAGCCAGTCAAGATCGGTTTCTCGATGTCGCTCACTGGCCCGTTGTCTGCTAACGGCAAGCAAGCCTTGCTCGGTATGCAGATCTGGGAAGAAGAGATCAATGCGAAGGGCGGTTTGCTCGGCCGTCCGGTCAAGCTGATCTACTACGATGACAAGAGCACGGCCGCGGAAGCGCCGGGCATCTACACCAAGCTGCTGGACGTCGACAAAGTCGATCTCATCCTCGGCCCCTACGCCACGGTTCCTGCCGCGGCGGCGATGACGGTCGCGGTGCAGCGCAAGAAGGTGTTCCAGATCCTGTTCGGCCTCGACGTGAACTCGGAGTTCAAATACGACCGGTTCTTCGCGATGATTCCGACCGGCCCGAACACCAAGCCGTCCTTCACCGAAGGCTTCTTCGACACCGCGGCGCAGCAAAATCCGAAGCCGCAAACCGCGGCGCTCGCGTTCGCTGACGCCGAATTCGCGCAAAACGCCTGCGAAGGCGCGCGCGCCAACGCCAAGAAGCACAACATCAAGATCGTCTATGACAAGGCCTATCCGCCGGCGACGACCGACTTCACGCCGATCGTCCGCGCGGTGCAGGCGGCGAATCCCGACCTGTTCGTGATCTGCTCTTACCCGCTCGACTCCGTCGGCATGGTGAAGGCGGTCAACGAAATCGGCTTCAAGCCGAAGATGATCGGCGGCGCGATGGTCGGCTTGCAGGCCACCGTGTTCAAGAACCAGCTTGGCCCGTTGCTGAACGGCTGGGTCAACTACGAAACGTGGGTGCCGTCCGACAAGATGAACCTGGCATCGACGCAGGAGTTCCTGAAGAAGTATCAAGCGCGCGCCGCGGCGGCTGGCGTTGATCCGCTCGGCTACTATCTCGGCGGCTGGGGCTATGCCTATGCCCAGCTGTTCGGCGATGCGATCAACGGGGCGAAGAGCCTCGATGACGGCAAGATCGCCGAATACATGCGCAAGACCACGTTCAAGACCATCATGGGCGACATCAAGTACGGCAAGAACGGCGAGTGGGAGAAGGGACGCATGCTTCAGGTCCAGTACCACGGCATCAAGCAAGGCGCCGGCCTCGACGTATGGCGGGGCATGTCGTACCAGACCGTCCTGACGCCGGGCGATCTGAAGACCGGCGACGTGATCTATCCGTTCGAGAAGGCGAAAGCGCAGTAGCCTTAACTCAAAACGACGGCGCGGACTTCGGTCCGCGCCGTTTTATTTTGCATCACCCGCGGGCTTACATTCCCAGATAGAACTTGCGGATCAGGTCGTTGTTGTTGAGCTCGTCAGCCGAGCCGCCTTCGAACTCGATCTTCCCGTGCACGATCACGTAGCCGCGGTCGGCGATGCGCAAGGCCTGCACGAAGTTCTGTTCGGCCATCAGCACGGTGAGATTAAGACGCTCCTTCAGTTCCTTGATCTTGTCGATGGTGCGCGCGACCAGGATCGGCGCGAGGCCGACCGATGGTTCGTCCACCAGCAGGATTTTCGGCGCCAGCATCAGCGCGCGGCCGAGCGCCAGCATCTGCTGTTCGCCGCCCGACATCGAGCCGGCAAGCTGGCTGCGCCGCTCCGCGAGGCGGGGGAACGTCTCGTAGCAGGCGTCGAGGTTCTGCTTGATCTGCGCGCGCGCGGTCGAGCGGAACGCGCCGAGCGCGAGATTTTCCTCGACCGTCAGCTTCGGAAACAGGCGGCGGCCTTCCGGCACCAGCGCGATGCCGAGATCGACGATCTGCTCGGTGGTGAGCGAGGTGAGGTCGTGCTCGCTGCCGTCGATCGAGGCCACAATGCTGCCGGCGCGCGGCCGCACGATGCCCATGATGCATTTCATCAGCGTGCTTTTGCCGTTGCCGTTGGTGCCGAGCATCACAACGGTTTCGCCGGCCTTCACGTCGATGCTGATGTCCTCCAGCACGCGCACGGAGCCGTAGGCCGCATCGACGCCCTTGATGGTGATGCTACTCGCCAAGGTAGGCTCCGATCACTTCCGGGTTGTTGACGACCTGATCCGGCTTGCCATCGGCGATTTTCTTGCCGGAGACCAGCACGACCAGCCGCTGCGAGAAGCTCATCACCGCTCGCATGATGTGTTCGATCAGGATGATGGTGATGCCGCGCTCATTGAGCTTGATGAGCAGACTGACGATGTCGGTGACTTCGGAGTGCGACAGGCCGGCCATCGACTCGTCGGCGATCAGCAGCTTCGGGTCGGCGGCGAGAGCGCGGGCAAGTTCGAGTTTCCGCATTTCGACTTGCGTGAGATCGAGCGGATATTTGTCGGCCTTGCCGGCGAGCCCGACCAGCCCCGCCAGCTCGGTGCAGCGGCTGTTGATGTCGGCCTGCGACATATGTGTGCCGGAGCGCGCGTAGACCGTGTAGAGCAGCGGGATGCGCAGGTTTTCCTTCACCGTCAGCGTCGTGAACGGGCGCGGCAGCTGGAAGCTGCGCGCCATGCCGCGGTGCGTGCGCTGATGCGCGTTCAGGCCGTCCATCTTGTGGCCGTCGAAGTGCACGGTGCCGGTTTCGTTGGTCAGCGAACCGCACATGCAGTTGACCAGCGTGGACTTGCCGGAGCCGTTGGGCCCGATCAGCCCCACGCGCTCGCCTTGTGCTACCGACAGGTTGATACCCTCGAGCGCGACGAAGCCGCCGAAACGCTTGCCGACATTCTCGACGTGGAGGAGCGCGTCCGTCATCACTGCGCTTCCTTCTTGCGGTTGCGGAAATAATCCTGCACGTGGCCGACGATGCCTTTCGGCGCAATGATGACGAAGGCGACCAGCAGCAGGCCGACGATCAGCAGGTTGGCGGCGGACGAAATCGTCACCGTCGCGATCTGCTGCAAGGTGCCGAGCAGGATGGCGCCGATCAGCGGGCCGATCCAGCTTGTGGTGCCCCCAATCATCGGCATGGCGATGGAGTTGACGCCGTAGCTCAAACCGAAGGCGGTGCCGGGATCGACATAGCCGATGTAATAGGGGAACGGCGCGCCGGCCATGCCCATCAGCGCGCCGGAGATCGTGGTGGCGATCAGTTTCAGGCGCAGCGTCGGGACGCCGCAGGCTTCGGCGGCGATTTCATCGTCGCGAATGGTCGCAAAGCCGTAGCCGAGGCGGGACCGCTCGATCAGGCGCGCAATAGTGACCGCGAGCACCGACAGGACGATCATCGTGAGCGCCAGGTAATGGATATAGCGCAGCTCGTAAGCGCCAATGGCGACGCTTTGCGGCGCGATGATATAGGCGCCGCGCGCGCCGCCGACAAAGGACCAGTTGAGCACCAGCGTTTGCAGCACAACTGCGAGCGCCAGCGTGGCGATCGCGAAAAACGCGCCGCGCAGCCGCAGCGTGAGATAGCCGGTGCCGAGCCCGACGACGCCCGCCACCAAACCGGCGATGACGACGAGCGTCGGCACCGACAGCGGGAAAATCGCCTCCGCGAACGGGAGGATCCCGTCCGGCAGATAACGCGCCGGGCTGGTTGCGAGCTTATGCAGCGCGACGGTGGAATAGGCGCCGATCGCGAAGAAGGCTGCGGAGCCGAAGTTCACATAGCCGCAATAGCCGCCAAGGATGTTCCAGGCGGTGGCCAGCACGATGAATTGCAGCACAACGTAGCCGGCATAGAAGACGTAATCGTTGCCGAATGTAAGCGCGAGGCCGAAGGCAACGAGGCCGACCGCCAGCGCGATGAGGAAAAAAACCGGCAAACGCACGCTACCGCCCCAACAAACCGGATGGCCGGAAGGCCAGCGTCAGCAGAAGGAAACCGAACGCCACCGCCGGCGCCCATGACGGGCCGTAATACGTTGCGGTGAGGCTCTCGACGATGCCGAGCAGCATGGCTGCAATCAGGGTTCCGGGCAGGCTTCCAAGCCCGCCAAGCACGCAGATCGCGAAGACGCGGCCGATATATTCGCGGCCGACCGCCGGTTCGACCGGTTGAATTACGATCAGGCACGCTCCGGCCAGCGCCGCGGTCGCGATCGAAATTGAAAATGCAATGCGCTTGATGCGAACCGGATCGGCGGCCATCAGGCGCAGCGCAAGCTGATCCTGTGACACCGCCATGATGGCGCGGCCGGTGAATGTCCGCGTCAAAAACACCTGCAGCAGCGCGAGCATCAGCAGCGACAGCACGCAAGGGATCAGCATACGCATCGGAATCGAGAACGGCCCGAAGCGGTAGGCGTAGTCGATGTAGTCGGCCTTCACGTAACGGTAATCGACGCCGAACACGAGAATCAGCATCACTTCGGTGACGAACAGCAGGCCGAAGAAAAACGCGAGGCCGCGCAGCGCGTCTTGCCCGCGCCGCTCGAACGACACGTGATAGACCTGATAAACCGCGGAGCCCAGAAAATAGAACGCCGGCAGCACGACGATGCTGATCAGGATCGGGTCGATGCCGAAGGTCTGGTTGATAATATAGGCGATGTATGAGCCGAGAATGATGAACGCCGGGTGTGCAATATTGACGATGTCGAGCATTCCGAAAGAAATGGAAATTCCCGCCGTGACCGCGGCATAGAACCCGCCGAGTAACAGGCCCGCAACGATCGCGTTGATGAACAGTTCGACCGTAAAATCCATTCCCCCAAGCGTCCCTTCGTTATTTATTCCCGCTCGGCGGGCTCTACGCGCCAGTGTGCAGGAAGGCTGGTGGCTTGACTAGCCTGTCGAGCTTGCAAAGAAACATGAAATCCGCGGCAAAATGAAACGCCCGCTGTGGGGGCGGGCGTTTCAAAAATAATCGGTGAATCAAGCAGCAGCCGATTGGGGCGTTACACCGGGCGGCAGCGTCAACGGCTTGTTGGCGCTATCCTTGAACTCGACCGTCATAAAGACCATTTCGCGATCGCCGAGATTTTCCAGGTCGTGGACCTTAAACTCGCCCTTGCCGTAGGTCTCGTGCCGGGTCTCGCCCGGCTGATATGTATATTCGACCGTCGTGCCATCATGCACATGCTGCCGCCCCCGGCCGCCGGAAACTGAGGTCCAGAAATAGTCCAGCACGTGGCGGTGGAAGCCGATGCGCTCGCCCGGCGCCAGACGGATGATCCATACGCGCGTGCGCTCGTTCTCCGACAGCAGCGTGGTGCCCACGCAAGGGTTCGGTTTCGTGCTCTCGCGCTCGAATTCGGCGGCGATGTCTGCCGGCCATTGCGACTTGTCCTTTTTCTCGGCCTGCTTGTCGAGCATGGTCAAAGCCATGGGAATTCCTCCAAAGCTGCTGGCTGTCATATATAGGATAAACGGGTAAACGAAAAGATCGAGGCTGATCAATTGGCCGGGGCTCACGGGAAGCGCGCACTGATCATCGGCGGTTCGATGAGCGGATTGCTCAGCGGGCTTCTGCTGCGCCGCGCCGGCTGGAACGTTGATATCTACGAGCGCGTGGACAGCGAGCTGTCCGGCCGCGGCGCCGGGATAGTCGCCCAGCGTGAATTGATCGAACGGCTGCGTGGGCTCGGCCTCGCTACACAAGACCTTGGCGTTCAGATCACGACCCGCAAAATTCTCGATGCGCAAGGCCGTTTGACGCATGAATTCGAATGCCCGCAGGTGCTGACTGCGTGGGAGCGGGTTTACCGGCTGCTGCGCGATGCGTTTCCGGCCGCGCACTATCACCGCGGACGCGGGCTCGCAAAATTCACGCAGAATTCGGAGTCAGTTGAGGCACATTTTTCCGATGGCGAAATCATTAATTCGGATCTGCTCGTCGGAGCCGACGGCATCCGATCGACCGTGCGTCAACAGCTGCTGCCCGACGTAGCACCACGCTATGCCGGCTACTCCGCCTGGCGCGCACTGATCGCCGAAAAAGCTTTTCCGCCGGACGTGCATCGCGAGCTGTTCGGGTACATGACTTTCAGCCTGCCCAGGGGCGAGCAGTTTCTGGGATATCCGGTCGCAGGACCTGACAATGATTTGCGTCCCGGCCATCGCCGCTACAACGTGGTCTGGTATAGGCCGGCCGACGAGTCGACCAAGTTGCAATGGCTGCTCACCGACGAGCGCGGTGTCACGCACGCGATATCGATTCCCCCGCCCTTGATCCGTCGGGAGGCAATCGCCGAAATGCGCGCCGATGCAGAAGAATTGATAGCGCCGCAATTCCGGCAAATCGTGCGGCTGATCGAGGAACCGATCCTGCAGCCGATCTACGATCTGGAATCGCCGCGCATGGCTTCTGGCCGGGTTGCGATCGTGGGCGATGCAGCTTTCGTGGCGAGGCCGCATGTGGCGGCCGGCGTTTCGAAGGCCGCGGACGATGCGGCTGCGCTCGCCGACGCACTGCAGAAGGAAGCCGGCGTGGAAACCGCGCTCAAGCGTTTCGAGGCAGCGCGGCTGGCACAAAACCATCGCATTATCGAGCGCGCACGGCATCTGGGGGCTTATCTGCAGGCCAGCCGTACGCATGAAGAACAGGCGCGCGCAGGCAGGCACAGCACTGATGCTGCAGTGATCGCCGAAACGGCTGTGCTGGATTTTCTGTACGCCTAGCGGCGGTGTGCACGGTTGCTTGACTTGTGGCGTTTTAACTCCTCAACTTGTGTGGCCTAAACTGGATCACCAGAACGGTCGGTGGTGAGATACTCCATACTCGGCATACAAAACGTTGCGAGGAGGACCCTATGCCTGACTCCGTTTACAAGATTATTGAATTGGTCGGCACCAGTACGGAATCGTGGGAGAAAGCCGCAAAATCTGCGGTCGACATGGCCGCCAAGACCCTGAGGGATCTTCGGATTGCGGAGATCGAGAAGCTGGATGTGCAGCTCAAGGATGGAAAAGTCGAGGCCTATCGCGTGAAGATGAAGGTTTCATTCAAGTTTGAGGGCAGGGCCTAATTCCGCGTGTAGCCCTGGCGGATGACTCCGCCCTGGGGCTGAGCGGAGAAGCTCGCGCCTGCTAATCCGTTGTCCTCAATCTCGTCTGTGGACCGCTGCCGGGCTAAGCTGGGTTGCGGACACGGAGCTACGCTCATGAACGACGAGGCAAAAAAGCGCGCCGAAGCGTCCGACCGGGCGGCCGAATGTCGGGAACGAGCAGCCCAATACGAGGCTCTTGCGAATGAGGCCAAGCGGCGCGGCGACATTGAAATGAGCACGAACTTCGCCTGCAGAGCGGCGGAGGAGCGCATCGAGGCGCGCCGCATCGAACAGGGCATCGGCAAGCTTGGCGACTAGGCGCCAAGCTTGCACAATTTCATTCGATGTTTCGGTATCACCACCTCTGCGCATTCATCCAATCGTCGACATCTTTTCTGACTTGATCTTTCGCCAGGCCATAACGCTCCTGAATTTTTCCCTCGAGTTGATCGCGACTGCCCGCGATCTTATCCAGATCATCGTCGGTAAGATCTCCCCATTTCTCTTTCACCTTGCCCTTGATCTGCTTCCAGTTCCCTTCCACTCGATTCCAGTCCATCGCATACCTCCAATGACATCGGAACACGCGCGTGATCGCACCATGTGCTTGACAATTCAGCGCCATCGGGAGGGTTCCAGCCAGCGCGGCAATCAGCCACCAATCCGCGATGCGTAATTTCGGTTGAACTCGATGTGTTCTTTGAGCGGAACTGGACGCGCCGTCGATGAATTATGTCAATTGATAAAGGCCAGAGCCATGAACGAACGCGACCAGGAACTCTTGGACAAGCAGCTGTGGGGAGTGAGTCTCAGTCCCCCGCCGCGTAGCGGAGGCCTGGCTTTGGCGTTTGTTGCGGCCTTCTTCGGCGGACTGCTGATTGGCGGAATCTTGCTTCCACACAAAAGCAATCAGGTACAAGTGACGACGGGAGACACGCCTACCGCGCTTTCGCTCCTCGATAATTCGCAGGCCACCCTGCGATAGCCTGCACCCCGCGCCATTCACATTCGTAGCATCTTCTTCGCATTGCCGCCGGCGAGCGCGGCGCGCGTTTTTTCATCGAAGCTTTCGACGGACGCGATGTGCCCGATCGGATCGTTTTCCAGCATGTCGAACGGGTAGTCCGTGCCAAGCACGATGCGATCGCCGCCATAGGTCTTCACCAGTGCTTCAAGCTGGTGAGGGGTGAAGACGACGGTATCGAAATAGACGTTTCGCCGCAGGTACGTCGTCGGCGGCACCGGCAGGTCGCCGTGCGCATCCGATCGCGCCCCCCAGGCATGATCGATGCGGCCGAAATAGGCGCCCAGGAAGCCGCCGCCGTGCACGGCCAGGACGCGGAGCTTGGGATGCCGTTCGAACACGCCGTCGAAGATCAGGTAGTGAAGCGCCATCGTGGTATCGAGCGGATTGCCGATCACGTTGTTGAAGTAGAAGCGCGCGAAGCGTTGTGGCTGCGTGAAGCCGGTTGGGTGGATCAGCACCAATGCGTCGAGCTCCTCGGCCTTTTTCCAGAACGGCGCAAAGGCCGGATCAGACAGTTCCTTGCCGTTGACGTTGGTTAGAATCTCGACGCCTTTGAAACCGAGCTGCTTCATGCCGCGCTCAAGCTCCTTGGCCGCCTCGTTGCCGTCCTGCATCGGCACGCCGCCGAGCGCGACCAGCCGATCCTTGTGCTTGCCCACATACTCCGCGATGCCGTCATTGAGCGTGCGTGCAGCCTGCACGCCGACGTCGAGGGGCAGGTAGTAGTAGATTTGCGGCGGCGCTGGGCAGATGAGCTGTATGTCGACGCCCATCTCGTCCATAACGGCAAAGCGCTCGTCCGTCGTGCTCATGCGCGTGCGGATGTCTGCAGCTTGTTTTGCCATCAGCGCCTGGGTTTCCGGCGTCGAGTCCGCAACCAGCGGATCGGTCGACTGCTTGAGATGCGGTGTCACGATCTCCGCCACGCGCGGGACCGCAACGTGGGCATGCATATCGAGGGTAAGGCTTTTCGGCCTGACTTCCCGCCCGGGCTTGCCGTGCTTGCGCGCAGCCGTATTGGCATATTTGTTCCAGACATTCGCCATTGCCGAATTTCCTTCGCTAGAAAACGCCGAGGTGCTGCGACACGATCTTGTCGTCGAGCTTGATGCTGCTCGCTGGGCCTTTGAACACCACCGCACCGGTATTGATGATTACCACGTCGTCGGCAAGGTCAAGCGTGAGCTTGATATTCTGTTCGACGAGCAGGATCGACTGGCCCTCGGCCTTGAGTTGCGCGATGGTACGCCCGACCTCGGCCACAAGCTGCGGCGCCAGCCCCTCTGACGGCTCGTCCATCAAGAGCACGCGAGGATTGCCCATCAGCGCGCGGCCGATCGCCAACATCTGCTGTTCGCCGCCGGAGAGCGAGCCGGCGATCTGCGCGTGGCGCTCCATCAGGCGAGGGAAGAGCTGGAACACACGATCGATGGTCCAGCCGGCTGCGCCGCCGCCTTTCGCAGCCCGCGCCGCGACGCTGAGATTTTCGCGCACACTGAGGCTACGGAACATGCGCCGGCCTTGTGGGACCAGCCCAATGCCTTTGCGCGCAATCACATCCGGCGGCAGCCCGCCGACCTGCTCGCCGTAAAGTCTGATCGTGCCTCGCCGAGGCTTGAGAAAGCCCATGATCGTGCTCATGCAGGTTGTCTTGCCCGCACCGTTGCGCCCAAGCAGGCCGAGCAGCCGCCCCGGCTGCAGCGCGAAGGACACGCTGTGCAGCACGTGGCTGTCGCCGTAAAAGGTGTCGATACCGGCGATTTCGAGCGCGTCAGTCGCTAAATTAGTCACCAAGATACACCTCGCGTGTGCGCGGATCTGCCACCACTTCGGCGCGGGTGCCTTCGACGATGACCTGACCGTAATGCAGCACGGTAATGCGTTCGGCAAAGCCGAGCGCGGTGTCCATATCGTGTTCGATCATCACGATGGTCACGTCGCGTGGGATTTTGTCGAGCAGGGCGCGCAAGGTTTGTCGCTCGCCATGCGACAGGCCGGCGAGCGGTTCGTCGAGCAGTAGAACCTTGGGCTTTTGCGCGAGCGCCATCGCGAATTCGAGCCGCCGCCGCTCGCCATAAGAGGTTTCAGCGGCGATGCGGTCGGCGCTGTCGGCAAGCCCGACCTGCGTCAAGGCTTCGCGTGCGGCGTCGCGCAAATGGCTGTGGCCGGTGAGAAGCGACCACGGGTTCCAGCGCAAATTGTCGAGGCCGAGCAGCGCGAGCACCACGTTGTGCAGCATGGTCTCGCGCGAGAACAGCGTGAGGATCTGGTAAGTGCGGGCCAGCCCGAGATGCACGCGGACGGGGGTGCGCATGCCGGTGAGCTCCTGGCCGAACAGCTTCACGGAGCCGCTGTCGGGAGTGAGATCGCCGGTAACCAGATTGAACAAAGTGGTCTTCCCGGCGCCGTTCGGGCCGATGATCAGTCGCCGCTCACCCGGCATCACCGTGAGCGAAATATCTTTCGTCGCCGGCAGGCCGCCGAAGCGCTTGTTGAGCGCAGAAACCTGGAGTGCGGGCGCGGTCATGCGGCGGGCTCCGATGCGGCTTTGGCCGGCGGCGGGCGGCCTTTGCGCCGGTTCTGAATCGAGCGCCACAACTGGCGGCAGCCGGGCACGAGCCCGTTCGGCATGAACATAATGACGACGACAAAGATCAGGCCGAGCAGGATGTTCCAGCGCTCGATGTAGGTGCTCACCACGTTTTTCACGATAGTGATGATGGCAGCGCCGATGATCGGGCCGAGCAGCGAGCTAGCGCCGCCGAGAATCGCCATCAGTAGAGCTTCCGCCGATTGCTGCAGCGAGATCGCATGCGGGCTCATGAACAGGTTGTAGTAGATGTAGAGCAGGCCGGCGATCGAACCCCAGAACGACGCGATCACGAAAGTAATGAACTGGATCATCCAGACATTGTGACCGAGCATCGACATGCGGCGCGGTTGTTCGCGTGTGCCCATAAGGCTTGCGCCGAATGGCGAGCGCGTCAGCCGCCAGATACAGAACAGCGCGAGGGAAAACACGATCAGCGTGAAATAGTAGAAACTGAGCGCGGAATTAATGTCGATGCCGAACGGCATCGGCCGGGCAGGGAGCGTGATGCCGTTGTCGCCACCGGTGAGCTCATTGGCGCGATAGGCGATGCCCCATACGATCTGTCCAAGTGCGAGCGTGATCATCAGGAAGCCGATGCCGATCGCGCGCAGCGACAGCATGCCGAACAGCGCGCCGCAGGCGGTGGAGAAAATCACCGAGGCAATCGCCGTGGTGAGCTGGTCGTAACCGGCAAGTACCATCAGCACGACGCAATAGCCGGTGAGACCAAGGAAGGCGGCATGTCCGAGCGAAACCATGCCACCATAGCCGAGCAAAATGTTCACGCTCAAAGCGAGCAGTGCGTAGATCAGAATTAGGCTGGCGAGATTGACGTAATAGTCGTTGGTGATGACCCAAGGCACGGCCAGGCTCAGGACCGCGATGATCACAGCGGCTATTGCGGTGCGGGTCATGGCAGGGCCTTTCCGAACAAGCCCTGCGGCATGAACATCAGCACCAGCACCATCGGCAGGAACAGGATGAAATAGGCGAGGTCGGGAAACAGCGCGATGCCAAAGTTGTAAAGAAAGCCGACCACGAAGCTACCGACGAAAGCGCCAAGCAATGAACCGGCCCCACCGAGGATCACGACGATCAGGGCCAGCGGCAGCATGTCGGTGTCGAGCCCCGGATAGGCGTTGAGGATTGGTCCGCCAAATGCGCCGGCAGCGCCCGCGAGCACCGCGCCGAGCAGGAATACGACTGTGAACAGCAGCGACACCGGAATGCCGACGCCACGCGCCATTTCCATGTCATCGACGCCGGCGCGGATCATGGCACCGAGCCGCGTGCGGTCCATCAGCAGATAAAGCGCGATCGCCGCGATCAGCGCGATCAACACCACCACGAGCCGGTAAGTCGGGAACGCGTAGCCGGCGATCAGCAACGGCCGCCGCAGCAATGGTGGCGCCGGCACCGTCCACGGGTCGCCGGTCCACACCAGCAGGCAGATATCGGCGATGATGAAAGAGATGCCGAGCGTTACCAGAACCTGGCCCTGCACATTGCCGGCGAGCGGCCGCAGGATGAAGCGTTCAATCGCAATGCCGACGAGGCCGACGCCGGCACCGGCGGCCAGGGCGGCGAGCCAGAAGTTGCCGCCGATATAGACGACGGTGGCGCCGAAATAGGCGCCGAGCATGTAGAAGGCGCCATGGGCGAGATTGGGGATGCGCATCAGGCCGAAGGCCAGCGAAAAGCCCGACGACAGCAGGAACAGCAAAGCGCCGAACGAAATGCTGTTCAGAGTCTGGACGATCCAGAACTGCATTGGACCGTTGCTCGCGTGACGCCGGCTAAGGCCGCGCGGCCGCGTGAAACAAGTTCACGCGGCCGGCATCGTTTCAAATCGCTTATCATTCGAGGTTGCGCGCTGGCGGGAAGTCGCGCGAATAGACCGGCTGTTTCAGGAACTCATCCTTTTTGTACGTCCAGAACTGGCTGGTGTTCGGATAAGACTTGACCACCGCATTCACGTACTTGTCGCCCTTCTTCTCAACACGGCGGACGTAGAAAGTGCCAACCACGTTGCCAAGGTCGTCGAAGTGCATCGGCCCGCGCAGCGAGTTTTGCAGCTTCACGGCGCGAATTGCCTTCTGGAACTCGTCCTTATCCTCGACCTTGCCGCCGACGGTCTTGGCGGCCGCTTCGATGACTTCGCCGAAAAGATACGTGCAGGCCGCATAGACACCGGGATCGACCTTGTAGTCACGACGCATCAGTTCGACGAACTTCTTGTTTTCGGCGTTATCAAGTTCGGCCGAGTAGAAGTTGCCGGTATAGGCGCCGAGTGCATCGTCGCCCATCTGCTGGATCAGGGACTCGTCGATCGGCGTGTAAGCGCCGATGATCTTCAGTTTGCTTCCGTATGCGGCCAACTGGCGGATGAGCTTCAATCCGTTCGACCCAGCATGCGCGGTGAACAGCGCATCGAGATCGGGCTTGAGCTGGGAGATGTAGGTGCCGTAGTCGGGCGCGTTGAGCGGCGTCCACAATTTCTGCACCACCTTGCCGCCGCCATCTTCGAACACGCGATGGAAGCCGCCGACATTC
>Ga0081455_10003712_pt1 | contig 17481 bp, 14 predicted proteins | sample TabmetS3T2R1_FD_70207 | JGI IMG/M metagenome (GOLD analysis project Ga0081455, IMG submission 70207) | Tabebuia heterophylla rhizosphere microbial communities from the University of Puerto Rico - S3T2R1 | ecosystem: Host-associated > Plants > Roots > Rhizosphere ...
GCCAGGGACTAAATATCAGAACGCAGAGCCGCATTGGCAAACGCGTTAGGTTGTCTTTGCGCGCTACGGCGCGGTAAGGAACAATGCGTTCCACGTCAATTAGACCTTTGCGTGGTGGTTCTCTTCCGATACTCTTCGCTGCAATATGGAATCGCTTTATCTCATCGGCGTCGCGGTACTTGCGCTATTCGCGTTCGTGCTCGCCATTGTGCTCTTTAATTTTTTCGGTCTCTGGCTGCGGGCGCGAATCGCAAATGCTCCAGTGAGCCTTGGCAAAATGATCGGGATGCGGCTGCGTAAAGTGCCGGTTGGTTTGATTGTCGACAATCGGATCACCGCTGTGAAGGCTGGTCTCGACGTGCGCAGCGACCCGCTTGAAGCGCATTATCTCGCAGGTGGCGATGTGAGCCACGTGGTCCTTGCCTTGATCGCCGCTGATAAGGCAGGTATCACACTCGACTTTAATCGTGCGTGCGCCATCGACCTTGCCACCAAAGGCACTGGCAAGACCGTACTTGAAGCAGTACGCACGAGCATCAATCCCAAAGTCATCGACGCCCCGAATCCCACGATGGGTCGGTCGACGATTGACGGCGTCGCGCAGGATGGCATCGGGGTAAAAGTGAAGGCGCGGGTTACCGTCCGGTCACATCTCGACCGATTCGTGGGCGGCGCGACTGAAGAAACGATTATTGCCCGCGTCGGCGAAGGCATTGTGAGCGCGATTGGTTCGGCGCATTCCTACAAGGAAGTGCTGGAAAATCCCGATCGCATCTCGAAGACCGTGCTCGCCAAAGGTCTCGACAGCAACACGGCGTTCGAAATTCTTTCCATCGATATCGCCGACGTGGACGTGGGTGATAACATCGGCGCAAAATTGCAGGCCGAACAAGCCGACGCGGACAAGCGTGTCGCGCAAGCCAAAGCCGAAGTGCGCAGAGCAGCAGCTGTTGCGGTCGAACAAGAGATGCGCGCCAAAACTCAGGAAATGCGAGCCAAGGTAGTCGAAGCAGAGGCACAAGTGCCAATGGCTATGGCTGAGGCATTCCGCGCCGGCCATCTCGGCATAATGGATTACTACCGGATGAAAAACGTGCAGGCTGATACTTCCATGCGCGAATCCATTGCCGGGGGAGACAAACCACGGACGGATGGAACGTGATGGGCGAGCAGTGAGCGGTGAGACCCGTTAACCGATGTAACGATCTAACAAGGCGATAGCTCATGCTCGCGATTAGCCTCGACAACCTACTTTTCTTTCTGCTGATTGCTGTCGCAGCTTTGTTTCAGCTGCTGTCGAAAGCGATAAGCAAAACAGGCAAAAGCGATTCGAACGAAACATCGAGCCCACCGAGACCACAAACACCTCGACCAATTCAACGGGCACCACGGGAATCGGACGCAGATCGGATTCGCAAATTCCTCGAAGCACTGGGTCAGCCGCCAACGTCAACTCCGCCTCCGCCTGTTGTCCCCCGCACGGATGTTCCGCCTCGACGGCTAGCGCCTGTGCAGCCGCCTCCCGTAATAATCCCAGGCGCATTGCGATTACCTCGGGAACAACGACAGAAGTCCGATGTCATTCAAAGAGAAAGTCCAGCACCTGCACGACCGAGCCGTTTGCAGGAAATCGTTCCGCCACCCGTACCAGCTTCGGTGGCGACCGCGTTCGAAGTTCATGAAGCGTTACCAGTTGAGCTTCAGCAGCCGCCGATTATCGAGATGCCTATCGAAGCTTACGCGGCCCCGAAAGCGTTTGGGGTTGCCAAAGGAGCAGATTTCAAAACAGACATCGCCGTCTTGCTTGCGTCGAAATCTAGCTTGCGCGATGCGATCCTCCTTCGTGAAATCTTAGGAACGCCTCGTGGTTTGCAGGAGGTGGAACCGTAGCGTCCGCGATCCTCAGCGCCTAACGCTTTTTGTCCGACTCTGCGCTAAGGAAGACTGAATTCTACGGCGATGATGGCGAGCTTAGGTGGACCTGCTTACGGCCGTCTTGGCGAAGCCGCCGTGCACTTCACAGGATCGCGCTATCGCTCGTGATCGCCAGACCGCAAAATGATAGGGCTCTGCGAGTATTTTTTATCATTGAACCAAAAGCGCCCTTACGAACAGCGTGGAAGCCGCGTTCGTCCTCGTAGCCTTCGGGCGCTTCGCACAATTCTAAGATAACGAGCGCCAGAGAACCCATTCCGGCGACCAAGAGGCCTGCGGCTACAATCACGACTAAAACTTAAGCATGATCTACGCCATTATCAGGCGCTTCGGCTTTTTTCAGGTTTCTGGTTTTTTCAATCCGGGAATTTACTAGCGGAACATCTGGCGCAAATGAATGAGGAGCGTAATGAATTCTTTTCGCACACTGTGCCGACGGAGTTTTTATCAGCACGACCCGTCAGATTTTGTACAATTTTGTCAGAATCTTGAACACCCGGTCAGCCTTCCCGACTCTGTCCAACTAACACCGCTTTTACGAAGTCCGCCCTCGCGCCGTGATAACCGCTCTATCTGATTTCCGATGCGCGCTGCCATTCGGTCGGCTGTTCATGGCGAATCAAATGCAATCAGCTATGCGCAATTCTACAGCTGCTCAGATCGTGTCGTCTTCCACTTGTACGATGCGACGGGGGGCAATCTGATCGAAAAGCATGAGCGCAAGGGGGGTGGAGTAAGATGGTAAAAGCCTCGCTTAGCTTTTCTCTGTCAAAGTCGGCGTGAACGTGTAGCCACCCTCCAGCGCCACTTGACAGATCCACCCTCCCAAATCTGTCGGCAGACTTATCAGCAAACGAGCCTGATCGCGGTTGAGCCGCCAGGAAACCGGCGAACCGCTCTCGAACTCGGCACGGATTTCGGCTCCCGACCGGGAGCCCCCAACAGGCAGTCAAAGCCCCGGCAGAATCTCGACTCGAAGATCCTGAGAAGAAAACATCTTGTGCGACTCGACTTTGCATTTGCCGCGGAGGCCGCCGTTAAAGCTGTGATCCGGCAAGATCTCACCTTCCGTTTTTAATACAGCGTGAATCGGCGTCACGAGATCTGCATTCATTCCCAGCGCTTTTAGCTGCAGTGCAAACCAACGGAAACGAACTAACACGTGGAACTCCGAACATACGACCCCGAGTTCATAATTCATCACGCCGCAACTTATGCCGGTCGAGTCATCGAGATCGAGGTCCAGCGGTCCAGTGGAAATCTCATAGCCACGCCACATGAGTGGAAGCCCGCGTGGCACATGTACGTCCAAATTTGTGATTCGGAATTCGACCACGTCTCAATATATAAAGGCCATCTTACCTTGGCGCTACAATGGAATGGTAACAACCGGGTTACCCTTCCAGAGCGAGCTTCTGCATTTTTCCTCATAACCTCGCGGCGGATTTTCCGCACTACTTCAGTAGAAAGGAAATCTAAAAATGAAAACCTTTATTGTTTATGATTTAGATTCACAAATGCCCGTAGCCGTCGGCGAACAAGTAAGCGCAGAGACTGCGCGATATTGTGCAAGCGAGGCAACTGGAATTTTCCTTGCAAACCTTTTGGCAGAAGAAATCGATTTGGAAAAACAAATCACCTACTGAACCAAAATTCTGGAATTTCTGTGAAAGTACTCCTGCCAAGGAAAGTGAAGTTTGCACTACTGCCTGCAGTCATTTCGCTTGCGTTTGTATCCCAAGCATTCGCAGTCTTACGACCGCTTTTTCCAGCCAAACCCATGCCGCCATTTAATGGTGAACTCATTATCACAGGAGACGATTTGGTAGTGGGATCTGCAAGAAAACACATGCTATATCACCGGAATCAGGCGCTGTAGCTATTGCCTAGGAGCAGTGCCATGGCCTCCGGTGACGGGCGGCTTCACGCGTGTGGGAAGCGGAATGAAACGATTGTTTCTTCGGGCTCCATGCGGCTTTACTGAGATCATGTGCAATCGCTCGGGGGGCTTTTTGCTTTTTGAGCGGCCATAGCTCAGAAGCGTCTGAGCTTCCCCTTTGATTTCGTAGCTTCAGACTTCTCCTCGCCGGCGTGGTCGAACTCGCAGCCCCGCTGGGCTGAAAAGCATATAGGCCCAGCAAGCGAGGGAAGACTCGGGAGACGAAGCGAAGGTTCGCTAAGGAAAGTGCGCCAAGAAACAAAAACGAAAACGGCTGATCAACAGCCGTCCAAGCATTTTGCAGATTGCTGCCACGAGGGGAACATTCATAAGTAATCTCCGCTTTTGTGATCGATGCGAGAGATTACTAAGCGACCGGCCCCGGCCAATGCCCTTTAGAGGCGTAATAGTCCGCAGACATCGATTGGGGGCAGATCGTACGAAATTTTGATCTTCAGGCAAGCATCAATTCGCGCGTGAATTTCTTTGGCTTGCAAGCGTGAGCGATACAGCCGAGAATAATCGCGGCGTGGCGGAATTAACCGACGCGCTGGACTCAAAATCCGAAATTTAACCCCCCCGGTGACATATTCGCTTTCCTCGCACGGTCGCGAACAAAAACATCGGCGCTTCGCGCGGACGCACCGCGGTGGTCTAACGCTACAAAAATTATATATGAAACCACACATTAAAATCGCACTTGTGATCTGCTGTGCAGCGATCTCTCCCCTTCTGAGTTCGAAGGCCGCTACCGTTCAAGTACGGGTGGGGGCAGGCGGGCTAAGATTCAACCCGCAGAATGTAACGATTCAAGTCGGAGACACGGTACAATGGACCTGGGTCGCGAACGGCCACAGCTCAACCTCGGGAACACCGGGGAATCCGGACGGAATATGGGATTCCGGCGTTCAGAATAGCGGGTTCGTTTTCAGTCACACTTTTTCTACGGCCGGGACGTTTCCTTATTATTGCACACCGCATGGTGCCTGTTGCGGCATGACCGGATCGGTAACCGTGGGGACGCCACCGCCACCGGTGGGGGCCGTGTTCTTCAATGCCAATTCAACCAATAACGCGGTCTGGATGTACTCCCGAACCGACACCGGGCAATTAACACAAATCGGCACTTTTTCGACGCAGGGAACAGGCAACGGAAATGGACTGAGTTCGCAAGGCAGCATCGCGTTGACTGGCACTCACGAGTTCCTATATGTCGTGAACGCGGCAAGCAGTGACATCACCGCGTTTAGGGTAGAGTCCAATGGACTCACCTTTATTGGTAAGGTGCCGTCTGGCGGCCTTTTTCCCAGCAGCGTGACCACATTTGGCAATTTTCTTTACGTCCTGAACGCGAAGGGAACCGCGGCGAACATCACCGGTTTCACTATTCAGACTGATGGATCGCTCGTTGCGATTCCCAACTCGACCCGACCGCTCAGTGTTGCCTCGCCGAGTCCCGCTCAAGTCAGTTTTACACCGGATGGCAGAACGCTGGTCGTAACCGAGAAAAGCTCAAAAAAGATTGATACCTACGCCGTCTCCGGCGACGGGACCACGATCGGTCCGCTCGTCCAGGTATCCGCGGGCCAGGGTCCTTTCGGGTTTTCCTTCGACGGTGCCGGCCATCTTATCGTTTCCGAGGTTAACGCCAGTTCGGCTTCTTCTTACACAATCTCCGCCGGAGTTCTTCAAGTGGTGACCGCACAGCTCAGAGATTTCGGTAGGGCAGCTTGCTGGGCGGCGTGCACCGGCGATCCCACTCTTCCGCAGCAGTATTGTTATGTCAGCAACACCAAGTCCGATACAGTGTCCGGATTTGCGGTTGCCGCCGATGGCAGCCTCTCGTTGCTGAATCCTGACGGCAAGACGGCCGTGCTTACGCGTGGGGCGTTCCCGATCGACCTGGTCGTCACCACTGATAACAAATATCTCTACGTACTCGAACCCAAACTGCCTGGCGTAGGGGCCTTTGGAATCCAGAGCGACGGTAGCCTGGTACACATACAGGATATCCGGGGAATCCCTGGGAGTTCCTATGGAATAACCGGCTTCTGAGGGTTACCTGCAATCTTTGAGTAATCCCTTCGGCAGCATAGCGCAGAGGCTCGCTGGCAGTCGCTGGCGATTCTCTGAAAGTCGTGAAGAACAGCTTTTCCGCCTGTTCTAGCCTAACGATTCCCCTAGCGCGTTTCACGGGATCGCTTTGGAACAGCTCTTGATTGAACGGATGATAAATGGAGGCGCATGGACGATGAACCATGATTCTGCACACGTTCAGATTGCAAGATGTCCGCTCATTATGATAGGTGCTGGGTCGCGCGTTTATTCTGATGACAGGCCACAAAAGGAAACGGCTTTATGAAAAGACGAAAGCTCATTGTTCTCATCTATCTCTCACTGCTCTCACTCTCGAGCGAGAGTTTTGCACAGACCAGCACATGTGCCGGAATGGATATCGGTCCCGGCGCGGACCTAAATGGGTTCATCCCATTTCCAGCGGACAATGCCTGGAACACTGACATATCTTCGATGCAGGTCGATCCAAACTCGGATAACATCATTGCCTTTATCGGAGCTAGCTCTCAGCTGCATCCTGACTTTGGGGCCGGCCTCTATAACGGGAGTAAGATTGGTATTCCATACCAGGTAGTGGACACTACCACCCAGCCAAAGGTTCCAATCAGGATTGTCGCCTATAAGACTGAGTCCGACCCCGGCCCGATGCCTGTTCCGCCAAATGCTCTCATCGAGGGCTATCCAAATCCAGATGATGGCGACCGTCATGTTTTAGTTTTAGATCGCAATGGCTGCTGGCTCTACGAACTCTATCGTGGTTTTAAAGGAAATGGTACCTGGAGAGCCGACTCCACCGCGATCTGGGACATGACAATCAACGAGCAGCGCCCTTATACGTGGACCTCGGCCGATGCGGCAGGCCTGCCGATCTTTCCCGGATTGGTGCGCTATGACGAAGTCCTGGCCGGAGCGATTAATCATGCCATTCGTGTGACAGTGCCGGTAACGAGACAAGCATTTACGGCCCCGGCGTCTCACTGGGCTTCGTCGGAGAACAGCCAGAATGCGCCGCCGATGGGGATGCGGATGCGGTTAAAGGCTGGCTTTGATATTTCGGGTTTCCCGTCTAACGACCAGGTGATCCTGACGGCTTTGAAGCAATGTTCATCAGTGGCGCCCCCGACGAGCGGTGGAATAACAGCGAGTTGATCAGCTCAAAACGCTTACCGCTTCAGACTTCGAAGTCGTGTTGATGAGACCAGTGTACACACCTGATAATGTTCCAACCGGTCCCTCGCCGGTGGTGTCCAGCTTCACAGCGAATCCTCCGATAATCAACGTCGGAGAGTCCTCCACACTTGCCTGGAACGTGACGAACACGATCTACAGCATCGTCTCACCGGAGGTAGGACCAGTGCGTGAAACGAGTGCAGTAGTCCAACCTACGGTTACAACCACCTACAAGCTTTATGCAGCTAACCAGTATGGCCGCAGGATCCGCTCTGTAACGGTCACGGTGCACTGACACGTAAGTTCATCCATCGGCGTCTTTCTTTAGAGCACTAGCGCGAAAAATCTCCGGGTGATATTAGAGCGGCGGCCTGGAACTAGTACGCGCAACAGCCAAAATGCTCGTCGCAGCGAGCATTTTGCGTATGTTCCTGAACTCGCCGGCGTGGCGGAATTGGCAGACGCGCTGGACTCAAAATCCAGTGATCGCAAGATCGTGTGGGTTCGAGCCCCTCCGCCGGCAATGCCTCTAAAACGCGAATCTAAGAGGGAAAATCGATCAAATCGCAATTGATTTGATTTTGCATGGTCTAGCACAGAAACGCGCAAATTTCCATTTTATTTGTCAACTAATCGTCAACGCGTGTTGATCGCACGCATTAAGAAACCGTTGGGCAAAATGGACGGCTGTTGGTTTGACCACTTGGCACGTCATCGAAAAACCGAGGTCCGCGACTTCAGTCGATACGTCTCCGGCAGATGCTCGGCGCAAAAACTGTCCGAAAAAGTCAAACTAAAAGGAGCAAGAAGCCCAACTTACCTATGAAAAACCAATGAGCGAGCAACGGGACCCACTTTTCAAGTTCGTGGTGTTGCGCAATTTCTGCATTTCGACATAGAGTTGCCCGTCAGATGTCCGCCTGCCACCAGAGCACGACATCGGAGACGCCAACGGACCGAAAATCGCCGCTATCACTGTGGACGGTCAGTGTATTAGTGCCCGAAACGGCCAGACCCTTTGGAATAACCTCCTGAATGTAGCGAAATGTAAGCGCGCCGGTGGATGGAACTGTCCAGTTCCAGACGGAAACAGAGTTGAGACGAATCGTGATCGTCATCTCGTCCACATTCCAGTAGCGGAACTTAAATCCGAGGATGGACCTGGAATCGTTGTTGGTGTTGTGAGGTATGGTGAACTCAATTGGGCTCGGGCTGATGCCCTCGGTCCACCATTCGTCGATCAAAATGCTATAGTCGGCTACACGCGGCATGGCTGCTACCTCCTAAAGTTAAAACTCCGCCAATACGAGTGGCGGTTTGATTATCTCATTTTTCATAATCGGAATTTTCCCTTCATTCTTTTTGGCCTTCTTTGGCTGCTCTTTTAACGGGAGTCTTTTTTTAGGAAACCGTGACGACTCTGTCTAGTCAGGTGTCGCCTAATTTTCATGTAGGGTCTCGTCTCGGACGACGCCACAACTGAAAGAAACGATTTTTTCATCGACACACGCGGGCACCAGTCTCCAATACGTTTCAGCGTCCTTTTCCTGATCCGGTAATTCCTGTAGCGTTTGAATAACATATCCGTCGTGCTATGGCCTATCTGCAGCGCGGTCATATTGGGATTTTGAAAATGGGCCAGGTGATAACTGCCGAATGAATGGCGTAGGCCATTGTCCGGCCACTTCGTGATTCCAGCCAACTTGCGGAGCTTCTCCATCTTCCGCCGAAACCCCTGAGGAATAGGTCTATTCTGGCGTTTTATGCTTGTCTAAAGCCGCGAGAACCACAATGTTCAGTCGTGAACGGGAAGAACGGCCACGAGGGTTCAAGTGAACCGCGTGAGTTTGTAACTACCCGTTGGAGCCTGGTGCTTTCGGCCGCGCACTTCGGGAGTGAAGAGCAAAGGGCTCGCGATGCGCTCGCAGAACTTTGCCGGACTTATTGGCGACCGATTTTTTTGTTTGTGCGGGCACGCGGGTATTCAATTGAGGACGCACAAGACCTCACGCAGGATTTTTTCGTGACCATTCTGAGGAATAATTGGTTGCAGCACGCCGATCGTAACCGCGGGCGGTTCCGTTCGCTCTTGCTAAGGTCGCTCCAAAATTTTCTCATCAATGCCGCGGCGAAAACTCGTGCGCACAAACGTGGCGGCGGCATGGAATTTATTTCCTGGGACGATTGGATGGCGGAATCGCCATCACAAATATCTCTACCGGCGCAAACGCTCAAGTCATTGCCGCCGGAGCGACTCTTCGACCACGCCTGGGCGACGACCGTAGTCGAACACGCGCTTCAACGGCTGCGGGAAGAATGTGAGAGCAAAGGCAAGCTCTGGCTCTTCCAAGCGCTAAACTCCCATCTTACAGACGAACGCGATGAAGTGTCATATGCTAACCTATCTGCGGAACTGGGAATGGCAGAAACGGCCGTGAAAAAACAGCTTCACAACATGCGTCAGCGTTACCGCAGTCTGCTGCGCGATGAAGTCTCGCAAACCGTCGAAGACCCGGCCGACGTGGACGACGAGATCCGCTACCTGTGTGCGTCCCTCGCAACAGGAACTGAATAATTGCGATGACAGATTCAGATCCACGCACCGATCCGCTTCCGAGCGCTACCAAAGAGCTCGCAAAATGCGAGAAGTGCGGAGCAACCATGCGACTCGACACCGGAGTCTGCGTAAGCTGCCTGCTGCGCAAAGGATTGGAAACTGGTGGCGAGGTATCGAAAGCGGTTTATGGAACCGCACTCGACGAGTTGGACGCGCGAGACAAGCCCTGGCAGCTGGGAAATTACGAAATACTCGAGCAGATCGGTTGCGGCGGCATGGGCGTGATCTATCGCGCCAGGCAACGACATTCCCGGCGCATCGTCGCGGTAAAGCGCGTCCTTAGTTATCGCGCTGATTCACACGGGGCGCTGCAGCGTTTCCGGCGAGAAGCACAGGCGGTGGCCAGTCTCGATCACCCGAACATCCTGCCGATTTATGAAGTGAGCGAAAGCGAGGACGGCCTGCCGTTTTTCAGCATGAAACTCGCGGAGAAGGGAAGCTTGCACGAGAACGCGGCTTCTCTTCGCAATGAACCGCGGAAGTCCGTGCAACTAATGGCAAGGGTGGCGCGTGCCGTCGAATACGCCCACAGCCGCGGCGTGCTCCATCGCGATATCAAACCGGGAAATATTCTGCTCAACGATCGAGGCGAGCCATTGGTCAGCGATTTCGGCTTGGCGAAGCTGCTGGACGGGAGCAACGATCTTACAAGGTCGCTGACTACGTTCGGAACCGCAGGTTTTATTGCCCCCGAGCAGGCCGGTGGTACCGCCGCCGACTTTACCCCGGCGGCGGATGTTTACAGTCTCGGCGCAGTTCTGTTCAACGTGCTTGCCGGACGTCCACCCTTCCTGGGTTCCAATCCGGTTTCCGTGATTCGCCAAGCGTCCGAAACACCGGCGCCCAAACTACGCTCCCTGGCACCGTCGCTCGATCGGGATTTGGAGACGATTTGTGCACACTGTCTCGAACGTGATCCGAGCGCGCGCTATCCGTCGGCTGGAGATCTCGCAGCTGATTTGGAACGTTGGCTTGATGGACATCCCATCATTGCTCGCCCGGTTTCACCTCCGGCGCGGATCTGGCGCTGGTCGCGTCGGAATCCCAAATTGGTTGGAGCAGCGACTGCCGGTCTCCTTTTAGGCGCTGCTGCGGTTTGGTTATTTCGCAGCGAACTCTTCCGAGCGTCGCAGTTTAATCCCCCAGACAGGAGTATTGCGGTTCTACCATTTGCCGATTCCAGCAAGACGAAAGACCAGGAATATTTGTGTGACGGCATAAGCGAGGAGATTCTCCATAGGTTGGCGCAGGTCGACGGTTTGAGCGTGGTCGGCCGAACTTCGTCATTCGCGTTGAAAGGAAAGAACCCAAAGGAGGTTGCAGAAAAACTCAACGTTGGAAATGTGCTTGAAGGAAATTTGCAGCGCCAAGGTAATCGCGTTCGTCTGACCGCCGAACTGATTGACGCGCGAAACGGTTTTCGCGTTTGGACGGAAACTTATGATCGCGAGTTGGACGGCGCGTTTGCACTCCAAGACCAAATCGCCCGCTCTATCGTTGACGCGCTCAAGATCAAACTCGCCGTTGGGGTTTCCGCCCACGAACAACCTGGCAATCGCGTATACGACCGTTATCTACAGGGACTTTTCACGGATGTAACTCATCCGACAGGAGTAAGCGGTGCGAGCATTGGCGTGCCTGTACAGAATCCATCTGATCCACTCACAGTTTCGGATTATACATCCGCGAGAGATTTCGGCCCGCGCCGCTCGGACACTCGCGTGACCGCTGCGCCGCCGGAGACGGGATTCAACACCAGTCTGCGTGATCGCACATTGGAAGCCGGTCTGCGAGCGAACAAAATTACAGCGGACGTGATCGCTGCTCCGCCGGAGACGGCATTCAACACCAGTGCGCGTGATCGCGCATTGGAAGGCAGCGTGCGAACGAACAAAATTACAGCGGACGTGACCGCTGCCCCTCCAGGGACGGAAGGGCGTGATCGCGCGTTGGAAACCGGCCCGAGAACGAACAAAATTACAACGGACGTGACTGCTGCGCCTCCAGCGGCGGAAGTCACTACCAGTATGCGTGATCGCGCATTGGAAACCGGTCTCCGAACGAACAAAATTACAGCGGACGGGCCGGCGTCCATTCAGGGGTTTGTCAAATATGCAGAAGGCGAGCCGATCAAAGGCGCAGACGTTCGGATCGAATCGCGAGACGGCAAACGGGTGTTCCGCACAGTTAAGACCGGTCCAAATGGCCGCTATGTTTCACAGGGACTGCAACCGGGCGTTTACCGGGTAACATTGCTTGTAAATGGCGCGGTCAAGGCCTCGATCATGAACACGCAGACCAAGGCGAATCAACCGACTCAGCTAAATTTCGATCTCAAACAAACGTCGCAAGCGAGTAATATTGCAAAGGGCGGAAAGCACATGGTATGGGTGCCAAATCGTACCGGGAGCCATATCGGCGGTAATTGGGTGGAAGTCGACGACGAGGGAAACGCGCATTTCGATTCCAACATTCAGACATACTCCGTTCGTAAATAGTAATTTTGAAAATGGCTAAGCGACGACCAACATCAACGGGCGTAATTGGTACGTCGCGCTAAAAACGCGCTGCTAAAATTGTAGCCGCGGCCCTGCGGGCCGCGTCCACCCGCCTCACAGAAGGGCGGCTAGAGCCGGTGAACTCCCCTTAAACCGGCAAGTTTCGTGGGAACTTCGACTCTTCGTTTCTGTAGAAAATGAGTGAGACGATTGAACAGGAACGAAAGGAACAAATGAAACTAACGAATCGCAAATATCAGGAATTGGGTACGGCTCGGTCATTCGCGTCTGGAAGATCTTCTTTTCAACTGTCACGTGCTCGCCTTGCCCTGACGGGGCTGCTCCTCTTTGCCGCGGCCGGGCTCGCCGGCATGTCGATGAAGCCGCCGAAGTTGCCGTGGATCGCGCCGCTGATACCGACCGGTAGCTGGCCAGTCCATATCATGGTCGATCAGGAGACGAACACGGCTTACATCGTGAACCAGCTCGATAACACAATCTCAGTCGTTGACGGGAGGAATTGCAGCGCATGGCACACACCGCGATGCAGTCCGATTGCTACCATCAGTCCAGGGCCAAATCCTACTGACCTAATACTCGATGCCGCTCATCGGACACTGTTCGCCACACTGGCTGGCGGAAACAGCGACTCGATTGCTGTGATCGATATTAGCAGCTGTAACGCATCTAACACGTCAGGCTGTACGCAAACCCCCAAGCAAGTTGTTTTTCCCGGCAGCACCATGTTTCAAGGCAGTGTCCCCTTTGGTTTCCCCGCGATCGTGGATTTGGATGAAACAACTCATACGCTCTACGTACCCGATGCGAACGAAGGTCCTATTTACATCCTCGACACTTCGACCTGTAACGGGGGTACGCCGACTTGTAGCAATCCCATCATAACGGCGGCGCAGGGCGATGGAGTCGTGGTCGAGCGCGCCCACCACAGCATCTTTATCGTGCAGGCGATTATTTTCGGCGATCAGGTACAGATTCTCGACAGCACTACCTGCAATAGCACGAATCAAAGCGGGTGTGGCACGCCCCCCTCCCAAAGTTTCACGACCAGTTTCTTCCCGAATGTTCCGGCGACAGTCGACGAAGCGACCCATACATTGTATATGCCTGCTCAACTCCCCAACATCCTTGCCGTCATCGACACTTCGGTGTGTAACGCCTCGACTACGGCGGGATGTGCCAGCTTCGCACAAGTTCAGGTTGGAGCTTACGGTTTTGCGGCTGTGTTCGATCCCCAAACCAGGACCGTCTATGTAGAAAACTTTTTATCGACCTCGATATCGGCCGTCAATGGGGCCACTTGCAACGCCATGAATCACTCGGGCTGCAACCAAAAACCTCCTGTCCTTGCAACCGGAATCGATCCGGCACCGTTTGGTTACAATCCAGTCACACAAGCGCTCTATGTTTCCAGCCAGGACACAAACCTCGCCTGGGTGCTCGATGGCTCCAAATGCAACGCGACCACGACCGACGGCTGCACCAAAAACGCGCCCACTACGTCTACGGGAAATGGTCCGTCCGGGTTAGATATCAATCCAAATACTCAGACCCTGTATGTCGCAAATCAGAGCGATAACACGGTTTCTATCATCGACACATCCGCTTGCAATCAGCATCAGCTCGCCGGTTGCAATCAGACGTGGCAAACCGCGCCGGTCGGCAGCAGTCCCTTCCGCTTATCAGTCAATAAGACCACCAACTCCGTCTACGTGGCCGCATTTGATAGTACCGTTTCCATTATCAACGGCGCGACTTGCAATGCCGCGGTGAATTCGAGCTGCAATCAGCCACAGCCAACTACTGCTGTCGGCGCCACCCCGAATGACATAGCCATAGATGAAACTACTAATACCATCTACGTCGCAAACCGCGACTCCGACACTGTGTCGATTATCGATGGCACTCATTGTCAGGGTTCGGACGCATCCGGTTGCGGACAATCGTGGCCTTTCTTCAACACAGCTCCAGAGCCTCAATCCCTTTTCTTCGATCCGAGGAATCGGACGCTGTACGTCGGAAGCGATGTAGATACCTTTGGTAACGACGTCGTGGCGATCATCGATACCACGCATTGCAACAACCACGACACGACGGACTGCACCTCCAAAGCGGCGGTGCCGGTCCTCGATTCGCCTATCGCCATCGGCGTTCTCTTCGATACGAATACCATATTTGTGGTAAATCGCTTCACTATGAAGGTGACGATCTTTGATGGTTCCACCTGTAACGCAACCAACGTGACGGGTTGCCCAACCAGTCCGCCGCCGAAGGTCTCGATTGCTGCCTTCCCAGACGCGCTCAGCAATCCCTTCGAGAATATAATCACCGGTCGCCAGATAGTCATCGATCAGGAAAAGCACACTGTGTTTATCCCGACTCTCGGAGATACGGATCTGGTCGTGCTCAATGGCAACTCCTGCCGAGCTGGTCACCTCAACGGCTGCAAACCAAAGATTGCAAATCCAAGAACAGGCGGGACACCCGATTTTGCAGCTGTCGACCCATCATCCCAAACTGTCTACGTGGCAAATCTCGAAGAGCTTACCATTTCAATCGCACAGGATAAGTACTAGGCGACGTTCCTTGGTTCCGCTGCAATAATTTTCTCCCATTAAGCAAATTGTTTTGGAACTTCGACCCTTTTTTCCTGTAGGAACTAGTGAACCGTTATGTTTTATTCATCTATGTTTAGTAAATCATTGCAGATCGGGTTAATGGGGGTTTTCTTTTGTGCCGCGAGCGCTTGGGCTGGACCAACAAGCATTCAGGGGATTGTCAAAGACGCCCAGGGAAAGCCGATTAAGAACGCGGATGTTCGGGTCGAGTCGCGCGATGGCAAGCAAGTCTTCAATACAGTAAAGACCGATGCGCAGGGTCGTTATATTTCACAGGGTCTGCAACCCGGCGTCTATCGAGTTTCGTTGGTGGTCAATGGCGCAGTGAAGGCTGCCATTAGCAACACGAAAACCAAGTCAGACCAGGCAACACAATTGAACTTTGACCTGAAACCGGCAACAGCGGGACAGACAACGACGACCCAGCAAAAGAAAAAACACATGGTGTGGGTGCCGGCGGGCACGGGCAGTCATGTGGGTGGTCGCTGGGTCGAAGTTCCCGACGGCGGCTCAGAGCCGGGCACCTTGAACGTGAAAAGAGCCAGCGGAGAACAATTGCGGCGTGAAATGCTGCAAAGTGGCAACCCAAATACTGGGAATTAAACCAAACCTCGCGGGATTGACGGTAGGTTGCGTTGCGTGATTTAAGATTAGACCTACCTCGGTGAATTGTGGTGGTGCGTCCATCGCCTAATCATTCAAGCCGGCGGCGTATTTTCAATCCGGAGCTCTCGTTGTCGCCGTGGAAAATAACGCCCGGACCGTCTCACGTGAAAGCGCAACAATCGTAAAGACTCCGAGAATCGTTCCGAACGGAACGAAGAGACATTCGATACAGGCAATTACGAGCGCGAACGAGTAACGCTTGCGCAGTGCGAGCGATCGGCCGGTGATGAGAATACAAATCGCCATCACGATGCCGATTACGAACAGCAGCGAGCCGACCACTGCGAAGATCCACCCAAGGAATTCAGGCGGCAACTCTTCACCTGGTTTCGCTGTTCCGTGCCGCGCGGCAAATATGAAGATGACGCCGAGCGATGCATAAATTAGCGGGAAAAAGGAGAAGAGCGCGGCGAGGCCAGCGACAACGTAATGAAAAATCGCGAGCAGATTTACCTGTTCCGTGTCGCGATCCATACTCAAAAAAATCAACCTGTCACCATATAGCCTTCTTCGCCGTGTTCATTGATGTCGAGCCCCTGCCGCTCGATCTCCGGCGGAGTCCGGAGGCCGATTGCTCCCCTCACAAGCGCGCCAATGATGGCGCTTCCCACCACGGCAAGCACGATCGTGATCGCGATTGCTTTTAGTTGCTCAATCCAGAGCGCGTGACCAACAATTCGGGCCAGGCCATTTTGCGTTGCCGCATTGAGCGACCCACCGGTATTTAACGAAAGATTCGGATTTACCGTCGCCGTCGCAAAGATACCGGTGAGAAACGCGCCGAGTGTTCCACCCACGGCGTGAATGCCGAACGTATCAAGCGCATCGTCATAACCGAACCACGATTTGAGTTTTGTACAGGCAAAAAACGGGACAATTCCCGCAGCAATCCCGATCATCACTGCGCCGCTCGAACCGACGTACCCGCAAGCCGGTGTAATTACGACCAGTCCGGCCACGGCGCCGGAACAAAAGCCAAGCACGCTCGGTTTACCGCGCAGCGCATACTCGAGCATGGCCCACGTGAACGAAGCAACCGCCGTCGCAAGTGTTGTGGTCGTAAACGCGTTTGCCGCGATTCCATCCGGCGCGAGCGCGCTGCCTGCGTTGAATCCGTACCAGCCTACCCAGAGCAAACCCGTTCCCACTACGCAAAGCACCATGCTGTGCGGCGCCATGATTTCCTTTCTAAATCCGAGCCGGTGCCCGAGAAGAACGCAAAGCACAAGCGCCGACCAACCTGAGCTCATGTGAACGACGGTTCCTCCGGCGAAATCTATCGCGGTAATTCTTGCTCTGGGATTCCACACGCCATTCATCCAGCCGTCAATTCCCCAAACCATGTGTGCGATTGGGAAATAGACGAAGAACATCCAGATGCTAACGAAAACGAGAACCGCTGCGAACTTCATTCGCTCCGCGACCGCGCCAATGATTAAAGCCGGCGTAATGATGGCAAACATCAGTTGGTACATCGCGAAGACATTCTGCGAAACCCAGTAGGAATAATCAGAGTTGGGTCGCGCATCGACTCCGTGCAGAAACGCAAACTTCAAGCCGCCGATAAAGGGGCACCCGCGCGAAAAAACGAGGGAGTAGCCTACTACCCACCAGAGGATGGTGACCAGGCCCGCTATGCCGAGACATTGCGCCAACACGGACAACACGTTTTTTGCTCGGACCAGCCCGCCATAAAAGAGCGCAAGGCCGGGCAGAGTCATGAAAAGCACCAGCGCGGCGCACGTCATCATCCATGCGTTGTAACTGGGACCAGGCGCCGCGATGTTCGAACTGCTGGCCGAATTGATATCCACTCCACGCGACGAATTGGTTACGTACGCTTCAAGATCAGCCACGCGTTGCTCGAGCGACGGCGTAGGCGCGGGTGATGATGTTTGACCAAACAGCGGAGATACGAACGCAATGATTCCGGTGAGCAACAAA
>Ga0081455_10003713_pt1 | contig 17472 bp, 16 predicted proteins | sample TabmetS3T2R1_FD_70207 | JGI IMG/M metagenome (GOLD analysis project Ga0081455, IMG submission 70207) | Tabebuia heterophylla rhizosphere microbial communities from the University of Puerto Rico - S3T2R1 | ecosystem: Host-associated > Plants > Roots > Rhizosphere ...
ACGGGTGCACGCCAGCCAGTACGGGGCGGTCAGCGCGGCCTGGAACGCTGCGTACGACCTCGGCTGGGGCAGCGGTGCGATCGGCATCGGCATGGTCGCGGCCACCGCCGGGTACCGAGCCGCATTCGCCGTCGCTGCTGCGTTGGTCTTGGCAACGCTGCCGCTCGCCCGGTGAACGGGACGCTGAACGGAACGGATGGGCCTGACGAACGCGTGTCTTGACTGAAGCCCAGGGCGTCCCGCGTACGCTCCGCCAAGGCTCCTACGCTGAGGGCGATAACCTAGTGCGCTGGATTCCATCCCAGCCGGGGATGGCACAGCTCAACGTCTGGAGAAGAAGTTCGTGACCCCGACCAGTCGACTCGACAACGTCATCAGTCTGTGCAAACGCCGTGGATTCGTCTTCCCAGCAGGAGAGATCTACGGCGGTACGCGCTCGGCCTGGGACTACGGACCGCTCGGCGTGGAGCTCAAGGAGAACGTCAAGAAACAGTGGTGGCGCTCGGTGGTCACTGAGCGGGAGGACATTGTCGGCCTGGATTCCTCGGTGATCTTGCCGCGCCGGGTATGGGTCGCCTCAGGGCATGTCAGTGCCTTCAACGATCCGCTGACCGAATGCCTGTCGTGTCACCGGCGCTTCCGAGCAGATCATCTGGAAGAGGAATTCGAGTCCCGGAAGGGCCGCAAGCCGACGGGCTTCGAAGAGATCGCCTGCCCTCACTGCGGCACACGCGGGCAGTGGACCGAGCCGCGGGACTTCAACATGATGCTCAAGACCTATCTGGGTCCCGTTGAAGATGAGTCGGGTCTGCACTACCTGCGTCCCGAGACTGCCCAGGGCATCTTCGTCAACTTCGCCAACGTCGTGCAGGTGACTCGGAAGAAGCCGCCTTTCGGCATCGGCCAGATCGGCAAGTCCTTCCGGAACGAGATCACTCCGGGCAACTTCATCTTCCGTACCCGCGAGTTCGAGCAGATGGAAATGGAGTACTTCGTCAAGCCCGGCACGGACGAAGAGTGGCATCAGTACTGGATCGATGAGCGCACTCGCTGGTACACCGACCTGGGCCTGACGCCTGAGAACCTGCGGCACTTCGAGCACCCGAAGGAGAAGCTGTCCCACTACTCGAAGCGGACCGTCGATATCGAGTACCGCTTTGGGTTCCCGGCGGGGGAGTGGGGGGAGCTGGAGGGCATTGCCAACCGGACCGACTTCGATCTTTCAACCCACACAGAGCATTCGGGTGTCGACTTGTCCTACTTCGATCCGGCGACAGGCGAGCGGTATGTGCCCTACGTCATCGAGCCGGCAGCAGGTCCGAACCGCGCGATGATGGCGTTCCTGGTCGATTCTTACGACGAGGACGAGGCTCCCAACACCAAGGGCGGGGTCGACAAGCGTACGGTGTTGCGACTCGATCCCCGGCTCGCGCCAGTGAAGGTTGCGGTGCTGCCACTGTCGCGCAACGAGGCCCTCTCACCCAAGGCCCGTGATCTGGCAAGCCGGCTTCGGCAGTTCTGGAACGTCGACTTCGACGACGCCCAAGCGATCGGCCGGCGCTACCGCCGACAGGATGAAATCGGGACACCGTTCTGCGTCACGGTCGACTTCGACACCCTCAACGACCAGGCCGTCACGGTCCGCGAGCGCGACTCGATGACCCAGGATCGGATATCAGAGGACAAGGTGATCGAATACCTCGCCCAGCGGCTGGTCGGTTGCTAGCCACCAACCTCGTTCACGCCGACTTGTCAGAATCCAGCCGTGCTATAGCACTGCTGAATTCTGACAAGTCGACGTTGAGGGTGGGGCGGATCGAGGTCGACCCGCCGGTGGTGCTGGCCCCCATGGCCGGCATTACTAATGCGGCGTTTCGTCAGCTATGCAGAGAGCAGGGAGCTGGACTTTACGTCTGCGAGATGATCACCTCCCGTGGACTCGTGGAGCGGGATCCCAAGACGCTGTCGATGCTGCAGTTCGATCCGGGGGAGCGGATCCGTTCGGTCCAGCTGTACGGGGTCGATCCCATGATCATGGCGCGCGCCACGGAGATCCTCTGCAATGAGTACGGCGTGGGCCATGTCGACCTGAACTTTGGCTGCCCAGTTCCCAAGGTCACCCGCAAAGGTGGTGGCGCCGCGCTGCCGTACAAGCGCGACCGGCTCCGGATGATCTTGGAGGCCACCGTCAAGGCCGCCGCGCCGTACACCGTTCCGGTAACGATCAAGACCCGGATCGGTATCAACCGTGATCATCAGACTTTCCTGGACGCCGGCCGGATCGCCGAGGAGTCCGGGTGCGCGGCGATTGCGCTGCACGGCCGGACCGCGCAGCAGGCGTACGCCGGCCAAGCCGACTGGGATGCGATCAGGGCCCTGAAAGCGCACGTCGCCATACCGGTGTTGGGCAACGGCGACATCTGGGAGGCGGCCGACGCTCTGCGCATGATCCGCCAGACCGGTGTAGACGGCGTCGTCATCGGCCGCGGCTGTCTCGGCAGGCCCTGGCTCTTCCGCGATCTGGCCGATGCGTTCGCCGGCAGGCAGGGCCAGACCTTGCCCAATCTCGGTGAGGTCATGCGCATGCTGCGCCGCCATGCCGAGCTGTTGGCGGGACTCTCAGATGAGCTTCATGGCCTCAGTGATCTGCGCAAGCACATGGCCTGGTACTTCAAGGGTTTCCCGGTCGGTGGTGACCTGCGACATCGCCTTGGAATGGTGTCCTCGTTGGCCGAACTGGACTTCCTGTTGTCTCACCTCGACCCCAATGTGAGCTTTCCGACCTCTGAACTCGGAGCGCCTCGAGGACGGCAAGGCGCGCCACGCGCAAAGGTGGCGCTGCCTGACGGCTGGCTGACCGACACCTCCGGCCGTGATCTTGATCTGGCAGCCGCTGAGCAGGGCATCTCTGGTGGCTGACGAAGTCACCCCGCGTGCTAAGGCCTGGGCCGACACCATGGCCGGTCACGCCGACGGTGACCTGGTGCGCGCCCACTTGGATTCACCGGCGAAGCTCGGACCGGGGCTCATTGTGCGTCGCGAACTTCGCGAACAGCGCGAGCGCGCGACACTCCGACCGGGCGCTGCTCTTGCCAAAGGTGCGGGAAAGAGAGCGATAGCAGAGGAACCCGACGACGAGCGCACCTGTTTCGAACGCGACCGCGATCGAATCGTGCATTCCACGGCGTTCCGACGCCTCGCTGGCAAGACCCAGGTTGTCGTCTTCCCGACCGACCATCAGCGCACCCGGCTGACGCACGCCCTCGAGGTAGCCCAGGTCGCGACATCGATTGCCCGCGGCGTCGGGGTCAATGTGACCTTGGCCGAAGCGATTGCCCTCGGGCACGACTGCGGCCATGGGCCGGGCGGCCACGCCAGTGAAGACGCCTTCGACACATTCGTCCCCGGCGGGTACGACCACGGGCCGTGGGGCGCGAACGTCGTACTGCAAAGCCTCAATCTTTGTGCAGAGACGTTGGATGGAATCCGCAACCACTCCTGGTCCCGCCCGGCGCCGCTAACTGTTGAAGGCCACATTGTGAGCTGGGCCGATCGGATCGCCTATTGCGCGCACGATCTCGAGGACGCAATCCATGCCGGAATCATCGCGCCGGATGATCTTCCCGGCGAGATCATCGAGGTGTGCGGACGAACTCGTCGTGAGCAACTCAACACCTTTGTCCGGGCAGTCGTACGGGCGGTTGAGGAGCACGGCGAAGTCGGCATGCCACCCGATGAAGCCGGTGCTCTGGCAGCGCTCCGGGCGTTCAATTACGAGCGCATCTACGTGCGCCCAGCCTCACTGGCCCAATCTCGTGCGGTGGTCGACGTGCTGCGAGCGCTGGTCGAGTACTACTGCGAGCATCCAGGGCTGATGCCAGACGCTGCAGATATCGAGGTTCAATCCGAGGCAGCGACCCGAGCGGCCGTGACCTACGTGGCTGGGATGACCGACAGATACGCCTTCGACATGGCCGTACGCCACCTCGATTGGTCACCCGAGCGGCTACCGCGCGGCATCGACCGCGACACCTGATTCTTCGCTAGATAACGAAAAGAGCAGGCTATGCCAAACCGCCATTGGCGCGGTCCGGATTGTGCTGTAATCGCCCGGTGGGGGAGCGGGTGCGCGGCATCAGCATGCCGTCGCTTGCCTGGCGGTTAGGGGCAACTGTGCTGGGCATCGGGCTGTTGCTCAATGGTTCACTGCGCATGAGCGACGACGTTTGGCCGATTGGGCCGATGTCCCAGTACGCGTTCTCCCCGTCCGGGGACGCCACTATCGTGATCACCCGCGTTGAGGGTCAGCTCGCTGACGGACGCCGCATCGACCTGCCGCTACGCGTCGAGACAGCCGGGATCAGCCGCGCCGAGATCGAGGCGCGCATCCCGGAGATCACCGCTGATCCATCTCTGTTGCGATCTGTGGCGGACGGTTGGACGTCCCGGCATACAGCGGAGCCGGCGTTGCAACGGGTTTGGCTGGTCCAAGATCAAACTCGGCTTGTCGACGGCAGCGTTGGCACGACCCGTCTTGTCGAACTCACAAGCTGGCAGTTGCCGTCTTGATGACTCTTCGGTCGGTGGTCTCCTGGTTCATGCCGGTGGTTCCGGAGTCGCGGGTCGCGGTACTGCGGACGGTGATCTACCTATTCGTGATCATCGACATTCATCTCTTCGTGCGCGACCCCATCCCGCTGAGCAGGCATCCGGAGCTCTACCAGCCGCTGATGCTGGAGCGGTTATTGAGCCTGCCGCCGCCCAGCGTGCCGCTCACTATCACGCTCTACCTGGTCCTTGTGGTCGGCTGTCTGGTCGCCGCGGCGAATGTGCTGCCGCGCCTTGCGGGCGGCGTGGTCGCAGCAGCCTTCACCTGGTGGACGGCAATCGGCATGAGCTACGGGAAGGTTGACCATGATCATCTCCCCCTCGTTGTCGCATTGTGGGTGCTGCCGACGGTGGGCGTCATCGCGGACCGTTGGCGCAGTACGGAACGCTCCGCGCAGGCCGGATGGGCGCTGAAGTGCATCCAGATCTCTGTCGTTTTTACCTACTTCTTGTCCGCGCTGACCAAGATCCGCAGCGGCGGCTGGAGCGTCACCAGCTGGCCTGAGAGTTCGATCCTGCTGTGGGCGATCGTTCGGCGGCCGCACGGGCTCGGCCAGTTCCTGATGCCTTATCCTGAGCTGCTCCACGTCATGCAGTGGTGCTCCTTCACCGCCGAGCTAACGGCTGTGGTGGTCCTGTGGTTGCGCGGCCGAGCCCTGCTGGCAGCGGCCGTGTTCTGGATGGGATTCCACGTCTTTACCCTGGCGATTTTGTACATCCACTTCGCGCCGACGGCGATCTGCTGGCTCGCCTTCGCGCCGTTAGAGCGCCTTGGTCCCTGGATGCGCCGGGTCAAAGCCAGGCGGAGGCAGCGCACAGGCCGGAGATCCACCGGGCATCCGGTGCCGGTTCTTCGCGATCACGCCGTAGATGGCCGCGGCTAGTGCGCGTATGACGGGCAGGTTCATCACACGTCCCGCAATCCGGTATGCACCGCCCCGGAATTTCAGCCACTCGGCAAACGCCGCTGCGCCGCCGTAGATGGTTCCGTCCGCGCTGACCCACAGCGCCTCCCTTTGGGTACGCTCCGCCGTCGTGCCGAGGGCAGCCAAATCCGTGAACTGCCACGGGACGAGCCTGGGATTCGGGCCCTTCCGACGGTGCAGCCGCCGAGCCAACCACTCCGCGCTCGATGTGCAGAACGCGCAGTCTCCGTCGTAGATGACCCAGGGCATGTCGCGAACCACTGTCTCCACGCCTCCAACCTATCGGCCGCATGTCAGATAGTCCGGATTCTGTGATTTCAGCGCGGTGGACCTGCACGTCAGGACAGGAACATAGACTCCCGTCCGTGGCAGGGCGGATCAATTCCGAAGACATCGCCGCCGTACGCGAACGGGCCCGCATCGAGGAGATAGTCGGCTCCTACGTAACGCTCCGCAGCTCCGGCGGAACCATGAAGGGTCTGTGCCCATTTCACGATGAGAAGACGCCGAGCTTCCAGGTGACACCCTCCCGCGGCTACTGGTACTGCTTCGGTGCCTGTGCCGAGGGCGGTGACGTGATCGACTTCATGCGCAAGATCGACAACCTCACCTTCGTCGAGGCGGTCGAGCGGCTTGCTGATCGCGTGGGCATCCAGCTGCGCTACACCGACGACACCGGCGCTCGGCCGGAGCCTGGTGCGCGAATCCGCATCGCCGAGGCACTCCGGCTGGCAACTGAGTTCTTCATTGAGCAGCTGGCCACGCCCGACGCCATCGCGGCGCGGCAGTTCTTGAACCAGCGTGGCTTTGACCGCGAGGCGGCAGAGCGGTTCGAGGTGGGCTTCTCTCCCCGCGACGGCCGCGCTCTACTGCAGCATCTACGGGGTCGCGGGGTTCGCGACGCGGAGCTGGTATCGGCCGGGTTGGCACGAGAGTCAGGTTGGGACTTCTTCCAGGGTCGTCTGATGTGGCCGATTCGCGACTCCGGACGGCAGGTTCTGGGCTTCGGTGCGCGTCGGCTGTTCGACGACGATCGAATGCCGGCCAAGTACATCAACACTCCGGAAACGCTGCTGTACAAGAAGTCTCACGTTCTCTACGGGCTGGAATTCGCCCGCACCCCGATCAGCAAGAAGAGCCAGGCGGTTGTGGTGGAGGGCTACACCGACGTAATGGCGGCCCACCTGTCGGGTGTCGACACAGCGGTTGCCTCATGCGGTACCGCGTTCGGTGATGATCATGCGCGGTTGCTGCGCCGATTGATGGGCAACCATGACGCCTTCCATGGTGAGGTGATCTTTACTTTCGATGGTGATGAGGCGGGTCAGGCGGCGGCCCTGAAAGTGTTCGCGGGTGACCAGAATTTCGTCACCCAGACCTACGTGGCGATCGAGCCGACTGGGCTCGACCCTTGCGAGCTCAGACTCCAGCGCGGCGAGGCCGCCGTACGCGAGCTTGTCGCTCGACGCGTGCCGCTGTACCGCTTCGTCATGAACAACGTGCTCAAGCAGCATGATCTTGATCGGGCCGATGGTCGACTTGCCGCGTTGCGGGCGGCTGCCCCGCTGGTTGCCAGCATCAGGGACAACGCGCTCGTGTCTGGCTACGCCCGCGAGCTGGCCGGCTTGCTTGGCATGGACGTCGAAGAGGTACGCGCCGAGGTGATGCGGACCGCGGCCAAGTCCGGACGCCGGCCTGCCCTGGGAAGACAGGTGCCCGCTGATGCCCGGAGTGCCGCCGAGCCGGACGCTACGCCGGCGCTGCCACTGCTGCCCAACCCTGGCGATCGGCTGCTCGCCACCGAGCGACAGACAGCCAAGCTGCTGATCCAGTGCCCCAACCTGTTTCCGGACGCCTGGGACGGCCTGACTACCGCCGATTTCACGCATCCCGCGTACGCGGCGGTCTTCGCTGCCGTCGAGAAGGCGGGGGCCGAGCTTGGCGGTGTTGGAGTGAGCGCCAACACCGAGTGGGTGCATCGGGTGTCGGAGGCCTGCGACGCCGATGAGATCCGATCCTTGGTTGCATCGCTGGCCGTCGAGCCGCTCCCGGTTCACGGGGACGTGACGCAACGCTTCTTGATCGCACACTCGGCCGGACTTCAGCTCCTGACCGTGATGCGTTCCATCGCAGCGCTCAAGTCGCGGCTGCAGCGTACGAACCCGGTGGAGGCTCAGCACAAGTACAACCAGATGTTTTCCGAGCTTGTGGTCTTGGAGGCGCGCCGCAAGGCTCTGCATACCAGAAGCATCGGCGCCGAAGATTGATTGCGGTCTGAGCTTGTCGAGGCCCGGGGCTTGTGCCCTTCGACATGCTCAGGGCGCATCTCGGGCACACCGGGAAGGCTCAGGCAAAAACAGTTGTCCACAGATTTCGGGTTACCAGGTGTTGCTCGTGGTGGTCGGTGCCTCACAGTGTGATCGTGATCGACGATGTGGCCGACCAACCCCGCCTGACTGCCGCCGAGCTGGTCCAGCTGCAGCGGATCATCGAGGCCGGCCTGCTGGCGAGGGACGCGCGACTGTCGGGTGCTGGCTTTGCCGATGCGACCGAGCAGGAACTGAGAATGCTCGAAGATCAGGGAGCATCGGCCCGGCAGCGGTTCATCCAGGCCAACCTAGGTCTTGTCGGGATGGTCAGCCGGCAGTTTGCGGCGCGTAGCCAGCTTTCCGATGCCGAGCTGTTTCAGGAGGGATGCCTCGGTCTGATCACAGCCGTTGAGCGGTTCGACCATGCACGCGGGTACCGATTCTCCACCTACGCTCTGTACTGGATCCGGGCCTTCGTCGGCGCGGCTGCCGCCAAGCACCTTGGAGCGATGAACCTGCCAACCAGTCGGGCCGAGCAGCTGCGTGCCGCACACGGGCTGGAGGCTGAGCTCACTCAAAACCTCGGTCGGTCTCCGACGCTTCTAGAGATGGCCGAGGCACTTGGCCGTAGCAAGGACTGGACAGCTGGCCTGCTCTCTCATCAGCGCCCGCGGTCGCTGGAGCTTGTCGATGGCACCGCCCTGGAGCGCCTTCATGCCACGGACGAGATGGAGGTCGTCGGCGCCGAGTCCCTTCTGGTACGTGAACTGCTCTTCCGCTTGGATGCCCTTGACCGTCACGTTCTGGAAATCCGACTCGGCTTTGCCGACGGCGAGCCCAAGTCGTTCGCTGAAACCGCGCGGGTACTGCAGATCTCAGTAACCCGGGTCCGGCGGATCGAGGCACGAGCCCTCGAGAAGCTGCGCGGAGTCTGTCCGCAGCAGGCCTCGGCTCTGCTCTAAGCCGATCGGAATCTGGGCCGATCGGAATCTGGGCCGATCGGAATCTGGGCCGATCGGAATCTGGGCCGATCGGAATCTGGGCCGATCGGAATCTGTGCCTGTCGGAATGTGGGCCGGGCACAATTGCCGCGTGGGCAGCAACGCTGTACAGAGATCGGCCTGGTGGTCGCGGAGCCGCGGGTTACCCAGGACGATCTATGACTCATGGCGGCGTTCAATGGCCGCGCAACCTGGCCGACCCGCCCGGATTCTGGCCTGGGCAGGGACCCCGATGGGCTTCTGTATCGCCAGCCCGACCGCTTTGTCGTATGGAGACGAGGAGGACTGGAAGCACATTGGCTGGCATGAGATCGAGCGCGGCAGCTGGAATGCCGAGCTGCACAGGCTGAGCTGGGTACTTCATGCAGCGCCCGGCGAAGCAGCGGCCCGCGGCTCGCTCGAGCTCGACGAGCCCGGACGGCTTCCCGAGCTGTTCCGGGAGCGCATCTTGGCAACGATCGCTGTCGAAAGGTTCGTCCCGCTGGCCGGCGAACGCGGCGTGACCATTTCTGCCCGCCGTGATCTTGGTGGGAGCGGTGCGGTCGCCTGGCACAGCACGCTGACCAGAGGGTTGAGCTGGCAGACCGACGGCGTACGTGCCGCTGTTGATCAAGCCATGGAGCAGCTGAGAACGGAATACGACCTAGGCTGAGCTGGCTGCTAAGGTACATAGCCGCGTGGTTGTCAGTCCCCTGTAGCTCAATTGGCAGAGCATTCGGCTGTTAACCGAAGGGTTGTTGGTTCGAGTCCAACCGGGGGAGCTTGACTACGGCGTTTGCTCCTTGGAGATTTGGTCCCCCCTCTTTACCCCCCCATTTTTCTGATCGCATTTCGGCGGGCCTCGAGCCAGGCCTACAGGGTGATCGGATGCCCAACATCTCTGAGACATCCGTGAGCGACATGAGCTTGTCACCGGCCTGCGGTGTGGGCCAATCCTTGAACGTGGTGTTACGGGGCTCGATGTCGCTGCTCTGCTGGTTGACGGTTCCGGCTGGGTACTCATTCGGTCGGAGCAGTAGGGCTCGCCCGGAAGCAGAGTACCGAGATGGCTCGTTGGCCAGCCATCCCGAGGGGCAGCACACGATGCGGGATCATGCCGCCGAGGATCAGGATGCTTTGGCCAGGCTGTGCCTTCACGAGTTCTGCTCCGTGGTCAGGATGAAGCCGGATGTGGGACAGGGGCACGTCGACCATCCCCCGGTAGATGACTAGGCCTCCCGAGGGATCCTGTGCGGGGATGTCGTCATGCAGCACTGTGATGAGGGTGACGTCGCAGCGGTCTACGTCGAGGTGCAGGTCGAGGAAATCGCCGGGCTGGACGTAGAAGCTGTAGCTGCCGCGGTTCCCGCTGGGTTTGATTGTGGTGCCGCACTGCTGCGAAATGTAGTGATGGAGCCAGGCGGATGCATACAAGGCGTCCTGGACTGGGCCTCCGGTGGCGGTCTGCAAGGCTCTGGCAGGCAACCCACCGCGCCCGTCCGTCCCGTCACTGGTGACGAGGTGCTGTCTGGTTGACTCGCGGTAGGCATCACGTGCTTCGAGCGCCAACGCCTCGCAGGTCGATTGGTCAGGCAGTCCGTCGATGACGGCGACGCCACCTGAGTGGCCCAATGGGCCGCGTTTCAGCGCCGCGATGCCGACTTCCACGATCTGGGTGCTCATGGCCAGTCCTCACCAACTGCTTCGGCGGGCGGCTCGAACGTCACGGCGTAGAGCAGGCCGGAAAGGGATTCGGGCACCGCGGTCAGGGGCAGCTCGCGCCGAGGGGTTCCTCGCCGGTCGACGCTCATCCACGTTCCGTCGGCCTGGGCGTCCAGCGTGGTGTTGAAGAACCGCTCGAAGAGCTTGGCGGGGCCCGTTAGGGCCATGCTGATTCCGACGAGCGGTCCCACCTCGAAGCCAGCGACGCGCAGTTGGCGTTGCACCTCGAGCGTCGCGGCTGGATCTGGCTCGAACGAGGCGAGGTTTTCGGCGGTCAGCCGCAGGGCTGGCCTGAGCGCTTTGCCCGAGGCGGGCTTCAGCACAGCGAGCGCAACCACCGTGTTCGGATCGTTTGCCGTCACGTACCTTCGTCCTTTCTTAGAACACCGGCGGCTCCGGTGACTCGATGATCATCTGCTCCAGGTTGGAAAGGTCTTCGGCGGACAGCTGCTGACCCTCCCGCTCCTCGGCAAAAGGTCCAGGGCCAGCACCAAATGGAGCGAAGGGCTGCAGCGGCCGGAACGGCTGGATCGGGAAGACCGGCCGGAACGGTTGGATCGGGAAGACCGGCCGGAACGGTTGGATCGGGAAGACCGGCTGGAACGGTTGGATTGGGAAGACCGGCTGGAACGGCCGGAACGGTTGGATCGGCAAGACTGGGCGGAAGGGGATGATCGGAGTGATCGGTACCACTACACACCGTAGCTTGGCGATCAGCACCGCTCGATGTGCGTCCACAAGACCGTTGCCCGTGGCGGTGTCGGGACCGGCAACGGCGGCGTTTCCGAAGTTGGGGTGGTTGGTGCCCGTGGTGACGTCCCGCGCCGTCGTCATCAGTATCTCGCGCACTTCCGCCGGCGCAAGGCGTGGGCAGGCCTGTTTGATCAGGGCACAGACGCCGGCTACTTGCGGGCAAGCGGCCGACGTACCGCTGAAGGCTGCCCAGCCGTCGTTGTTGGGGGTTTCATCGCCGTTGGGGTGGGTTCCGCCACTCAGCGAGACGTCCAACTGACAACCTTCGGGAACCGGAAGCATGATTGACTGAGCACCCGGCCGCATCCCCACCAGACCAGAAAGATCGGGCACGCGCCGGGCCGGGTAGATGTTGGACATGAACCCGCTCGTGTAGTCCGAGGCGCGGAGCGAACCGTCCCGTGCAAGATCCACACCGCCGACTGAGATCACGTCGGGGTGTTGCCCGGGAAACCCCCAATGGCCGTTGCCGGCCGCGAAGACCACCACTATGCCTGAGGCCCAGGCCGCAGCTACGGCCGCCTCCCGTGCCTGCATGGCAGCGCTCAGGGGACCGAACTGGATGTCTGAGGTCCAGCTGTTGGAGATGATGTCTGGACCCAGCGCCACCGCAGCGTTGAATGCGGCGGTGACGTTGACCAGCGCCCCGGATGCAGTGGCCGTCTTCACCGGTTTGAGCAGCACGTCGGGAGCGGTGGCGAAGATGTTGGCCGACTCGCCGGTCCCGTGGCCGTTCTCGTCGATTGCTGGGTTGGCGGTGCCGGGACCCAGCACGGTGGGATCGACCCGGTAGCCCCGATCAGTGAAGAACGGATGTGACTGCCAGCCGGTATCGACCATCGCGACGGTGACGCCCGTCCCGGTTGTGCCGCCTCTGTGGGCTTTGTCGGCGTTGCAGCCGAGCGATACGTCCGCGGGAACGTCGAGATGCCAGTAGTCAACAGGGGGAGGAAACGCCGCCGGCGCTGCAAGATAGGCAGGTTCCTCGATGGCGATACCTTCGAGCACCTCACCGAAGCGGGTGGTGCTGGGGTCGATCAGACCGGGGACAGCGGTGTCCGTGGTGTCGAAGTAGGTCGCCTCCTCGACGATTCCCTGCTGCTTCATGGTGAGCCGTTCCTCGGCGACGATCGTGGTGCCGAACGCGGCTTCGTACAGCTCCTTGCTCCCCGCGATATTGATCGTGAAGGCGTTGACTTGCAGGATCTCGAAGCCGGCGTCGGCGAGGAGGCCGACTGCTCGCTCCGTCGCTCCCTCATCTGAGACGAAGTTGCCAACGATGTCTGAGGTGACAAGAAGCCCGGGTTCGAATAGGGAAACACCCCCAATCGAGCGCGGCGAGGCGAGCGCATAGATCCGGTCGGGGTACTGCGCCTGCGCTCGACTGCCCGCCGCCGAGACCGCTGCTTCCCTTCGCCGGGACGAACCGGCCTCGGCGGCCTTCTTGGTGGTGCTCTTCTTGGTGGTGCTCTTCTTGACCGCACCACCCCGGCCGGGTCCGCTCTTCGCTGCCATGGCAACCTCCTTGAGTTCTCACGCCCCCGCGACGGCGGCACGGTCCACCACCAAATCGTGGATGCGCTGGGTGTTTTGCGAGAAGTAGTGGTACAGGATCGGTTCGCGTGCGGTCCGTCGGTAAGGGTCGAACTCACCGCCCTGGGCGACGTCGACACGACGGAAGTCGGCGACGTGTAGGCCGCGGATGTGCCCAAGGGTGAGCCAGAAGGCCGCCTCGTCGAGAAGCCAACGGTTCGTCGACGGGAAAGGCAATGCCCTTGCCTCCTCGGTCGGCCCGACCAGCGACCGGGCGAAGACTGCGGCGTCTAACTCTCCGTATGCCGCAGCGGGCCCGCTAGCCGGGTGCATCGCCTCCCAGCACAAGAACCTCCAGGCATAATCTAGGAACACCCCCTCGAGGAGCGCCATTGACTGTGCAGCCCTCCTGCTGAACAAGACGACTCCCGTGTTCACCGGTGGTATGAAGGCCAGGCCCTCGTGGCGGGCAAGGTCGCGGAGGAGGACCTCGTCGATGAAGCCGGGGTCTGGGCCGTGATGGCTTCGGCTCGAATGCACCTCCTCGCGTGCTACCACATCCGGCCCGCCGTACGCATCGAACACCTCCTCAACGTCACGGAAAAAGATCGTGTCAACATCGCAAAAAAGGACCTGCGATAGCCGATCCAACGCCATACCCGAGAAGTTCAAGAACTTGTGCAGGAGTGGGTGATGTGAAAGCGCGGCCCATCCGGTCGGGCACAACGCCTCCAATCGGCGCTCATAATCTCCTCCGTCAAGCGGCACTACGTCGAACGCGCGGCACACCTCGATCACCCCGGGCGGCGCGGTTCCGTGAACGAAGAGGGCGACCGTGATGCCGGAGTTATAAGCCCGGAGAGACTGGACGCTAGTGGCGAACTGCCAGGTGAGGACGTCGCGCGCACGATCGTCGCGGACGCACAACGAGTAGTGCACAAGTCTGTCGACACCAGAACCGATCACCGGATGGCCATCCGTCGACTGGCCGCCGCCAAGCGGCGGCGTCCAGAGTCCCCGGATCGCGCCACGCTTGAGCTGACGCTCGAGAGGCGCCCAATCATCGGACCAGCCACATCGGGATCAACACATCCCTGGCAGGAAACCGAAGAGCGTCTGCCATCGACGGGCCGCGCGAGGATCCGACACGCAATAATGCCAGCCCAGGCAGCAGCCTCGGAGGATTTGCTCACCCTCATGCGACGTACCTGATATACCGCCGTCGTGTCCGTGAGGACCTCCATCTGTTAAAGGGGAACGCGCTATTTCAATTCATCGGCCGTGTTTTATGTCAGGGAGGTGTATGCATCAAAAAAGGCAGCAACCTCAAAGGGCGCGTACCACGATATCGACTGCGACATCGACAGAGCGCCCCGTCGATCACTATCTTGACCATATCGGGCGAAAGGACCCGAGCGCATCCCATCGCAAGCATGATTTCCAACTTCAACAGCGTTTTGCAGACGGAGAGATCGATTCTCCCTCCAGTACTCGGAGGGATGACCATCTGGACAGCTTCTACATGACTTTGAGCGGCGAGCCGGTGCGCGAGTGCCCGATCATTCACAGGGGAGCCTGACCGCGGGTAACAACTTCTGCTGCGCGAGGAGGCGATTGATGAGCCAGTTGGTCATTGCGGCGAGGGGACGAAATGACTTATCTGACGAGCATCATCGACGACTTCGGTGAAGCTACACGTCGGATCACTCAGAAGGTGCGACAACGACGGCGCGTGAGTTTTGATTCTGGGGCGGTTATTGCCTCAATTCCCACTTGATCACCGTTTTAGGAGGTAACTCATGCCGCAAGACGTGTCCGGCATCTGAGGTAGTCAACGCAATCCGTGTCGCTCGGGAGCCTGCCGCAAGCAATGCAACTCGTACGGTGCAGGTCAGGGCGGCGACCGAACCGTTCCCCTATCCCTATCCCTTGCCAGTGGACTGGCGAGAGCATTGGATCTGCTTCTTGCTGCTCGACCGGTTCAATAACCCGCATGAGACCCCCAAGGGAACATGGAACCAGCGCTTTGACTTCCGCCAAGGCGGCACCTTCGCCGGCGTGACCGAACAACTCGCCTACTTCGAGGCGTTGGGAGTGGGCGCACGTGGCTATCCCCGGTAGTCAAGAACGCTCGGCCGGATAACTGGGCTTGGAACTACCACGGCTACGGAGCGCAAGACTTTATCGAGCTCGACGCCGCTTCGCTTCGGACGGAACGCTGGCGACTGCCGAAAAGGCGTCATTGAACTCGTCGATGGTGCCCACGCGCGAGGCATCAGAATCATTCTCGACATCGTGCTAAACCACGCTGACTTCGAAGACATGCGCCAACTCGTGTTCGAGTATCTTGCATGCGATGTCGACTCGGACTTGCGCAGGAGGTACAGCCCGTACCCGATGCTGACGATCTTGGTCAAGGCCTACAGCTATCTGAGCGCCCGTTATGACCTGGACGGGCTGTGGATCGATACCGCCAAGTATGTGTCATCGACGCAGCTGGAATGGTTTGGCAATGCAATGCGGGAGTCCGGCCACAGCATCGGCAAGCGGAACATTTTTACTTTCGGCGAAATCTGCGACAACGAAAAACCATTGCCAACTTCGTGGTCGCAATGGCACCGAGCTTTGGCATTGACTCGGCGCTGGCTTCCGCTGTTCTACAAACTGCCATGGATCGCCAAGGCGATTGCCCCCGTAGATGGTTTACGTTCACTGTTCGCTGACCGGATCTTTCATCCCCACCGGGTGATGACTTGGCCGTTTGTGTTGACAGGATCCGAGGAGATGCAATCAGCACCAGAACACGGACAACTCCATTGGCCTAGGAGGAGCCGAGCGGATCGGGCGTTGCCGCAGGACCATCCACTCACCAGGGCTACTTGCAGTAGGACAGGAGCGACTGGGGCAGGCCCGCCGATGCGGTGCCGCAGATGCTCTGGGAGTCCTGGGCGTTCCATTTGGTGCCGTTCCACCGCAGGAAGAAGACAGTATCGCCCGGGCTAACACGCGCAGCGGCCCACAACGTGCCACCGACGTCGGCGCAGGTGAACTCCTGCATCGTGGCGCCAGCCGGGAGCGCGGCGAGAATCGCCTCGGACGTGCAAGCCGCGGTGACCGGCGTCGTCGGCGACGAGGACGGGGCCGCCTTGCAGTAGGACAGGAGCGACTGGGGCAGGCCCGCCGATGCGGTGCCGCAGATGCTCTGGGAGTCCTGGGCGGTCCATTTGGTGCCGTTCCACTGCAAGAAAAAGACGGTGCCGCCCGGGCTAACACGCGCAGCCGCCCACTCGGTGTCGCCGACCTTTGCGCAGGTGAACTCCTGCATGGTCGCACCGCCCGGCAGGGCCGACAGGATCGCATGCGAGGAGCAGTCGGCCTTGGTATTTGGGCCCTGCGAGCTGGTCGTGGGGCTGCTGCTTGGAGTGTCGCTTGAGTTCGGTGAAGAGGACCCGCAAGCCGAAAAAGCGAGGACGAGTCCGAGAACGGAGATCACGGTTAGATTTAGGAGGACGCGCCTGTTACGGGCACTGTGAATGCGGCGAGACAAGGCGGTGTTGGACGACAAGGGCGTTCTCCGTAGGGGGCCTCGTGGTGCACGCGTGTGGTCGAAATCTACCCTCTCAAGTCCACCCAAGCGCAAGCAGCAGGGCCGCAGTTCCAAAAAGCCTCTCGCGTCTGGGCGGTCTCCATGGTCGAAGGCCCGGCATCATGGTGATCACACTGTGATCGCTGCGGCACCACTGCCACCATGATCAAATCTAAGGAAGGCACAAGCCATGGCTGTACAGATCGGACTTCAGCTCTACTCGGTACGGCAGTCACTGGCGAATGACCCCTGGGGCACCCTTGCCAAGGTCGCCGAGGCCGGATTCACTCGCTTGGAGGCTGCCAACCACAACGCACGCACCGATCCCGGTGTCGGATTTGGGGTCCCGTCCACCCAACTGCGCCGCCAGCTCGGCGAACTCGGCCTGTCCATCGTGGGTTGCCACATCAACCCGCTCGATCGCGACATCCTGCCTCGCGCATTGGAGTACCAGGCCGAGCTAGGCAACACCCAGATTGGCTGCGACATCGAGTTCTATCCGTACGGGGACCGAGACTTCGTGCTGCGTCGCTGCGAGGTGTTCAACGAAGTCGGTGAGCTTGCCCGGCAGCACCGCGACGCCGGAGCCTTTCTTCTTCTCGACCTTCTGCGCGGACTTCATGCGCGTCAGCGCCTGCTCGATCGCGAGCTCCGCGATGCGCTTGCCGTGGTCCACGTGCTGGTTGAGCCACACTTCCAGCGGGTCCTTCACGACCTGCTGGATCAGCTTCAACGCGTCGCGGCTGGTGAGCTTCTCCTTCACCTGGCCCTGGAACTGCGGATCGAGCACGCGTGCGGAAAGCACGAAGCTTGCACGCGCATAAATGTCCTCGGGCAGAAGCTTCACGCCCTTCGGCAAGAGATTGTGGGCGTCGATGAAAGCGCGCACCGCGTTGAAGGCGCCTTCGCGCAGTCCCGCCTCGTGCGTACCACCGGCGGAGGTGGGAATGAGGTTGACGAACGATTCACGCGCCAGCGGCCCTTCTTCAGTCCACACGATGACCCACTGTGCGCCCTCGCCTTCTGCGAACGTCTCGTCATCGGCAGGCGCATAG
>Ga0081455_10003714_pt1 | contig 17472 bp, 14 predicted proteins | sample TabmetS3T2R1_FD_70207 | JGI IMG/M metagenome (GOLD analysis project Ga0081455, IMG submission 70207) | Tabebuia heterophylla rhizosphere microbial communities from the University of Puerto Rico - S3T2R1 | ecosystem: Host-associated > Plants > Roots > Rhizosphere ...
TGCCTGCTACACCGTGATTGTGGCCTGGAAGGAAAAGTTTCGAGGCGTAATCAACTTTTTTGTCAGAATATTCATCTGACTGCTTTAACTGAAGAAAGGAGCGGGATCAATGATGCAACTCGGTTTATACGGCGCCGCATGCGTTATCGCCCTCATGCTCAACTTCGGCATGGCCACGAGCACGGGCGCCGAGAACGCCGAAAATCAGCAAACCCAGATCGCTGCGGATCTCACAAGATTTCGAAACTACATGGAGGAGGTTAAGCCGGGGAAAAAATGGCAATCCGGTCCGACGACTATGGACAGTGAGGAGATTCGCATGGCGTACGGGAAGGCGCGGTTTTACTCCGTCTACTCCAGTCCTCCGTTGCCTCCCGGCGCTCCCCTGCCGGAGCTCCTCGCAGCGTATGAACAAAAGATGAACGACTATCATAAGCAGTTCATCTCCATGACCATCAGAATTGATGATCAGGAAACGATGGCGCCTCTTTACGAGGCGCAGGATTACAATCAGGGATTGATGCGGGTCACAACCGATGATTACGCCAGGATCTGCGCGGCCGCCATATTGTCGTTATACAGCGCTGACCGCGTCGGTCCGGGGATTGTCACCGCTAAGGAAGTCACCGTGATCAGAAGCGAGAATGGCTGGACATGCAGCGTGTTTCGGGAGAACGCCTTCCGGGGCGCCGTCGTTTTCGATAAAGACGGTAAGTGCGTCTCTATGACGAAGGTGTACGCCGGGCTGCTGCCTTCCTGAGCGTACAACCGCCAACCTTCGGCAATTTGTAGTCGATATTATCAAGTAGCGTGGGGTATCCTGGCGCCCATCAAGGAACAGGTTCTTCTGTTAAGTCCAACATCGTCCTCCATACTACCACCCATTCGTCCTGCCTTTGCGTGAATACCCATAGGTCACGCCCCTTCGATAGATACTTGTCGCCATTCCGCTCGTAGGTCATCTCAAAGGCATAGCTTGCGACCGCCGTGGCGCCGCTCACGTCAACCTGCAGATCGCTCTCTTGAAAAGAGATCATAAGAGCCTGCCCGCAAAAATCCGTATAGCCGGCGATAAACGCCTCCTGGCCCTCCGATCGCCCTACGAATCCTGGAAAAGTCATCACGATCTTTTCATCAAGTAGGGGCTTCATCTTCTCCGGTTGTCCGGAGAGCCAAGCTTCGTTGATGCGCCGAAGGCTGTCTCTGACGATGTGGTTCTTATTGTCTGACATTTCCTCTTCTCCAATCTATTTATAGACATCCCCAAATGATCACTCCACGGCCCATGCTTCCGCAACAGCGTCACGATTTTCCTATCATCGTCTGGAAACCGCAATGCGTATCCTAAAGGCGTTCATTCGACCACTTCATCTTGTAGGTTTCGAGCCGCCCTTGAACCATGAGACCCCTTCAGGCAGTTTGGTGGCGGCCATGAAGTGATACACATATACTTTTTGCCCGAACCGCAAGTCAGTTAACGGACCAGCTCCCAACTTTTTAATATCAGAAAACAAATTTTCGACAATTTCATGTGCTTGTGCATCGCTAGGCCTGGATGCGCCACAGCCACAAAATAGCATGGCGACCGAACCCGCTGCGACTGATGACGAGATTGAAGCCATCGCTGTGAACTCTTTCTGCCACCGTTATCAGACGCAAGTGTCTATTCCAAAACTGGGTAACAGTACTCGACCGTTTTCCCTTTCGAGAGAGGCGCGAAAATTTTGACAATCAACGAGGAAGGACGTAAAAACTAGGCGCCGTGTCGACACCCAGAATCGGAGGTTATCAATGACCGCAATCGACGTATATATCCTGAGAACAACTCTTTCTCTCGCATTGGTCACGCTCAGCCTGACTGTTTCGGCTCAAACGACGGCCTCGATAAAAACGGTTAAGGTGACCCCGGAAATCGCTGAAGCCGAAGTGGGGCAGCAGTTGCAGTTCGCATGCCAGGCGTTAGACGCCGAAGGCCAGCCGGTTGACACAAAAGCGATTTATTGGATCGCGATCCCGTCCGACCAGGCGGCTGCTGATAACACCGGCAAAGTAACGTTCTTTGGCCCTGGCGATATTCGCGTCATAGCGCTCGTCGCGGGGAAGCCTGGCATGGCGAAGATCAAGGTCAAGCCCGCGCGCGTGACTCGGATTGACATTACCAAGCTCAACGCTCCGCTGGCCGTGGGGGGAACAATCAAGCTCAATGCGAAAGCGATCGGCTCAAACGGCGATCCGCGCGAGGACGTGAGCTTTTCTTGGTCTTCGGAGCCCTCTTCGGTCGCGGTCGTAGATTCGGCAGGACTCATCACAGGTGTTTCGCCGGGGATGGCAAAGCTTGTCGCAAAGGCCGATGGGGCGAGTGGCGAACTGACGATCGAAGTCGTCAACAGCTCCGTCCGCAGCATTGCAATCGATCCGCGCACGACCACTGCGCGCGCCGGCGATGTGATCCGTTTCAGCGCGCAGGCGAAGGACGTCGGCGGCAAGGAGATCAAGGATTCGGTTGTGCGATGGGCTGTCAGCGGCGAAGGCGCGACGGTTGAGAGCGACGGCGGATTCGTAGCTGAACGGCCCGGCGCCTATGTCGTCTCCGCCACAGTGGGCGCACAGACGGCTGTCGCGACCGTCGTCATTGCTCCACGCAACATCGAGCGATCGCTCGAACTGGCCGGGCGCATCAGTCTCAAAGATTTGCAAACCGCCGAACAATGGCTCTTCGGAAATTACATTTACGTTTCGACGATCTGGGATCAGGTCCAGGTCTATGACATTTCCGATCCGAAGAATCCGAAGCTGACCGAAACGGTCAAAGTCGATGCCCGTTTAGTCAACGATGTAAGTGTGACGTCCGACGGAAAGATCGGCGTCATGACGCGTGAGGGCGCATCGAACCGCAAAAACGGCATAGTTTTTCTGGACACGTCGGATCCGGCGCATCCCAAGATCACCTCAGAATATACCGAGACGGTGACCGGCGGCGTACACAGCGCCTTCATTGACGGTCATTACGTGTACCTGACGGATGACGCGACCGGTTCAATGCGCGTGATCGATTTCAAGGACGTGAAGAATCCGAAAGAGGTCGCGCGGTGGCAAACCGAAGGACGTGGGCCGAAAGCCGCCGACAGCGCCGCCGGCGGACAGTTCTCGGAAGGACGTTACCTGCACGACGTTCAGGTTAAAGACGGCCTGGCTTATCTCGCATACTGGCGTGACGGCCTGGTGATCCTCGATGTCGGCGGCGGCGTCAAAGGCGGCAGCCCTGAAAATCCGAGGTTCGTCAGCCAACTGCGCTTCAATCACAGTGAGTTGTACGGCGATGGATGGATATCGGGAGCGCACGAAGTCTATCGTTACAAGAACTATGTCTTTGTCGGCGATGAAGTCTTCCCTGCGCAATTCAATATTTACGACAAAACGCGTATTCCCGCGCGTGGCGTGCTCCACGTGGTTGACGTTTCGGACATCTTAAACCCGCGTAAGGTCGCCGAATACTCAGTGCCCGAAGGCGGCGCGCATAATGTGTGGGTGAAGGATGACGTTTTGGTGATGGGTTATTACGGGGGTGGTGGCCGTGTACTCGACGTTTCCGGCGAACTGCGTGGTGACCTCTACCGTCAAGGCCGAGAGATCGCGCGTTTATGGACCGGCGACCCGCAAGGGTTCCGTCCGAACCTGACCTTCACCTGGGGCGCTCGGCAATTCGGCGATTACATCTTTTTCAATGACATCAACTCCGGCATCTGGATTATGAAGCTCGGCCAGCCGAAGCAAAAAGGCTCGACGACCTCGCCAGGATAGCTGACATCTAAAAGAGGAAAAATGGCGACACTCTGGCAAGACCTGCGCTACGGCGCGCGAATGTTGTTGAAAAATCCCGGCTTCACGTTGATTGCCGTCGCCACGCTCAGTTTGGGCATCGGCGCAAACACAGCGATCTTCAGCGTCGCGAATGCGATTCTCCTGCGCCCATTACCCTACCCACACCCGGAGCGCGTGGTTACTGTCTGGGGCGTAAATCCGAAGCTCAACCTTGGCCTGGACAAATTTCCCAATTCGCCCGGGCAGTTTATTGACTACCGGGACCAGAGCGACGTATTCGACCACATTGCCGCTTTCGACACGGGTGATTTGAACCTGGAGGGCAAGGGTGAGCCAGAAAAACTCGGGGCCACACTAGTGACGGCGGATTTCTTTGCCGTCCTAGGCGTCAAACCAGCGCTCGGCCGGACCTTCCTGCGAGAGGAGGACCAACCAGGACATAACCGGGTGGTAATTTTGAGTCACAGTTTGTGGCGCCGCCGCTTCGGCGGTGATCCCGCCATCATTGGGCAGGCGATCACACTTAGCGGCGCCAGCTACATTGTCATCGGGGTCATGCCGCCAGGCTTCCACTATCCGCACGGTACAGATCTCCCAGCTCTGTTGCGATTCGCCGCCCAGACCGATGTCTGGGCGCCAGTAGCGTTCACCCCGCAGCAGATCAATCTGCGTTTCAATTGGAACTATCCCGTCATCGCCCGGCTCAGGCCCGACACCACCTTGCTACAGGCCCGGACGCAGCTCAGCAACATTGCTGCGAGAAACAGGGGACAGTACCACCAGACCGACGCCAACTTCGACGTCATCATCGTGCCGATGCAAGATCAGATCGTCGGCGATTTCAAATCCGCCCTGCTGCTCCTGCTCGGAGCGGCTGGCTTCGTGTTGCTGATCGCCTGCGCCAACGTCGCCAGTCTTCTGCTGGCCCGGGCGGTCGACCGACAAAAGGAGATCGCTATCCGTATCTCGCTTGGGGCCCGCCGGCTGCGTATCATTCGACAACTGCTGACGGAAAGCGCCCTGCTCTCACTGATAGGGGGTATCCTTGGGTTCGTCCTGGCCTTCTGCGGAGCGAAGGTGATCGTCGCCCTGGCGCCGGACAATCTCCCGCGCATCAAGGAGGTCAGCGCCGACATGCGTGTGGTTTCCTTCACCCTAATCGCAGCCTTGCTGACCGGGATGATATCCGGGCTCATCCCCGCATGGCAGGCGTCAAAGCCCAACCTCTATGATCCATTGAAGGAGGGGACGCGAGGGGTGAGCCGACGGCGTCACTACGTCCGCGAGGCATTGGTCGCGGCCGAGGTGGCCTTGGCGTTAGCGCTGCTGATCGGCGCTGGTTTGATGATCCGGAGTATCATCAGGCTTTATCAAGTTGACGCCGGGTTCGATCCGAATCACGTGCTGACCGCGCAACTGAGCTTGCCCAGCTCGCGCTACCCGAAGATCGAGCAAAGGATGGCCTTTTACCAGCAGGTGGTCGCGCGGCTCAAGGCGCTACCTGGGGTCGCCTCGGTTGCTGGTACTTCCGCCATCCCTCTGTCGGGGATGGAAATTATCGCGGGTGTACTGATTGAGGGCCGGCCCCAGGCGGACTCGGTGGACAAGCTGCCCATATCTAAGTCCGAGGCGGTGACTGTCGACTATTTCAGAACATTGGGAATTTTATTAATCCAGGGGCGAGGGTTCACCGAACTGGACAATAAGGACGCCCCTGCCGCCGTAATCATCAATGAGACCTTCGCCCGCCGCTACCTGCCCGGGGAAGACCCCATCGGCAAGCGCCTGAAGGTCGGGGCTGATCCCGATGAACCCTGGCAATCGATTGTCGGTATTGTCCGCGATATCAAGCATAGGACGCTAGAGGAGGAGCCACAGCCGGAGGTCTACACTCCTTATTTACAAACATCCGACTGGGCTCTAGGCATCGTCGTGCGGACCACCTCCGACCCGCGGAGCTTGGCGCCCGCCGTCCGCCAAGCAATCTGGGCTGCCGACCGGGAGGTACCCATCTTCCGCTTCGCCACTATGGACGAGTACGTCTCCGACTCCGTCTCCAGCAGGCGCTTCAACCTCACGCTTCTCTCCATATTCGCGGTCATCGCGCTCTCGCTGGCCGCCTTCGGCATTTACGGGGTGACGTCTTACGCGGTCACCCAGAGGACACACGAGATCGGCATCAGAATGGCCCTGGGCGCGCAACGCGGTAGCGTCATGACGCTCATAATCAGGCAAGGAATGACCGTCATCTTGATCGGCATCAGCATCGGGGTGATCACCGCGGCAGCGCTAGCGCGGTTGATGAGAGGGCTACTCTATGAAGTCGGGGCCGGTGATCCACTGACGTATATATTCGTCACTGTCTTGTTGAGCGGAGTCGCACTACTGGCGTGTTATTTTCCAGCAAGGCATGCGACGAGAGTTGATCCGATGATCGCGATCAGACATGAGTGATCTCAGCATGTAGAGACCTAGTGATGATTTTCCGACAAATTCCTAACCACAACATATCGCGGGTCTTCTCTGTTTTGAGATAGTTTTTTAGCGAAAGATCGCCGGTACGGACGCAGGCGAGCGCTACCAGAACGGTTGCAATCATGAACTCAATGGCGCAAATCAGTAAAGGTCAACTACTCCATCTAAGCGCGAGGACGCGCTGTAGATGGAACTTGCGGTTTCAGGTTTCGTACTTGACGCTTCTTTTCAGAAGAACGAACCGCTCCGGGCCGGTTGACTCCCTTCCACGGATACTCGCAGAAGTAACGGCCCATCGCCACAAGGTCATGCCTTTTGGCGATTGATTTCGCTCCATTCAGATCGGCGTTGATCTGATAGCCGCAATCGCGGCATTGGAAATTTGATTGACTCGGACGGACACCTAGATGCAAACATCGCGAACAGGTCTGAGATGTATACCGAGGCGAGACCAGCACGACCTCCACACCCGCCTTGGCCGCCTTGTAGCGGATCATCTGTTGAAGTTCGGCGAAACTCCATTCGTGAACGCATTTCGCCTTGCCCGTCTCACGAATCCCGTTGAGGTCTTCCAGCACGATCCGTTGACTATTCGCCTTGGCGTCAGCCACGATTTGTTTGCTGACGCAGTGATTGGTGTCCGCGACGAAACGCCTCTCACGACCAGAGACACGCTTGAGCGCTCGTTTGGCGCTCTTACTGCCGTTGGCCTGGAGAGATCGTCTCGTCCTTTTGTAGCAGGCTTTTTTGTGGCGGATATTCTTCGCCGTGTGGAATTTATTGTCTGATGTCACAGCCACGCGCTTGAAGCCGAGATCGACACCTAGACTGCCCTGTGGCTGTTTAACTCCCGGCGCCGGGATCGTGATCGAGATATGCAAGTAGAAGTTCCCCTTGCGATAGACCAATTCGGCGGAGCCGAGTTCGCCCTGGCAAAGTTGTTTGCGCGTCCTGGCGGACATCTGCAACTGGCCGGTGACACGGCCTTTCGGACAGACAGTTAGCGAGGCGGTCTGACAGTCCTGACTAAGAGTCATCGTCTTGGCGTCGTATCGCACGGAAGAATGCGATTTGAACTGATGCCACTTATTCTGGTCGCGCGTGTAAACGGCGCTGACCTTGGCAATCGCGTTGACTATGTGCTGGGAGGGAAGATTCGTTTCTTTTCGGATCAGGCGATAGCCCTCGTGATGGATATCGTATCTGCGATGCAAATCCAGCTGAAAGGCGAGTTCGGAAAGGGTGTTGCAGGCGCGATTGAACTCTTCCATGGCGGACTTGAGTTCCTGCGCAGCGCTAAGGGCCATAACCAGCTTGGCCTTTATCGACAAGTGAACACCCATCCGCATAATATGCCACAAGTGTCTTACACGAGACAAGCGTTTTACATGCGAAAGGGGCGGCGCATTCCTCTCCACCCAAAACGAAGCGTTTATGGGTGGAGTATCCTGCGCAAAGAAAGATGAAATCCCGGACAAGGAGAGGCCCACTTATGTTCTGCCCGAAATGCTCAAATCAGATCGTCGAGAATCAGAATTACTGCCGGAACTGCGGACTCAAGCTACACCTCATCGTTGACGCGATACAGGATAAATCGCCGCGAAGTCAGTTCGACTTTGAAACGCTCAAACGCGACCTGCGCGACCTCGGATCGAGCCTGCGCGCGGGTTTTGAAGAGGCGATCAAGAATACCAGAAAGTTGAAAAAGAATGCGCCGCCCGCCTCGCGGCAAGACTGGTCGCGCGAGGGCAGCAATGCCGTCTGGTCGCACGAAGTCAGCGAAGTCCTCAAACACCAAGTCAACAAAGCCTTGAAAAAGACGAAGGTCGCCCATTCGCGCAAGTATAGCTTTCAGCAAGCGGCGCTTTCGATCTTCGGCGGCGGCGCGACAATGGCCGTCTGGTATTACGTGCTGGAGGCCGCGGTCGATTCGGGACTGCTCCAGAACCTGGAGCTGATCATTGCGGGGAAGATCGACGCGCCGGTCGTCGGTCTGGTTCCGGTGATCCGGTTGCTGTGGATGCTAGGATTGATCCCAGTCGCGCGCGGCGTCGCGCACCTGATCAACGGAATCTTCTTCGCGCCGAAGCCGGATAAAGAACCGGAGCCGCAGATCGGTTTCGCGCCTGACTTCGCGCCCACCCCGGCGCAAAATCCCATTCAACCCCAACCGGCGCACGTCTCAGCCGTCGCTGATCCCGCGACAAATAGTTTGGAAAGCGAGCGAACCCCACAGCCGCAAATAAGCGTGACAGAAGACCCGACATTGCGATTCGAACCGAAATGACTCCCCGGAATGTGGGAAAGAAAACGTGGAACAGAAAAACGGGGAATGGGGAATGGGGAATGGGGAGTGGGGAATGGGAACAGTATCTTCTCCCCATTCCCCACTCCCAACTCCCTACTCCCTACTTTTTGTCTGGTTACTGCTCGCGGTCTTGACCGTCGCGGCTCAACGCCTTCCCGAACTCACGCGCGAAGAGAAATGGCGCGGGGATTTGCAGTATCTGTTCGTCGAGCTTCCGAAGCGCCACAAAAATCTCTTCTTCAAAATCTCGCCCCAACAGTTCGACCGCGAGATAGCCGGAATCATCGAGTCGGTTCCGAAACTTTCAGATTCGGAGATCAAATTGGCGCTTCGGCGTCTGACGGCGATGATCGGCGACCCGCACACCAGAATTTCATTCAATGTAGTGAAAACCTATCCCGTCACGCTCTATCAATTTTCTGACGGCGTTTTCGTCACTGCGACAACGGATGAATACAAAAGCGCGCTCGGCGCAAAACTCGTCAAGATCGGCGAGACTGACATCGAGCGCGCGAAAGAGGACGTTCGCCCGTTAATCACCTTCGAAAACGAGGGGCGGTTCAAACAACAATTCCCGTATTACCTGACCGACCCTGAAAACCTCCACCTGTTGAAGATCCTGCCCTCCGCCGACGAAGGCGATTTCACGTTCGATGGCAGGAATGGAAATCAGTTCGTCGTCAAGCTGCGGCCAGTTTCGACGATGGAGAGGATCAAATTCATCACCCCGTTCGATTCGCCGCCGGGTAAAACGCCGCTCTATCTGCGCAATCCCGAGCAATATTACTGGTATGAGTATCTGCCCGATTCAAAGACCCTCTATCTTCATTATCGCCGCTGCGCCAATATGCCTTCGCAGCCGTTCAACAGATTCGCCGCGGCGGTGTTGAATTTCATGGACCAGAATCCGGTTGAAAAGGTGGTGATTGACCTGCGGCTGAACGGCGGCGGCAATTCGATTATCTTCGAACCGCTCATCAAGGCGTTGTCAAAACGGCGCGACATCAATCAAACGGGCAGGCTGTTCGCGCTGATCGGCAGAGGGACTTTCTCCTCGGCCTGTCTGAACGCGCAGAAATTGAAGCGGGAGACGAAAGCGATCCTGGTAGGCGAGCCGACGGGGCAGCGACCGAATTTTTACGGCGAAGTCGAAACAATGACTCTGCCGTATTCAAAACTGCGGGTCCACTATTCGACCAGGTATTTCAAAACGGCGGACGGCGACTTGCCGGCGCTCGCGCCGGACATTCAGGTCGATACTCCGTCGTCGGATTACGCGAGCGGGCGCGATCCGGTGTTGGAGCGGGCGTTGAGCTACAAATGATCAAGAATTGAGGATCGAAGATAGAGGATTCAAGAAAATGTTCTTCTGCGCCGGAGGCGCCGGGGATATTAGCCGGTGGAGAAACCACCGGAATATCGAGGCTAAAACTCTTCCGGCCCTGAAAGGGCGACAGACGAAAGCTTCTGTCCGGCGCCCTTCCAGGGCGCGAGTTCCGTTTGCATCCGGTACCGGTGGTTCCTCCACCGGCTAATATCCGCCGTCCCTCCGGGACGAAAGGGCGATTTCCAGAATTCGTTCGACGACTTCATCAACCGTCATCTCCGACGAGTCAATGTAGACTGCGTCTTCGACTTGCGTGAGTGGAGAATCGGCGCGCGTCTTGTCGCGGTGGTCGCGCCGCTCGATCTCTTGCCTCATCTCTTCGGGCGAGGCGACGGCGACGCCCCGGGCCAGGTCTTCGTCGTACCGTCTTTGCGCGCGGGCCTCGGGCGACGCGTCGAGGTAGATTTTGACCTCGGCGCCAGGGAAGACCTGCGTGCCGATGTCGCGCCCTTCCATCACTACGCCTCCCGCACGTCCCATCAGTTGTTGACGGGCGACCAGCGCGCGGCGCACTGCGGGGATGGTCGAAACTATCGAGGCCGCCTGTCCGACCGTCGGAGTGGCGATCTCGGAGGTGATGTCGCGGCCGTCGATCAGCACGCGCATAGAATCGACGCCGCCGGTCAATTCGATCAACGACTCGCCGGCGAGCCGCCCCACGGCGCCGGCGTCGTCGAGCGAAACGCCTTCATGCAGAGCTTTCCAGGCGACCGCGCGATACATTGCGCCGGTGTTGATGAAAAGATATCCGAGCCGCCGCGCGACGGCCCGCGCGACCGTGCTCTTGCCCGCGCCCGCCGGCCCGTCAATGGCGATGATCAATCCTCTTTCAGCCAATCAGAATCTCCCGAACGATTTGAAGCGTCCGCTCGATCTGTTCGCGGCTCACGTCGTAATGCGTCACCATTCGCATCTCTCGCGCGTTGACGCCGTTGGCCAGCACGCCTCGCGACTTCAACTCGGCGCTGAATTGGGCCGTGGCCATTCCCGTCGCCGCGACGTCGAAGATCACGATGTTGGTTTGCGCGCGTTCGGGATCGATCTTCACGCCGCGCGATTCGGCCAGTCCCTCGGCCAGCCGCCTCGCGTTCGCGTGGTCTTGGATCAGGGCTTCGGGCGAGTCTTCGAGCGCGATCAGGCCGGCGGCGGCCAGCACGCCCACCTGCCGCATTCCGCCGCCGAACATCTTGCGCACGCTGATCGCTTCCCTGATGAAGTCCTTCGAGCCGGCGATCATCGAACCGACAGGAGCGCCCAGGCCCTTCGACAAACAGAACATCACCGAATCGAACGGGCGCGCGATTTCGGCGGCCGTCGTGTCGAGCGCGATCGCGGCGTTGAAGATTCGCGCGCCGTCCAGATGAACCCGCAACCCGATCGCATGCGCGCGTTCGCAAATCTCGCGGGAGACGCTCGTTGGCGTTACCGAGCCGCCGGCCATGTTGTGCGAATTTTCGAGCGCGACGAATGAGGTCGGCGTGACATGATAGGGCGTGTCGTGATGGATAGCGCCGCTGATCGAATCCCAGGTCAACAACCCGTCTTCGCCCGCGACCGGACGAAGCGTGACTCCGGAGACCGCCGCCGCCGCGCCCATCTCGTAGTTGAAGATGTGGCTCCGCGCTTCGACCACGACTTCGGTACTCGGGCGCGAATTCAGCCTGACGCAGATCTGATTGCCCATCGTGCCCGAAGGCACGAAGAGCGCGGCCTCTTTCCCGAGGATTTCGGCGGCGCGTTCCTGCAGGCGGTTGACGGTCGGGTCTTCGAAGTAGACGTCGTCGCCGACTTCGGCCTCGGCCATGGCGCGACGCATTGCGGGAGTTGGTTTTGTGACTGTGTCACTGCGAAGGTCTATGATGTTCATATGGGTTTTGTTAGGATTTGTCGTCATCAGACAGCATATCTAATAGCACAGATCGAAATTGTTTGGGAACAGGAGAATGCATATGCGCGTCTTCACGCCCATCGCCATCAGCGCCGTCATCCTGCTCTGCCTGTCGCCCGAAATCCGGGCGGGACAGTCGCCCGCCGCTTCACACGAAGCGACATGCTCCATCACGGGCCGCGTCACCATCGAAAACGAAGGGGCGCCGGGCGTCGTCGTCACGTTGCAGCCTGCGTCATCTAGTTTCCCATTGCCTCCGCCCGTGGCCCGGGATACCACCAATAAAGATGGCCGCTTTCAAATGAACAATCTGCCCGACGGGCGCTATTACCTTGTTCCGCTCGCGCCGGCTTATTTCGCGCCGAGCGAGGATCGGATGATACCTTCCGGCAAGCCCGTCACGCTGATGAAGGGTGAGACTCTCGATGGGATCGAGTTGAAGCTTATTCCCGGCGGCGTGATCACCGGGCGCGTCACTACGGCCGGCGGACAGCCGGTGGTAGGCCAGAACATATTCATAAGAATGACCGACCCGCGCGCCGAGCAACAATTGCCGTCCACTACTCATAGCGATCAGAGGTTCCGCACAGATGATCGCGGCGTCTATCGCATTTACGGTCTGCCGGCGGGCCGCTTCACTGTGAGTGTTCAGAGCGAGACGCCAGGTCAAGCAGTGTGGATATTCCATCCAGGCGTGACCGAAGAGTCGCAAGCGGCCCCGGTTGATGTCGTGGCGGGCAAGGTAGTCGAGAACGTCGACATCAAATTGGCGCCGCTTGCTCGCAGATACGAAGCCAGCGGGCGCGTGATTGATGAGTCGACCGGACGTCCCATTCCAAGGATAGGCATGGACTGGAACGCATTTGAAGCCAATAGCAAGAGCGGCTTCTTCTATGGAAGCAGTCTGCAGGTTGATGAGCAGGGCGTCTTTCGCCTCCCTAACCTCGCGCCTGGCCACTACGCTATTAAGGTGGCGATTAGCGGCGGCAGCGAATACTACAGCGATGAGTTCGTCTTCGATGTGACCGATCAGGATGTCACCGGGTTGGAGATCAGAGCGCGCCGCGCTGCGAGCCTGAGCGGCGTGGTCGTTATCGAAGGCGCTCGCGATCCGTCTGTTTTGTCTGAGATGTCTGATCTGCGGGTTTTGGTTAACAGGACGGCTGGTGGAATGGGGGTTAGTGGCGCTATAGGCGCCGACGGACGCTTCCGCATCACCGGACTGCCGCCGGACAAGTTTCGGTTCAATCTCTCCTGTAGGACTCAACAGCGAAGATTCTGGCTGCTGGGGGCAGAGCGCGACGGTGTTCGACTGCCGGATTGGATTGAGGTAGCCGCGGGCGAACAGGTCACGGGGCTGCGCCTCATCGTCGCTTTTGGAGCGGGCGTCGTGCGCGGGCAAGTGCAAGTAGTGGGCGGGACGTTGCCCGAAGGCGCGCGCTTGAGCGTCGCTGCTCGCCGCGCCGACCTCCCCGACCGGCCGAGTTCCTCTTCGAGCGTCACAGTCGACGCGCGCGGGCGATTTCTGATTGAAGGGCTGACGACGGGCGTACACGAAATCTCGTTGATGGTCTTCGTTCCATCACAATCCGGGGGAAGAACGCTAACGCCGCTCCGGCCGCCCGTCAGACAAACCGTCTCCGTGACGAGCGGGGCCGAGTCGGATGTGACGCTCACCCTCGATCTGAACGCGCCGGGCTTGAAGGAGGAAAAGCGATGAGGTCCTTCCGCTTCGTGACATTGCTTGTCGCCTTGTCCGGCCTGGCGTTGATCGGCGCCGCGCAGCAATCGCCCATCGCGCCTAAGACCGATGCGATCACCGGGCGTGTCATGGACGAGAATGGCAATCCGCTGGCGTACGCGAGGGTTTCCGCGGATAACACCGAGGATCGCGGCCCGAACCGCATTCCCCACTACACCATCACCGACGATGAAGGTTATTTTCGGCTGACCGGTCTGCCGCCCGGCGACTATTCCATCTCCGCGTCCGCCGGGGGATATCTATCGACAGCCGTTTTCGCGACCGAGCGTCCCGCTCAACCGAATGATCGCTACTTCCGGCCCGGCGCCTCAGTAACTATCACGCTGAAAAAGGGCGGCGTGATCACCGGGCGAGTCACTAACGCAGAGGGGCGAGCGATGGTCGCGGTCTCGCTGACTCTGGAATACGCGCGCGATGAGAACGACCGCCAGAGGCCCACGACCAGTGTCCAGAATGAGGGATGGACGGATGATCGCGGCGTCTATCGATTCTTCGGCCTCCAACCGGGCTCGTATCTGGTTTGCGCCGGCTGCCGCGGGCAGCAAAGACGCGGAGTTACGGCTTTCGACTCTGACGCGCCTACATATTACCCGTCGTCGGCGCGCGAGAATGCGACGGAAGTCAAAGTCGGCGCCGGCGAAGAAGCGACAGGCATTGACATCCGCTACCGCGGAGAGCGCGGGCACGCGATCCGTGGCGTCATCGCCGGCCCGGCTGATCTCAATCGCCGGCCTCACGTCATGCTTAAATCGCCGGGAGCGCAAGCTGAATTCACTTACTTGAATGTCGAAGATCAATCGTTCAAGTTCAATTTTGAAGGACTGCCTGATGGCGAGTATGAATTGACCGCCGGCCGCGGGGGCTCCGGCGAGGATGACGGCGCCACATCGCCCCCGCGGCGCGTGGCGATCAAAGGGGCTGATGTGAACGGAATCGAAATGCGGCTCATCCCATTTGGTTCGCTTTCCGGTCAACTCATCCTCGCGACCGATTCGGCAGACTGCCGGATACAACAACGCAAGCGGCTATCCGATATTTCACCTATCTTATACCGCGACGACGGGACTCAACGGGGCTTTATGATTGATCGCCCCAACCAGCAGGGCGCCTTCGCGATTCGTGCTGTGGAAGCGGGACACTATCGGCTGGCGGCCTGGTTGCCGCATACGGAATGGTTTCTGCGTTCGATAACTCAGCCCGGCCCGGCGCCTGCTAACAAGCCCGTTGATGTATCGCGTGAAGGCCTCACACTCCAGCCAGGCGAACGCAAGACAGGATTCATCGTAACCGTGGCCGAAGGCGCGGCATTATTGAGTGGAAAAGTGACTTCGTCGACCGAAAGCGCGAGTTTGCCCGCGCGATTACGCGTGTATCTGGTTCCGGCGGAATCCGCTTCGGCCGGCGACGCGCTCCGATATGTTGAGACGGAGGCGGAAAGCAATGGGAGATTCACGATGCGTCATCTCGCTCCGGGGCGCTACTATCTCCTGGCGCGCCCCGCGTCCGATGCCGATTCGTCAGAGGCGCCGCCGCGCCCGGCCGCATGGAACGCAGAGAACCGCGCTAAACTGTGGCGCGAAGCCAGGGCGGCGAAATTCGAGGTCGAATTGCAGGCCTGTCAGCGCGTCATGGACTATGTGTTGCGCTACGAATCGCGATGATTTCCGCGTGTTCCGCCACGTAGGCGCCGAATTTATTCATCACTTACACCAGTTTTCAAATGTATGAAGAATGGTAGCCACCGCAGGCCACAGAGAACACAGAGAAATCACTATGCCCTGCGGTGCGCTCTGTGTGCTCTGTGGCTATTCATTCACAAGAAAAACGCCGTTGTGATGCGCTTTCTATTTCCGCGTGTTTCGCATTCTCCTTCGCTCCGTCAATCTTGTCAGATTCACCGCGCTCGAAATCAGGCCGACGTGGCTGAACGCCTGCGGGAAGTTGCCCAGGAAAGCGCCGCTCGACGGGTCTATCTGTTCGGGCAGCAATCCGAGCTCATTGGTCCGATTGCAGAGCGAATGGAAGAGATCGACCGCTTCATCCAACCTTCCCTGATACGCCAAGTTATCCGTCATCCAGAAGCTGCACAGCAGGAACGCGCCTTCGCGTCCCACAAGGCCGTCGGGCGAGACGTGCGGCAGATAGCGGAACAACAAGCCGCCGCCCGCGTCGAGACGCGCGGATATCGCCGCAGTGGTCGCCGCCATTTTGGGGTGATCGGCCGGGATGACGCGGCGCAGCGGCAGGCACAACAAACTGGCGTCGAGGTCGCCGCCGCCCAGATGCTCTGTCAACGAATTGAGCCTTTCGTCCCAGGCTTCGTCGAGTATCGCCGCGCGAATCTCTTCAGCCGCCGCGCGCCACGACAGCCCGCGGCCCGGCAATTTGAATCGTTCGACCATCTTCGCCCCGCGGTCGAGCGCCACCTGGCACATGGCGGCGGAGTATGTGAACGGCCTGCCCGGCGTGCGCACCTCCCAGATGCTGTGATCCGGAGAGCGCCACTCGCGCTTCGCGTCTTCGATCAGTTCACACAGCCTTTTCCACAGCGCTTCGTCGATTTGGCCGTGGCGCGCCGCCCACTGGTAAGCGCAATCGAGAATCTCGCCGTACACGTCGTGTTGGGTTTGCTCTGTCGCCGCGTTGCCCCAGCGCACCGGGCGCGAGCGGCGATAGCCTTCAAGCGCCACCTCCGTCTGCTCCGGCGCGGCGTAGTCGCCGTCCAGGTCATAGAGCGATCGGGGGCGCTCGCCGATTTCGACCGCGTTCAGCGCCCAACCGAGGAACGCCGACGCTTCCTCCGGACAGCCGATGCGGTTGAGCGCGTAAACGGCGAACGCCGCGTCGCGCACCCAGGCGTACCGGTAATCCCAATTGCGCTCGCCGCCGATCACTTCGGGCAATGAAGAGGTCGGCGCCGCCACGATCGCGCCGCTCTCGAAATGGTCGAGTAACTTGAGAGTCAGCGCCGAACGGCTCACGATCTCTTTCTGCGGCCCGTCGTATCCTATTCGCGACGCCCAGCGACGCCAGGCGTCGCGCGTCGCGGCGAGCGAATCTTCCGCCGACAGCGGTCTGTGTCTGCTGACGCCGCCGCCCCAGCGCAATGTCAGGCTCAAACGAGAGCCTTCTCCGAGTTCCATCACGCCGCGCAATCCTCCAGGCGGGGCAGCCGGGGCAAACGGGGCAGGCGGGGCAGCCGGGGCAAACGGGGCAGCCGGGGCAAACGGGGCAAGCGAGGCCAACGGGACTGAAGACGAAAGCCGCAGATCGAGATGAGGGCGGGCGGGGTTGCGTATGAAGAGGCCGCCGCTGCGGGCGATAACCCGCGACTCGCCGCGCGGCTCGATCTCGATCCTCAGACGCGCGTTTCCCTCGACGACCTCCGCCACGCGCAACAACTCGCAGCGCCCGGCGGCGGCGTCCTCCGTCAAATCGGCGCCCTGTCGCAGCGTGAACGCGTCCGTTACGCGAACCAGTCCCGCCGGGCCGCGCATTTCAGTCACCAGCACGGCGGTGTCAGGTTCGTAATATTGACGCGACTCGATCAGGCCTTCGGGGGCGAGGGTGAAAGCGCCGCCTCGCCGCGCGTCGAGAATCCGACAGAAGACCGGCGGCGAATCGAAGCGCGGCGCGCACATCCACGAGATCGCGCCGTCGCGCCCGACCAGCGCGGCTGTCGCGCCGTCGCCGATCAGACCATGATCTTCAATCGGCAAATAACCGTCGATGTATGTGACAGGCTTGAACTCGTTCATCTTTCTTCGGCGCGAATATTCCACCGAGGGTGGGGGAGACTAATCGTCTTTGAATATTAACCGCAACAATAG
>Ga0081455_10003716_pt1 | contig 17461 bp, 14 predicted proteins | sample TabmetS3T2R1_FD_70207 | JGI IMG/M metagenome (GOLD analysis project Ga0081455, IMG submission 70207) | Tabebuia heterophylla rhizosphere microbial communities from the University of Puerto Rico - S3T2R1 | ecosystem: Host-associated > Plants > Roots > Rhizosphere ...
CGGAAGCGCTCCACGAAGCGCGGCTCGAGAAGCTGCATGTAGCCCGCCAGGACGACGAGCTCGACGCCGAGCCCGTCGAGCCAGGCGGCGATGGCGTCGTCGCGCGCTCCAGCGGCGGCAGTGAGGCCAAGGGCGCGTGCCTGATCGGCGCCGATGGAATTTGGTCGGCGCTCCGCCCGCGCATCAGCCCCGGAGCGAATTTGCGATTTGCCGGCGCCACGGCGTGGCGCATGCAGATCCCACGCGCAACCCTCCCCACCCGCTTCGCCGAGCCGGTGGTCGGGCTGTGGATCGGGCCGCGTGCGCATCTCGTTCACTATCCGGTCGGGGGCGGCGCCGACCTCAACGTTGTCGCGGTGACGATGGGCGGCGCGGACCGTCAGGGCTGGAGCCAGCCGCGCGACGCCGCGAGCCTGCTCGCGAGCTTTACGCCTTGGACCAAGGAGGCGAAATCGTTGCTCGAACGCGCGAACGCTTGGCGCGGCTGGTCGCTCTACAATCTTACCGGCCTTGAACGTTGGAGCGCGGGTCCGCTCACCCTCCTCGGCGACGCGGCCCACCCGGTCTTGCCCTACCTCGCGCAAGGCGCCGCTCTTGCCATCGAGGATGGGGTTGCTCTCGCCGCCTGCCTCGCCTCAGCGCCAGGCGATCCAGCGTCGGCCTTCCGGCGTTATGAGGAGTTGCGCCGGTCCCGCGCCGCGCGGGTTCAACGCGCCGCGCGAAGCTTCGGCTTTCTCTACCATCTCGGTGGGCCGCTGGCTGCGGCGCGCAATTTCATCCTCGCGCTACGGCGCGAAGAGACGGCGCTCCGGCGTTTCGACTGGCTCTACCGAAGCGACTGAGATCCCTTTCCTTGTCTGAAGCTCAATGGCCGGTCTGATCGCCGCGCCGGCTCGCCTCGTAGAGGAACCACACCCGCCGCTCGGTCTGGTCGATCCAAACTTCGATCAGGCTCGTGGTCGCCACGTCCTTCTCGGCCTCGCACAATTCGTGCGCCTCGCGCATGCTGGCGATGAGCGCCTGATTGTCAGACCTGAGCTCGGCCAGCATGTCGAGCGGATCGACATAGTCGGCATCATTGTCGGGGATGCGCTGGAGCCTCGCGATATTCCCGATCGAGTGCAAGGTGATGCCGCCGATCTTCCGCACGCGCTCGGCAATCTCGTCGGTCATGGCGAAGATCTGGTCGCCCTGCTCGTCGAACAAAAGATGATAGTCGCGGAAATGCGGTCCGCTCACATGCCAATGGAAATTCTTAGTCTTGAGATAGAGCGCAAACACATCGGCGAGCAGCGCATTGAGGGCGCCGGCAATGTCGCGGCGCGCGTTGTCGCCGAGATCGGTCGGCGTCTGAAGCGGGGCCTTGCGCCGCTCTTTCACGTCCTTGTTCATCATTGTACTCCTACCGAACTTATGTGGGGTCGAGAATACGGCAGGCGCAAGGGCATGGCGAGCGGTCGATTGTCGCGACAGACGCGCAGCGGGAAAGCGCAGGCCGAGACCCGTGCTTCCGCGTCAATTGACGCGGACGACCTGGACCAGATTGTCGGAGAAGGTCGGCGCCCGCCCGAGCCCGCAGAACTCGGCCGATGAGATCGAATTCACCGAGCCGTCGGAGCGGTTGAGGCTGCGCCAATAGCCGAGCGTCGCCACGATCACGCCGTCGCGCACGTCGTCGGTGATGCGGGCAACGCCTTCGAAGTCGCCGCGATCGTTGAAGACCCTGACCGGATCGCCTTCGCGGATGCTGCGCTCGGCAGCGTCCTTCGCGCTGATCATGACGAATTGCTCGCCCTGCCCTTTGATCTTGTGCGGCTCGTTGGCGTAGCAGGAATTGAGGAAGCCGTGGCTCTTCGGCGAGATGACGTTGAGCGGATAGCGCTCGGCGAGGCGCGGATTGGTGGCGACGCTCTCCCGCGGCGGCACGTAGCCGGGAAGCGGATCGACATCCTCGCCCGACTGCATCGCTTCGTACATCATGCGGAACGGCGGCGCGACGAAGTTCTTGGCGTCCTTGACCAGGAATTCCACCTTGCCCGAGGGCGTGGGGAAGTTGCCGTTCGCATGCGGCAGCCGGTCGTCGGGCGTGCCGACGGCGAGATGGAAATAGCCGTGGCGCCGGAAATACTCCATATCCACGCCGGCCATCTGCGGCGCGTCCCATTTCACGTAGTGCTCGGCGAGCTCCATGTCGCTCATCTTGAACTGCGGATCGTCGAATCCGAACGCGGCAGCGAGCAGCCGGAAGATCTCGGCGTTCGACTTCGCCTCGCCGCAAGGGGCGATCGCCTGCTCGTTGATGGTGAGATAGAAATGCCCCCACGAGAACATCATGTCGTCGTGCTCGCCGGCCATGGTGGCGGGGAGGACGATGTCGGCATAAGCGGCGGTATCGGTAACGAAATGCTCGGCCGTGACGAAGAACAAATCCTCGCGGCTCAAGCCCCTGACGATCGTGTTGGTCTCCGGCGCCTGGCTCACCGGGTTGGTGTTGTAGATGTAGAGACCCATGATCGGCGGATCGAGCTTCATGTCGCCGACGAGCGCGCGGCCCAATTGCAGGTTGTTCACCACGCGTGTGCCGGGACGGATGAAATCGGGACGCGACACTCGCGCCCAGTCGATCGGGAACTCCCATAGCGGCATTTGCAAGAGGCCGCCGCCGACACGCCGCCATGAGCCGGCGAGCGCCGGGATGGAGCAGACGGCGCGAATGGTCTGGCCGCCGCCGGCATGGCGCTCGAGTGCCACGCCGAGGCGAATGACGGAAGGCTGGATGGTGGCGAATTCGCGCGCGAAGGTGGCGACGTCCTGGGCCGGAACGCCTGTCACCTCCTCGACATAGTCCGGGGTGAACTCGGCCGCGCGCTCGGCGAGCTCGGCGAAGCCGACGGTGTGCTTCTCTACCCACTCGCGATCGACATGGCCGTTTCGGATCATCGCCGCCATGATGCCCATGGCGAGCGCGCCGTCGGTGCCGGGCTTCGGCATGATGTGCCAATCGGCCTGTTTGGCCGTGCGCGAGCGGTAGGAATCGATCACCACGACCTTCGCCCCGCGCTTCTGCGCTTCGAGCACGAACGGCCAGTGATGCAGATTGGTCGAGATCGAGTTGCAGGCCCAGATGACGATATAGCGGGAATGGATGAAGCTCTCGGGATCGACCCCGCCGGTCGGGCCCACGGTCAAGAGCCACGCGGTCGAGGATCCCGAGGCGCAGAAGGTCTTCTCGTTGACGGTCGAGCCGAGCCGATTGAAGAAGGCGTCGCCCGCCGTCAGCCCCTGCACCAGACCTTCATTGCCGAGATAGGAGTAAGGCATGATCGCCTGGCTGCCGTGCCGCGCGATGATGTCCTTCCAGCGCTTGGTGATCTCGGCGATGGCCTCGTCCCAGGAGATGCGGGCGAACTGCCGCGAACCCTTGGGGCCGACGCGGCGCAACGGATAGAGCACGCGATCCGGATTGTAGTGGTGGTCGTGATAGTCCTTGAGCTTGACGCAGAGCCCCCCGCGCGTCATCGGGTGCTCCTTGTTGCCCCTGACCTCGACCAGCCGCCCGTCCGCGACCTCATAGATCATGGCGCAGGTATCGGGGCAGTCATGCGGACATCCCCCGAAGAATTGCGTCCGCTTAGGCTGGTCGTTCATGGCTTCGAGCCCTCCCTGCCGATCCCGCGAGGCTGCCCGAGCCTATGAGACGGATGGCCGCTTGTCGACTGGCCATCGCTCGTTGAAGGCATGACGCCAAATTGACAATTTCCAAGGCCAAGGTCAGGGTCGCGCACCTCACCTTGCAGGGTCCCGTGCACGCCAAAGCGCTAGTCTCCGTCTTGCGATCGATGTTTTGGCGCGGGTCCCCTCTTCCGGGCATCCTTGTGCTTTTGGTCTCGCTTGGCGCGGCCCACGCCGCCGGCGATGCGGCCGTAGGCAAAGTCAGCGACGTCGACGGCACGACCGAAATTGTCTCGGCAGGCGCGAGCGCGGCCGGGGCCAAAGGCGCCGCCGTGCGCATGAACGACGAGCTCTTGACCGGCGCCGACGGCCGCCTGCAAGTGACCTTTCGCGACAACACGGTGCTGACGCTGAGCGAGAACGCGCGCGTCGTGATCGACCGCTACGTGTACGACCCCGAACAGGGCGTGGGCGACGTTCTCCTCACGACGACACAAGGGGCATTCCGCTTCGCGACCGGAAAGATGAAATCGCTGACCGAAAAGACCATTACGGTTGAAACGCCGGTCGCACAGGTCGGCGTGCGCGGCACCGAGTTCTGGGGCGGCCCCGTCGACGGCGAATACAGCGTTCTGCTTCTTGCCGGCGAGGTCAATGTCAGGAATCAGGCGGGCACCGTCGTCCTCAACAAGCCGGGCTTCGCCACCATGATCCGCTCGCGGCTCGTGGCGCCGGTCCTGCCGAGCCTGTGGTCGCCTGACAGGATCCAAAGCGCGCTGACGCGGACAGTGACGCGCCAGGGCCTGAAGCAGCTCGAGCGCGAGCTTCGCAACTTCAATATCCCCGGTCTTCGCGACGGCAAAGACCGGCTCCCCGACATTCTCAAGCAACAAGACAACCTGCTAAAACGAAACGACAGACTGCTCAAACCAGACGACAGGCTCCCGGACGTGATCAAACCGAAAAACCGGAAACGCAATATCGACCCGGGCGGTTTGGAAAGGCAGCTGCGCCGACCTGAGTTGCGCCTGCCCTGGTAGCGCCTGCCGGTGCGTGCGCGGGCTCAGCCCTATGCTAATATCGAGCCGCGAGGCGCAACCGCACGCTGTCATACTTCTCTGAAGCGCGGCGGCGCGCCCCAAACTTGTCAGTGAAATGGAGGGTCCTTTCATGAAATCCCTGCTCGCTTCGATGGCTCTCGTCTTTGCCTTTTGCGCGGGCGAAGCCGCGGCTGCGGAGTTTCCCAAGACTGGCGAAGCGGAATACGACACGTACTATACGTATAGCACGGCGGTAAAAATCGACAGCGGCGCCGGCATGGGCCTCATCGTCGACGTCACCGGGATTACCCGCAATGTCAAAGGCGAAGGCCCGTTCCATGACATGTCGGTGCGCTGCGTCGGACACCAGAGCGTGGTCGGGGACGCGCAAGACTTCAATGGCAGCTGCGTTGAAACCGACAAAGACGGCGACAACGTCTTCACCACCTTCGACAACCAGAACCACTACCTGAAGGGCGGCACGGGAAAATATAAGGGCATCACCGGGAAGATTCCCTACACGGTGAAGACTCTGCACGACACCGTCGACGGCCACCAGGCGCATATCGTCAACCACAAGGCCACTTGGGAAATCAAATAGAGCGGAAGCGAAGTCAGTTGAATTTAGCGCCTCTTTCGAGCGGAGCGCTTCTTCCGCAAGGTTGAGATCAGCTCAACCCAAAGGCAGGTCACGACTTTTCGTCCGGGATTGCGCCAGGCGATGGGCGTGCCGCCGTCGACGATCATGGCGTCGCCCGTCCCGAGGCGAACCTCCTCCCGGTGTTTGCCGAGATAGAAGACGAGCTCGCCGTTCAGGGTCAGCAGAAAAGTCTCCCCGGGCCGCACGATGGGCCCTCCGCTTCCCTGGCCGGGGGGCATATAGAGAAGCGCGGGCTCAATGTCGTGACTGCCGGGCGGAGCGAGCTCCTCCCACGTAACACCATCCGCAAGCACCGTACGCGGACGCGCGGATTTACGCGTGACACGTCCAATCGCGGTCGGATTTGGAGCGAACTTGCTCATCGGAATTCTGAAAGTGTCGGCAAGGCGCGAAAGCACTTGAACCGAGCATCCCGATTCGCCGCGTTCGACCGCCGCAAGAAAGCTCCGCGAGATGCCTGCCCGCTGGGCGGCGTCCTGCTGGCTGAGTTTTCTCGCCAGGCGCGCACGCCTTATGCGCATCCCGGTCGATGCCAGCTCGAGACTTTGCTGGCTCGCCGTCCCCGGCAGCTGCTGTTCGCGTGCACGCCGTGACGCCGACGCGAGGTCGACGGCCCGCTTCAGCATGTCTGCCGTGAAGACGCGATGCCCGCCCTTGGTTCGCGTCGAATGAATCAGGCCGCGACGCTCCCAGATCCGCACGGTTTGGGTGCTTACGCCGGCGGCCTCGGCCACGCGGCCAATTGGATGCAGCTGCGGCGCTCTCACGATCATGGACGATCCCATAAGCAACCCTTGCCAAAACGGCAATCACCCATCGTGAGCTCTTGACATTTTAGACTGTCCGACTTTAGATTTTTATGTCAGGATTTTAGATATTATATACGGCTGAGGGTGGAAAGATGGAAAGCACGTTGCAGCACGCCGTGGCGGGGGATAGCAACCGGGCCTTCGCCGTCGAGCAGCACGGCATCAATTTGATCCCCGAAACAGAGCGGAGAGGATCGCCCGCCGACCTTGCCTGGATCTGGGCCGGGTCCAACATCATCCTCACTTACGTGATCATCGGCGGCCTGCTCGCCACCTTGAAGCTGAGCTTTGGCCAAGCGCTGGGCGTGATTCTGACAGGCTATCTCCTGTTCGCGCTGGTCGGCTATGGCGGCGTGCCTGGCGCCCGGGCGGGGACCGCCACGATGGTCATCAGTCGCGCAGAGTTCGGCCGCCGCGGCAATTTTGTGCCGGCAATGCTCTCCTGGTTCACAGTTGTCGGCTGGGAAGCCGTCAACATCGTGCTCGGCGCCTTCGCGCTCTACGCCCTGTTCGAGCTTTTCGGGTTTACCTTGGGGACAACGGCCAAGGCGATTCTGCTCGTCATTCTCGTGGTCTTTACCTTCACAGTGGCCGTGCTCGGTCACGCGACGATCGCCCTTTTTCAGAAGATATTCACGTGGGCGCTCGGCCTATTGGTGCTCAGTATCGTGCCACAAGTGTTGCAGGCGCCATCGCTTGGCGCCATCCCGGACGCCGGCGCGAGCTTCGCGACCCTCTCCGTTGCCTTTACGCTCGTCGCCGCGATGCCGGTCAGCTATGCCAACTGTCCGGCCGAATATGCGCGCTATCTCCCGCGCCGGTCGTCCACCGGCGCCATTACGTTTTGGACCTTCATCGGGGCTTACGTGCCCGCGGTCATCATCACGCTTATCGGTTATTTTGCGGGAACGGTCACCGATCTGACCGATCCGATCGCCGGGTTCAAGCCGTTGCTGGCGCCCTGGCACTTCGCTCTCTTTGTGATAGCCGTCATCGGCGGATCGATCACCAATAACTTCATCAACACTTACAGCTCGGGCATGTCCCTTCTTGCCATGGACCTCAAGGTCTCGCGGCCGACCGCCATCATCCTCGATGGTATCCTCGCCACTGCCGTAGCCGTCTACGCCATCTTCTTCTACGATTTCACCTCGGTCTTTATCGCCTTTCTTGCACTGATGGTCGTGTGGATTGCGCCATGGTGGGCGGTCTATCTCGTCGATGCTTGGCTCCGACGCGAGCACTATCGCGCCGACGATCTCGTTTCCGGCGACGGCGGGCGTTACCGCTACGGCAATGGCTGGCATCGCGCCGGTTACATCGCCTGGCTCGCGGGCGTCATCGTCGCTATCGCCTGCACCAGCGCCGACGCTTTCAAGTCACCCTTCGCCTCGTCGTTTCTCGGCGGAGCCGATCTTGGTATCGTGGCGGGCATGCTCACTTCGGGTATCCTCTATTGGCTGCTGGCTCGCTCCGCCGCCCGTGACGCTTAAAGCCTGTGCTCAAAATCGCCGAACGATGGTTTGAGCTTCGCCGGTTCGATGACGACATCACCCTCGTCTTCGAACCGCATGTCGTGCCGCTCCTGCGGTGCAACATCTGGCATGTGCGCGGACGCGATCGCGACCTGGTGATCGATACGGGTCTCGGCGTTGCAAGTCTCCGCGAGTTCGCAAAGGACATTCTCGACCGGCCGGTGACCGCCGTGGCAACTCATGTGCACATCGACCACATTGGAAATCATCATGAGTTCGAGGAGTGCCTGGTGCATTCGCGCGAGGCCGAAGGGCTGAGGCACCCAGTCGGAGAGCACACGCTCGCCGGGCCGGAATTTGATCCAACCGACATCGCCACCCTGCTCGCGCCGCCGATCGAAGGCTATGAGGTCGCAGGGCCGATGCTGACCGCGCTGCCGACCGCGGACTACGACATGCGAAGCTTCAGAATCCGCCCCGCCCGCGTCACCCGCATCGTCGAGGAGGGAGAGATCGTCGATCTCGGCGACCGGTCCTTCGAGGTTTTGCATCTCCCTGGACATTCGCCAGGCTCGATCGGACTGTGGGAGTCGCGCACACGGACCCTGTTCTCCGGCGACGCAATCTACGACGGTCCCTTAGTCGACATCTTGCACCACTCGAATGTGGCCGACTACGTGCGGACCATGCGGCGACTGCGCGAAATTCCCGCGCGGATCGTTCACGCGGGTCACGAGCCGAGTTTTGGCCGCGAGCGTCTCATTGCCATCGCCGACACATATTTGAAAAACGCAGAGAAGCAGAGATAGCCGGAAGGATAATGGGCGCCCCCTCGAGGGCGCCCATTTGCGTTGCGCCTAGTTGCCAGGGCGTCCCTTGGCGATTGCCTCTTCGATCTGTTGTTTGACCGCCGACAGGTTGAACGATGCGCCCTTTTGCATTGGCGGGAATTCGATGGCTGTCTGCGCCAGTTCTCCGACCTTCTGCTGAACATAGACGAACCGCCAGAACTCGCGCGCCATGAAGTTGTCCATGTAGCCGGGAGCACCCTCGAGCAGGTTGGTGACCGGCGTCCGCTCGAACGGGTCCTGCTTGATGTTGACCATGATCGGCATGTTGACCGGAACCTTCGGTCCCGGCCAGCCCTCCGGCTGGTCGAAGAAGCGGTACTTGAACTCTTCGAGGCGAAGGCCGCCGAGATTCGTTTCGACGAAGTACCAGATCTCGTGGCGCTTGGTCGGACCCTTGCCGGTGATGAGGTCGGTCTGATCGTAGCCGTCGAGATGGACCTTGTAGTTGGTGCCGCCGAGGTCCTTACCGGCTTTCAGCTCATCGACGATATTGGCGTTTCCGGCCGCCGCCACGAAGGTAGGGAACCAGTCGAGACCTGAAATAATGCTGTTCTCGACATTGCCGGCAGGAACTTTGCCGGGCCAGCGAATGATCGCCGGCACCCGGAAGCCACCCTCATAGGCGGTGCCCTTGGTGCCGCGGAACGGCGTCATGCCGCCGTCGGGCCAGGTGAACACTTCCGCGCCGTTGTCGGTCGAGAAGACGATGATGGTGTTGTCGGCGATGCCGAGATCGTCGAGCGCCTTCATCAGCGCGCCGACCGAGTCGTCGAGCTGCGCCATGCCGGCTTCTTCCATCCCGTAATTGGTCTCCGGGTTCATCATCGCCTTGTACTTTTCGGAGAGGAAGGTGAACACGTGCATGCGCGTCGTGTTGTGCCAGAGGAAGAACGGCTTGCCGGCCGCCTTGGACTTCTTCATGAAGTCGATCGATTTCTGGACGAGAGCCTCGTCGATGGTGGTCATGTCGTATTTGGCCGTGCCGACTCCCTCGCCCTCGCCGCCATAGGGCGTGCGTCCGGTGTTCAGACCTGGCGCTAGAGGTCCCTCGTCGGTGATCTTTTGTTTGCCGATCTTGCCCCAACGCGGCTGCTCGGTTGGATCGTCGGTATCGCTTGCGAGGCAATGGACCAGATTGCGCGGACCGACCGCGTTACGGATCGCCGGATCCGTCGGATAGGAGTACCAATACGGGTCGGACATGGCGTCGAGGTGGTACAGATAGCCGAAGAACTCATCGAAGCCGTGCACGCAAGGAAGGTATTTGTTGAGGTCGCCGAGATGGTTCTTGCCGAACTGTCCCGTCGTGTAGCCCATGGCTTTGAGCGCGGTCGCGATGGTCGGCGCTTGCGCCGGCAACCCGACATCGGCGCCGGCCTGGCCGACCGTGGTCATTCCGGTGCGGATCGGCAGTTGGCCGGTGATGAAATTGGCGCGGCCGGCGGTGCAGCTCGCCTCCGCATAGTAATCGGTAAAGCGCATGCCTTCGGACGCCAGCCTGTCGAGATTGGGCGTCTTGCCCGCCATGATGCCCTGATGGTAGGCGCCGATGTTGAACCAGCCGATGTCGTCGCCCATGATGAAAAGAATGTTGGGCTGTTGCGTCTGTGCGGAGGCTGATCCGCCGAACGCCGTGGCGGCCGCGAGGAGCGCGAGCGAACCTAACGCGAGACCTTTAACACTTGCCATTGTCTCCTCCCTTGGCTTGTTTGAACGTCAGTGTTGCGCCTATTTCTGACACTTTGATGGCTGAGCATATACTCATCGATGCGCCGTTGCAGCGACTGTGCATGCCTCGCATCTCGCCGAAAGACCGCTTTGGATCAGAAGCGGACTTTGCGCGGGAAAGGCGGTTGAAGGGCGACAGTCAAAAAAATTGATGGCAGGAACCAGCGGCCGGGCTCCTGCCATCGTCTAGTTGGAGGTACTCAGGAGAGGTGTCGATTCCGATACGCGCCGTTTCAGGAAAGGAACTTTCATAGCCGCAGTCTGTAGGCACCATCCGGTTCTCCGTGCCTGCTGGAAGGCTCAAGCCACCGCCTTTCCGTTGAGGGTGGCACGGACTTAACACGGGCGAAATTGTGATTAATGACAGGGTCCGCTTGACGAGCGTCCCTCAAATCTCAAAGAGCCGGCGTCGGATCGCGATGGCGACGGCATGGGTTCGGTTTGCCGCGCCAAGCTTGCGCATGGCGGTCCGCGCATGTTCGTCTACGGTCCTTTTGGTGAGGTGCAATAACTCACCGATTTCCCAAGCCGACTTTCCTTGGGCCGACCAGGCGAGCACCTCGCGCTCGCGCTTGGTGAGCGAAGGCAGTTCCTCGGCTTCGGTCGCGACAAGCTGACAGACCCGGTCAAAGGCATAGAGCGCCATGAGATGGAGGCCGGGCTTAATCCCTGCCGCGAAGTCGAGTTTGTCGCCCACCATCCCAACGCCAGCCTCAAGCCCACCAGCAGTGTGGATCGGCACGACAAACCCACGTTTGAACCCGAAGTCGGCAAGGAAGCGCATCACCTCCCGAACGCGGCGCTCCCGGCTTTCACCGCTCGACAGATTCCATTCAAAAGGCCGGTCTGAGCTAAGGGCACGCCGCACGTTTGGATCGAATCTGACGTAGCCTCTGCTGGCGTAGACGGCTCGGAACTCGGAAGGGCATTGGGCCGCAAGGATGAGATCGTCGAAGGGTTGGTTCGGTGATGGCCTTAGCCAACTGACAAACAATCCCTCGAAACCGAACCGGGCAACCGCCCGGTTCATTGCCTGGATCACGGCGTCCGGATTCGGCTGGCGATCCAGGCTTTCGATGAACTCGAAGGCTTCTCGCCCAAAAGCTTGGGCCGCTTTGGTCATTGGCGCCCCCGCCGGTATCTCGATGCCATCGCCGCGCTTTCAAGGTAGCAGAAAGCTTAGTCCGGAACTCGATCAATTGCGGGGCGTCGGCAGCGGTAGGTCAGGCGGCAAAGGTCGGGGGGCGGCACACAGAGCAAGCCCAAAGTGGTGGCTCGCAGTGGTGGAGCGGCGCAGTTTGACCTTGAGTGCCATTTGCAGAACATCCGACGTTCGGCCATTGTGCTGGTGCAGCCGAATAGTCGTTCTTAGCGAGCGCTGTGCGGGGACGGCCGTCTATGTCAACCGGTCCTCACGAAGAATGCCCCGATCGCCGACACGTCCTTTGCGGCGGCGGCGCGATCATGTTTGGCGCGATGGTGGCCTCCTTGCTCGGGGGCTCAAAGCCGGTGCGCGCTCGAGCGATCGACGGCGCAGTGCCCGAAGTCGACGCAGTCTCTGTTCGAGTCGTGGTAGACAGCTACCAGTTCGCCGTTGCGGCGAGCAAGCAAACGGGATCCGTCGACATCCAGCACTTTGGCTGGGGCCTCAGCAAAGATAAGCCGCCGAGCAGAACGCTCATCAGCGAGTTCGGTCTCTCGCTGCACGCAGAGTCGAAGCGCGGCAATGAGACGCGCAATCTTCTGATGGATTTTGGCTTCACGGCGCAAGCGCTCAACAACAACGTCGATCTCTTGGCCATCGACACCACCGCCCTCGACGCTCTGGTGCTGAGCCATGGTCACTATGACCACTTTGGTGGAGTCGTGGGGTTCCTGCAGCAAAACAAAGGCAAGCTGAAAACGAGGCTCCCGCTCTACATTGGGGGCGAGGAGTGCTTCTGCGCACGGGAATGGATTGGCCCGCCGGCTCCAGGCAACTTTGGCGCACTGATTCGCCAAGCGCTAGAGGAAGCCGATCTGGCGGTGACCTATGCCGAGGGACCCTCGCTTGTGGGAGAGCACGCCTTCACGACCGGACAAATTGCACGGCGGAGTTTCGAGAAAGTGTTGTCGCCGAGCACGATGAGGATCGGCGTCGAGGACGGGACCGGCTGCTATCCCGACCGGATGCCCCAAGGCGAGGAAACACAGTCGATCGTCCCCGACCAGTTCGAGCACGAACTTGCCACCACCTACAATCTCAAAGGGCGCGGCCTCGTCATTCTCACCGCGTGCAGCCATCGGGGTGTGGTCAACACCGTCAAGCAGGCCCAGGCCGCGTCAGGGGTTACAAAGGTGCATGCGGTGATCGGCGGTTTCCACCTTGCCCCTTATGCGGAAGATTACGTGCGCCAGACGATTGCGGCGCTCAAGGAGATGGACGTCGATTACGTCATCCCGCTCCACTGCTCTGGAGAAGTGTTCTACGACCTCGCGCAGTCTGAAATGCCAACCAAGCTGCTGCGCTCCTATACCGGAACCCGCTTCGTGTTCGAGGGTGATGCAGCGTAGCCTGCCTGTGAGTGGTGCGGACGCCGGGACGCTTTCGGCCGATACGATAGCGCCGATCAGGGAAGTCTGCTTAACCCGCAAGAGCGGACATGCTCAGCTTCTGCGCCAATGTCCGCCAAGTGGCAACAGCAGACGGGCTCGGATGCGGCCGCACCTCCGGGTAGTGCCGATTTTCTCGATTTCAGTTCGACTCTGCCGGCTAGCGAAAAATCAAAGCCTGTATATAATTTTCATTGAAAGGGATTGCCCATGCCCGTACCAAACGGCGTCATATGCAAAAAGTGCGACAAAGTGCTTGGCTTTTCTATCCCAGATTCCGAGCTGCTGACACCGCCCCAAATCGTAGTGGTGTGCGAAGCCTGCATCGCCAAGGCTGCGAGCGAAACGGGCATCGCACCAATCGACGAGGAAACGTGGGCCAAGTTGATTGAGTACATGGGGGTGTAGTTCTAGAAAGGGAAAACTCCCGGCGCCCGAGCCAATTTCGAGAGGCGGATTTGTCCAGGCTGCTGCGCTCCTATACTGGAACCCGCTTCGTGTTCGAGGCGGCGTAGCTTGCTTGCATCTCGCCGAATGTGCAGCGGTCTAACCGCGGTCGGCACTAAGCGATGATGCGGACGCGGGGATGCTTTCGGCGGATACGATGGTGCCGATCAGGGAAGTCTGCTTAACCCGCAAGAGCGGGACGTGCTCAGCTTCTGCGTGAATGTCCGCTAAGTGCCAGAGCGGACATCTCTGTCGGCGAATCGGAGCGTCCGCTAGGCGCCAGAAGCGGACTTGCGGCAGGCAATGCGTCCGAGCGCCAGGCACGTTCTCCAATGTTTCCCGGTGCCAGAGGCTCTGAACATCCGGGCAGCATAGGCACAGCCTTTGGGCTTTAGGCCAGAGGAGCGCTCGCTTCGTCAGGCGTCTTATTTTGCGAACTGCGCTCCTACCGGACCTCCACCGGCGCGTAGTCACGACGCAGGCAAATGCAATCCTGCGTCGCAGGTTACACGGGGTTGCGCCTGTGTGGCGTCTTCCCCAAAGAATGCAGGGAGGTTTTGTTCCTTTGCCACTGCCCGAATGGTCTTCCGGATCCAAACCCCATCTCGGATTGGGCCCCTGAAGGCAATTCTGCCTCATGCTTTCCAAGCAAATTCTATAAAGCCGCCGACATTCATATTCGGGAACACGTCGGGTGGCATTGCAGGAACGCTGTTTGTCGCTGCAATGTTCTCGCACCCGTTCCGCACAGGTTCCGGCTGTGACAGGAGAGTTCAGCCCCAACAGTAAGCACGTCAAGATCGCTGTTGCCCAAATTGCCTTGATGCTCACTTTGACCTCCTACGACAGAGGACGAGCGCAGCAGCCAAAGATTACACTGGAAGAAGATACGCCGGAAAGGGGTACGCCGAGGGATGATGTTCGCTGCGGCGGGGGCCCTTTGCTACTGTGATGAGGTCGAGTGTCCGCTATGGGTCAAAAGCGGACATCCAGATGCCCCATAAGAGATGTCCGCTTTCGGACAAGAAGCGGACCTCAACGATGCGAGCGTCTAAAGTCTGCTAGGGAGCAAAGACTGGTGCGGACGCCGGGAGTCGAACCCGGACGGGGTTTCCCCCTCAGGATTTTAAGTCCTGTGTGTCTACCAGTTCCACCACGTCCGCATGCGCCGGGGAAACGCTTCGAAGCGACGGTGCCAGAAATTCAAGCCCGTGGGAACGTCTGCTCCTCGCTTGAAGCTGTGATGCGAGCGCCCTCAGGGCAAGGTGCGTGACGCTTCCCTCGGGATCTAAGCCGGGAAGAACGACTTCTCCTCGCGCTTCTCGCCCTCGGGCTCGTCGGCTTCCGCCGCGGCTGCTAACGACACCGGCTCGGTGGGCTCCCTCGCCGCCTCGACCTCTTCCGGCCGCAGGAATTCGACCGGCGTTTCGGCATGAGGCTTGGCGTAAGTCTCCGGTCCGCCTTCGAGGCTCGCCCTGATGAGCAGGAACAGCGCGACCGCGTTCAGCACATGCCAGGCTGCATGCGTGCCGGTGTTGCGCCCTTGGATCACGACCTTGTCGCACAGCGCAAGGTCAAGCGAGCGAAGCGTGATCGAGACGGCGAAGATGGCGGCCGCCCACAACAGCCACGGCGCGGCCTTGTGCCCGCGCTCGGAAAGAGCGAGGCCGACGACGATCAGCGCCGCAAGAGCGGGCAAATAGCCGAGGCTGCCGTTGAGGCATGGCTTGACGCCGGTGAGATCGGCCGGGGGAAAGCCGATGAAATCCTGACCGCACCTGACCTGCAAGACAATCGCCATGATCGCCGCGAAGCCGATCACGACGAACGCGGTCGTCGCCGGCGGGACGCCGAGGAAGCGATTGAGCGCCAAGCTGAGATAGGCCAGCATAAAGACGCCGATCGGCACGATGTCGAAAAGCTGAGCCGCGCTGTTGGCATAGAGGTGGAAGGCAAGGCTGCCGAGGCCGATGAAGAGCACGATAACGGGCAGGAGAAACTGGTCGGCGTTGCGGTCCTCCTCGGGCTGCCGCAGCACGACGAAGAACCCGGCAAGCGCGGCCAGGAGGAAGGCGCCGTTGCTCAGCGCATTGACCGGCTCGGCCAGGAGCGCCTCGTTGGTGCCGCGTTCGCAATAAAGGAACACATGCTCGCCGAGTGTCATGACCCCTCTCCCTTGCTGTCCCACTAGAAAGATGGGTGAAAGCCCCACGGTTCCACCGCGGGACCGGGTTCATGCGCTTTTTGGCCGATCTCCGCGCCCCTATTCGGGCGGCGACGCGTCATCCTGGGCCGGGGCCTCTTCCTCTCCCGGGACTTCCTCGTCGTCCCCCGGCACATCCTCGTCCTCGAGCTGCTCTTCCTCCATATCGGTGCCGATATCGGTCGGCAGCCCGAGGGTCTCCCGGCACTTGTCCTCGAAACTTTCGTTTGCGTTCATCAAATCTTCGAGGGTCGGATAGGCCTCGGCATCGGCGTCGCTGAGCTCCTCGTTGTGAATCTTGGTGAGTATATCGACGTCTTTTTGGCTGAGATTGTTCTTGGCGAACGCGGCCGCCACGCATTCGCAAAACGCCTTCGGCGTCACCTTACCGTCGTCGAAGCTCGGATCCTCGGTGACGCCCGGATCGTCGCTGCACGCGGCGGTGAAGTCGCCGGTATTGAGCTCGGCCGCCCCCGCATTCGCCGCCCATAGGCTGAGACCGGCCAAGGCGCATAGCGCGACCAGGCGCATTGAGAAGTCCTTGTGCATGACCGCCCCTCCCATCGCTGTTAGATACCTTATGACGTTGCGTCAGCGACAGCCTCCAAGACTAAGGAATGACTCGCCCTTTAGGCAACAGCGAGGCCGAGCATGAAGGTTAGCGGCAGCTTAATTCTTGACCGGCGGAACGCTCCGAATATGCAACTCTTTCAGTTGCTTAGGCGAAACCTCCGAGGGCGCGCCCATGAGCAGGTCCTCGGCCTGCTGGTTCATCGGGAACATGACGACCTGCCGGAGATTCTCCTCCCCGCACAGCAGCATGACCATGCGGTCGATGCCGGGCGCGATGCCGCCATGCGGCGGGGCGCCGTATTGCAGCGCGCGCAGCATGCCGCCGAAGCGCTTCTCGAGCTCGTCCTTGGGGTAGCCGGCGATGGCGAAGGCCTTCTCCATGATCTCGGGCTTGTGATTGCGGATCGCGCCCGAGGAGAGTTCGACGCCATTGCAAACGACGTCATATTGATAAGCGAGAATGTCGAGCGGGTCTTTGGTTTGGAGCGTCTCAAGCCCGCCTTGCGGCATCGAGAACGGATTGTGCGAGAAGTCGATCCGCCCTTCGTCCTGGTTCCACTCATACATGGGGAAATCGACGATCCAGCAGAACGCGAATTGGTCCTTCGCCGTGAGCCCGAGCTCATCGCCGATCTTGACGCGCGCCTGTGCGGCAAAGGCGGCAAACTCGCCCGGCAATCCCGCCACGAAGAACACGGCGTCGCCATCGGCAAGCCCGAGCTGTGCCCTGATCGCGGCCGTTCTCTCGGCGCCGACATTCTTGGCGATCGGCCCCGCCCCCTCCCCCTCGCGGAAGAAGATGTAGCCGAGGCCGGGCTGACCTTCACTTTGCGCCCACGCATTCATGCGGTCGCAGACGGCGCGGCTTCCGCCACCCTTGCCCGGGATCGCCCAGACGCGCGCATTCGCGTCCATGTCGAGCATGCCTGCGAACACTTTGAATCCAGAGCCACGGAAACGCTCGGTCACGTCCTGCATCTCGATCGGATTGCGCAGGTCCGGCTTGTCGGTGCCGTATTTCCGCATCGCCTCGGCGTAAGGGATGCGCGGGAATGTCTGGGTAACGGGCTTGCCGCCGCCGAATTCCTCGAACAGGCCGCGCAGGATCGGCTCGACCGTGTCGAACACGTCCTCCTGGGTCACGAAGCTCATTTCGAGGTCGAGCTGGTAGAACTCGCCCGGCGAGCGGTCGGCCCGGGCATCCTCGTCGCGGAAGCAGGGCGCGATCTGGAAATAGCGGTCAAAGCCCGCGATCATGATGAGTTGCTTGAATTGCTGCGGCGCCTGCGGCAGCGCGTAGAACTTGCCGGGGTGGACCCGGCTCGGCACCAGGTAATCGCGCGCGCCTTCGGGCGAGGATGCGGTCAGGATCGGCGTGTGGAATTCGAAGAAGCCGGCGTCGCGCATGCG
>Ga0081455_10003717_pt1 | contig 17453 bp, 21 predicted proteins | sample TabmetS3T2R1_FD_70207 | JGI IMG/M metagenome (GOLD analysis project Ga0081455, IMG submission 70207) | Tabebuia heterophylla rhizosphere microbial communities from the University of Puerto Rico - S3T2R1 | ecosystem: Host-associated > Plants > Roots > Rhizosphere ...
CGACGACTTCGCCGAAGCCGACGACCGGCAGACCGTCCGGCACGTCCTCGCGACGCTCCCGCCGCGGCAGCGAGCGGCGCTCGTGCTGACCGAGATGCTCGGGTTCACGTCGAAGGAGGCAGGGGACGCGCTCGGCGTCACGGACGCGACGATCCGCTCCCTGACGCGCCACGGACGCGACGCGTTCCGAAAGGTGATGGAGGTCGACGATGCCTAGGATCGCGGACGTCCTCGAACGCGAGAGCCGGACCGTCGACCTCGAGCAGGGCGACTTCGAGCGGCTGCTTGTCCGGCGCGAGCGCAAGGAACGCAACCGGCGGATCCGCGCGGGTGCGCTCGGCGTCATCGTGGCGCTCGCGGTGGGGATCCTCCTGGTGAAGTCGCTGGCGTCGGACCACCGCGTCCCGGCGACCCCGCCCGTCGAGCCTCGGCCGGCGCCGGCGGCGACGGGCACCCTCGCGTACGACCTCGACGGCGACATCTACGTGGCCGACCAGGACGGCTCGAACGCGGTCAAGATCGCGGACGGTCTCGGCGACGACTGCGACGGCGCGCATGCCGGCGAGTCGTACCGGGCGGAGGGGACGATGTGGTCGCCCGACGGGCGGTACCTCGCTTTCCGCGCCTCCGACTGCTCGAGCCCGGACTATCCGGGGAGCGTCGTGATCGCCGACGCGGAGGGCAACGTGCTCGCGAAGATCCCGACCGGGACGGGTTGGGACATCGGGTGGTCGCCGGACTCCACGCGTGTCGCGGTCTGGGACAGCTTCGGTGAGAGGATCGGCATCTACGGCGTCGACGGCGTCCGGCAGAGGCAGCTCCTGCTCGGATCGCGCCCGACCGGCGATCACGACCCGGAGTGGACGCCCGACGGGACCGCGGTGATGGTCGATAGCAGGGTGGTGCCGCTCGACGGCGGCACACCTCCCGAACACGCCTACCCGGCGGATGCCTACTCGCCGGACGGATCGCGCGTCGTGCTCTCCAAGTACGGATCGACCATCCAGAGCATGCGGTACCTGTCGATCGCGCGGCCCGACGGCTCCGACTCCCGGACGGTGTTCAGAGGCTGGATCATGGATCCCACCTGGTCTCCGAACGGCGATCGGATCGCGTTCACCACCGGTCGTGGCCGTTCATGGTCCGCCGAGTTGCGCGTCGTCGATGTGGCGACCGGAGCGGTGACGCTGGTGACCGGAGGCGATCGTGGGCCGCAACTCGGGGTCATCGGGTTCTCACCGCAGGGCGATCGCATCCTCTACTCGAAGATCGGGAACGGGAAGCGTGGCGAGGCTTCGCTATGGAGCATCGGTATCGACGGCTCCGACCCTCAGCTCCTCGTCGCCGGGACGACCGTGGGCGACTGGCGGTGATCTCCGAGCGCGGAGCCGCCATCGGCCTCCGGGTTCACGGCGACCCGCCCGGATGCCAGGGTCCCGAAGAGCCGAAGGCGAAGGTCTGGACGTTCGACCCGTCCGCATCGGCGACGGACACGCCGTCGGAGCCGTCGAGCACGATGTAGGCGATCTGGGACCCATCGGGCGACCAGAACGGGTTCCCGCCACCCTCGATCACCTTCGTGAAGTTCGAGCCGTCGGGGGAGAAGGTGTAGATCGCGACGTGGTGGTTGAGGCTGTTCGCCATCGCGATGCGGTCACCAGACGGAGACCACTGGAGCTCGAACACACCCTTGTCCAGAGCGGGCTCGTCCGTGAGGATCTCGTGCGCGTCCGTGCCGTCCGCGTTCGCCACCCACACGTGCTCGCGCTGGGTTCGGACGCAACATCCGCTCCTCGGCGAGGAGAGGAACGCGATCTGCGTCCCGTCGGGCGAGAAGACGGGTTCTTCCCCGAACGGAGTGATCCGTGTGGGTTGGCCGCCCTCCGCGTCGACGACGTACAACCCCTTGGGGGATGCGTCGTAGGCGAAGACCACCCGGGACCCGTCGGGCGAGATCGCGGCACCGCCGACCCGCTCGGGGACCACCTGGGTCTCGGTCCCGTCCGCGTGGAGGATGTAGAGGTACCGGCTCTCGAACTCGGCCGGATCCTCGCGCTCGAACAGGAGCTTCGTGCCGTCGCTCGACCAACCGAGTGGCACGGTGAACGACTCGAGCTGTCCCTCCTCGACATCGAGTTGCACGAGCGTCGAAACGGGGGACGGCGCGTTCGGGTCGACGGCCCAGAGGCCGGCGTCGGTGTAGTAGACGACCCGGCCGGCGGCCGGCGCGAAGATCCCGAGGTCCGCGGGGCGATCGTCCGGCGGGACGGCCGGCGTCGGGGCCGACGACGAGATCGCGTGGATGCCCCACCAGCCGACGAGGATGGCGATCGCGATGCCGAGCACCCCGGCGCGGACCCGCTGGTTGCGACGCTTGCGGTCCCGACGGAGCTCCAGACGCTCGAACGAGCCCTCGGGGAGCTGGAACCGCTCGGCGGCGCGCTCGACGCTTCGCTGATCGATCACGACGATCCCTCCGAGTAGGCCCGCGCGCCGGCACGGGCCCGGGTGGCATGTGCGCGGACGGTGGAGGCCTTGACCCCGAGGAGGCGTCCGGCCTCCTCCGAGGAGTAGCCGAACATCGTGGTCAGGACGATCGAGGCGCGCTCGGCGGGGCTGAGTGGCCGGAGGATCCGAACGACCTCGTCACGGTCCTCCACGGTCGCGAGGTCGTCGACGGTCGGGGCGAGCGACATCCGCTTTCGGAGGGCGAGGGACGTCCGCCGGTACCGGCTGCGGAAGCCGTTCATGGCCGTTCGGAACAGGTACCCGTCGGGGTCGTCCATGCCGCCCACGCGATCCCAGCGCTCCCAGACCTTCAGGTAGGCGTCCTGCATGATCTCTTCCGCCTCGTGGCGGTTCCCGGTCACGAGGCAGAGCCCCCCGAACAGGCGCTGACGCGTCTGCTCGAAGAACGTCTCGAAGCTGATGTGGGCCTCGGCCACCTCGTACCCCTCGGCCTCGGCGGCTGTCCGCCCGAGTGGGATCGCCATCGTGCCCCGTGAACGCACGAGAGGCCAGTTCCGCTGCGGCCGCAGGTCAGGTTCTGGAGGCGCCGGATCTGAGGAGGTCCTCGGCCGTGTTCGAGTCGCCTCCTCAGCGAGGATCGATCTGGATCGAATCGACGATCTCGAGCACCTCCGCCCGATCCTGCTCCGACGCGTCCGAGCCCAGCGGAGCGTCGATCACGAGCGGAGCGCCATCGACGTCCAGGATCCACAGCAGGTCCTGTTGGCCGCGGTGTCCGAGGTAGCGGTTGCCGTTGCCTCGGGATCTCCAGACCTGGAACCGGGACGCGAAACAGTCGATCGGATCGGTCTTGCGAGGCAGGGTCCGCTCCATGTAGGTGCCGGAGAAGCCGTCCACCGTGACGTCGGTCGGCGTCGTTACGCGGAACCCACGCTGATCCGCGAGAAGGGCGACCAGGCCTTCGACCGTCCCATCGGGTGACCGTTCGATCCGCGATCCGTCCGCCCTGCACCCGTCGGCGTACACGCGGTCGACCACCCAGACGCTCACGCCGGTTTCGACCAGCCCGCTCTTCAGGTAGGCGAACCCATGGTTCCCGTATCCGTCGGGGATCTCGAGCGTGATCCGATGTGCGGCATCGAAGGAGCGGTCGAACGTGCTGATGATGTCTCGCTCGTCCGTCGATGAGGCCTGCTCGTCCGATCCGGTGGTGGCAGCAGCGGTGGTGTCGGCCGGCTCGTCACCGTCGCAGGCCGTCGCCCCGAGCAGGGCCATGCTCACGAGGATGAGCACGGCCATGTTCCAACGAGCACGCGTCGGTAACACGTGATGGGTTGCCATGAGAAGCCCTCCCTCTCGTCGGTTCTTGATACCTCACCCGTAAGAACACGCGGCAGCTGCGACCCGTCCAGGAGGGTCGAACGATCGGCTCGTGACAGGCGGTACCCGGACTAGTGGTCGACCTGGCCGACCCCGGCGAGGTCCCACTGGGAGAGCCCGCTGCTGTACCAGCTTCGCCACAGGAGGTCGTCGATGGGTCGGGCCTCACCGGTCCCGTCCGCGTTCGCGAGCATCCAGACGCCGCAGTCGACGTATGCGACCTGTGTCCCGTTTGGAGCCCAGACGGGGAGGGCATCCTGGTTGTCGCAGTCACCGTCGGTCCCGAAGACCTTGATCGGGTTCGTGCCGTCCGGCGAGATCGTCCAAACCTCGGAGTCGAACAGACCGAACTCCGGTTGGCCGGGTCGCACGACCGAGCGCTGGTACACGATCCGATCCCCGTTCGGCGACCATGCCGTCTCGTCGCAGCAGGCGTCGTCACCCTCGAGCACGACGTGGAGATCCGACCCGTCGGCGTTCACGACCTGCAGCCGGGATCGGTTCCGATCCTGGACCAGGATGTGTGAGCCGTCGGGCGACCAGGCGATGTTGAAGATGTCGTGGAAGGACTCCGCAAGGAGCGACGGCTCGCCGCCGTCCGCGGCCACCACGTAGACGGCGTCGCCGTCCGCGTACGCGATCCGCGCACTGTCGGGCGACCACTCCAGCGCCCACGCTGGCAGGGTCGGGGGCGCCTCGCGAGCGATGTTCCCCGTCACTAGGGAGGTATTGCTGCCGTCCGAAGGGTCGATGACGATCAGCTCGTCGGCCTTCCCGTCGATCCGCGCGTAGGCGACCCGAGCGCCCACGGGCGACCACTCCCACATCTCCTGAATCGGGTTGTTCGCGCCTGCGGGCGCTGTGTTGCACGGCGTTGTTAGCTGGCGCGGTTCGCCGGTCGCGTTCTGGACCCAGAGTCCGATCGTGGGACCGCACGGACCGAGCGAAGGACCGTCGAGGCTGGCGTTGGTGACCTCGAAGGCGATCCAGCGGCCGTCGGAGGACCACTCGGCCTCCTTGACGAAGGTCGTACAGGTCTCGCCCTTGGCGCAATCGGCGATCCCGTCGGTCTCCACGATCTTTCGGACCTCGCCGGTCTCCGGGTCTTGAGCGGCCAGATCCCACCCCTCGCCGAACCCTCGGCCGGCACCCTTGGGCTCGAACATGAAGAACTCTCCGTCGTGGCGAAGCTCGGGCGCCGGGATCGGCTTGGTGTCGTCGGCCGGCCTGCGGTCCGTCGCCCGGATCGCGTGGAAGCCCCACCAGCCCACGGCGAGTGCGATCGCGAGTCCCAGCACCGCCGCACGAACCCGCTGCTCGCGACGCCTGTGGTCTCGCCGGCCCTCGAGCTGCTCGAAGGCGATCCTCGGCGGCTGGAGCCGCTCGAGCTCGCGCTCCAACGTGTCGCGGTACTCACTCATCGGCGAGCTCCTTGGCATCCCTCATGGCTGCTCGGGCCGTCGAGCTCAACGAGCGGACCGTCGACCCACGGACGCCGAGCATCCGGCCGGCCTCCTCGGCCGGGTACCCGAGCAGGTCGGTCAGGACGAGCGCGGCCCGTTGCTTGGGTGTGAGGCCGCGAAGGGCGTTCGAGACCGAGATCCGGTCGTCGGCCGAACCGAACGCGTCGATCGGCGGATCGGTGCCGATGGCCTTGCGGAGTCCGAGCTTGGCTCGCCGGTACCGGTTGCGGAAGATGTTCATCGCCGCGTTGTGCAGGTAGCCGGTGGGGCTGTCCATGGTCGACACTCTCGGCCAGCGCTCCCACACGCGCAGGAACGCGTCCTGCACGATGTCCTCGGCCTCCTGGAGGCTGCCCGTCACCATCCAGAGCAGGCGGAGCAGGCGCTCCTGCTCGAGCTCGAAGAACTCCTGGAAGGAGGCGTCGACGGGCACGGTGTGTTCCGAGCCCGTCCACGTCGTCTCCGCCTGTCCCATCCCACCGTATGAACACCAGCCCGAGGCCATCCGTCCAGTCGTTCCGGGGGGTTCCGACAGGCCTCCGAGAGGAAGCGATGCCTTGTCGGGCAACACGGGATGGTGAGGAGGCGGCCCGCGGGGGGCCGCCTCCTCGTGTCGCCTACATGATGCTCAGAACGGACAGTTGCGGGGGTCCGGCACCTCGATCCGTCGCGTCGCCCCCGCGGGGGGCGCGCCGATCAGCGCGTCGGGATCCCACTCTGCCGCCAACTCCTCTTCGAGCTCGCACGTTCGATCAGGCCGGTTCCGCCGGGACCTGCACCGTCTCAAGCAGAGCTTCACCCTCGGGCAGGAACGTCTCCATGTCGGCCGGATCATCCGGATACACGACCCCGACGAACAGGTGCGTCTGGCCGCCGTACTCGACGTCCGACAGGTAGAAGCGTTGCACCTGGGGTTCGGCGATGCCCCAGGACTCGTCCCACTGTGGGAACCCGAGGAAGAGCGCGCATACGTCGGTTGGGCATCCGGGATCGTCGTTCTCGGCGTCCGTCGCGACCGTCACGTCGACGACGGTTGCCGGTAGGCTCCCGATCGATCCGTTCCGAGCCTTCGAGACCTCCAGACGCGGATCGTTCCGCATCCAGTCGATCAATCCGTCGACCGTCATCGGCACACCGCGAACCGGCTTCTCGTGCTCGACCGGGTAGACGTCCTCCCAGAAGACGACGATGTCCTTCGGCATCGCGCCGAACTCGAGGGCGAACTCGCCAGTGCTGTCCTCGTGCGAGCTCCACTGCGCCTCCGGCGAGATGACCATCTCCCCTCCGAAGAACCACGCGGTCTCGTAGGGATGCGGCAGCGGTCCTGGTCGACTGAGGCCTGGCGCGCTGCAGGCGGGCACGCAGCCCTCGATCGGATCGGGCACGGGGACCTCGGACTCGGTCGGCCCGCTCGCCGTCGTATCGCCTCCCGACGTCCCAGTCGACGACGATCGATCCTGCGACCCACCGGTCGAACCGCAGCCCGCTGCGAGCAGCGAGAGGGCAAGCAAGAAAGGCCAGATGTGCGCCTGTCGGTAGAACCGGTGCGCCCTTCTCATCGCGAAGGCCATCCGATCACCTCTACCCTGTCGATGAAGCCGAGAGGACCACTGCCGTCGGCATCGAGCACTCGCCACCGTTCGGTCTTCGCATCTTGGAACGCGACGCGCGTGCCGTCGGGAGACCATCGGAGTGTGTGGTCGACGATTCCGCCGGAACAGCACCCCGTCAGGATCTTGGTCGCGTCCGAACCGTCCGGCGACGAAACCCAGAGTTCCTGGTGGTAGTCGCCGCCCACTCCCCGCTGCTCCTCGACATGGGTGACGAGCCTGCTGCCGTCGGGTGACCAGACCGACTCGTAGCCGGGCGCGATGCGATGAAGTCCGGAGCCATCGGCGTTCGCGACGTAGATCTCGGGCAGGTTGGTGACCGCCACCTGGGTGCCCTCGGGCGACCACGTGGGGTGCCACGCCTTCGGGATGACGGCATCGGTGCCTCCGGCGATGTCGACGATATGGACGCTTCCGTCGCCGTCGTATGCCAGCCGCGATCCGTCGGGCGACCACGCGAGCGTCTCCTGCTGGCTGGGTGCCTCAACGACGACGGGGGTGCGTTCGCCCGTGGAGGGATCGATCACGTAGATCGACGTCGGACTGGACGGAGCCTCGGTCGGGCCGGCGACCGCCAACCGGTCGCCCGTCGGGGACCAGGCCCACATCAGCGGGAAGCAATGCCCCGGGTCGCAGGTCGCGGCGAGGTGGCGCCGTTGCCCGAGCCCGTCCGCGACCCACAGGCCCGCCTCCGGTTCGCATGGCGGCGCTCCGAGGCAGGTCTCGAGCGTGTACGCGAGCCACCGGCGGTCGGGGGACACCGCCTCCTGCGAGAAGAAGACACAGGGGTCGTCGCAGGTCACGAGCGTTCGGCGATCTCCGGTGCGCTGGTCGACGGCCTCGAGACCGTCGCCCCTCACGACGACCTCGTTCCTGTTCACGATCGGAGCGCCGACCTGGATCGACGGTGTCGGGGTGGGCACGTCGGCCGGGGTGGGGCCGGATGAGGACAACGTCGCCCGGGCCAGCCCGAACACGAGCGCGGCGAAGACCACGATCCCGGCGATGCCGGCGGCGACGCGCCGGTCCCGCCGCTTGCGATCGCGACGATGCTCGAGCCGATCGAACGCGTCAGCCGGGAACGCGAACCGCTCGCCGACCCGCTCGAGGAGATCACCGGTCTCGTTCATGTCCGCTCACCCACCTGTCGGCGAAGGTTCTCGCGCGCTCGCGAGGCGAGGCCTCGCACGGTGCCGGCCGAAACGCCGAGCGCCTTCCCGGCCTCCTCGCTCGAGTAGTCCAGAACATCGGTCAGGACGAGCGCGGCCCGCTGGCGAGGCGAGAGCTCGGCCAGCGCCGCGACGACGTCCTGCTGCTCGTCGATCTCCGAGAACGGGGCCGGGTCCGGCGCGAGCGACAGCGTTCGGCGGACCGCGAGGGCGGCTCGGCGGCTGCGCTTGCGGAACGCGTTCATCGCGGTTCGGTACAGGTACGCCGTCGGGTCCTGGACCGAGCGCATGCGGTCCCATCGTTCCCAGAGCGCGAGGAACGCGTCCTGCATGATCTCCTCGGCCTCGGCCGCGTTGCCGGTGATCGCGCACAGGCGGCGGAAGAGCGTTCGCGCCTCAGCTTCGAAGAACGTCTCGAAGCTGAGCGGCTCCGCCACGGACAGCGCCTCCTCCCCGGCAGATTCAGCCACGAGCCTGAGCGGTTCGTCCATCCCGATGATGGATCCACGGGCGGGGCCGAACGTTGCTCGGCTGCAGCGGTTCACGACGCTTCCGTGCCTGGGATAGCGTTCGCGGATGGTTGCGGACAAGCCGTTCGGGTTCCGGACCCGCCCCTCGGTGACCTCGTCGGCCACACCCGAGGTCGTCTACGACGTGATCGCGGATCTTCGGAACCACGTCGTGTGGTCGGGCGAGATGGCGGCGAGCGAGGGTTTCAAGATGTTGAGCATCGACGCGCCCAAGGGTCCGGCCGCGGTGGGGACGACGTTCAGCTCATCGGGGACGGCGCAGAAGGACACGTTCCACGACACGTCGGTCGTGACCGAGGCGACCCGCCCGAGCGTCTTCGTGATCCAGACCGACGCGACCTTGCAGCGGAAGAGGGCGAGGACGTGGGAGGCGCACTTCAACCATCGCTACGACATCACGCCCGAGGGCGACGGCTCTCGGATCGTCTACACCGAGACGATCGAGCGCGTGAACTACCTGCCGTACTGGCTGAAGCCCGTGATCCGAACGATCTTCAGGCCGTGGGTGAACAGCGCTGACCGAAAGCAACTTCGGAACCTCGCTCGGCTGGCGGAGGGGCGCACCGCCGACTGAGTGGATCGCCGGTTCAGGCCGCATCGTCCAGGGCGTCTTCGGGTCGGCCCGAACGGGCGCGCTCGGTCCATCCGGGCCAGACGCGCCTGGCGGTCTCCTCCGGGACCCGGCCGCCCAGATGCATCGAGCGCCACACGCCCCGGTAGCCGGGGAGCACGCCGATCGCGACCAGCACGTGCCCGAGGATCACCGGCGACACGATCACCGCGGTCCACAGGTGGATCTTCGCGAGCCAGGCGAACACGGGACCGCCGTGTAGCAGGGTCAGCGCGATGCCGCTGGCGGTCAGGACGATCAACCCCCCGACGATCAGCACGTTGGCCACGCGCTGCCCCGGGTCGAACGTGCCCTCGTGGCGGGAGAACCCGCCGGTGAGGACGGCACGGGGCCACCGGACCCACCACCGCAGGTCGCCCGGGTCGCGACGGAAGCTCTCCCGCACGAACGTCCGGACCCCCCGACGCCCGAACACGATCACCCCGACAAGCAGGAGGGCGAACACGCGCCCCACCACCACGTGCAGCCGAACGTCGGCGACGCCGAACGCGCGGGCGAGGAGGCTCGGGTGACCCTCCTCGCCCACCAGCAGCCACCACCCCGTCCAGATCAGCGGGATCGTGAGCAGGTAGGTCGCCGCGTGGAGCCAGCGAGCGCGCCTGGGGTGGCGGGTCAGGCGCTCGGCCCGCCGCGGCCCTTCGACCTCAGTAGCCATATCCCTTCGAGGGCCCGCTCGCGCCGGTCGAGGAGCCGGCGTTGGAGCCCGCCTGCGAGCCCGCCGAGCCGCCGCTCACGTCCACCGAGATCGTCGTGGTCACGCCGGTGTCGGAGTGGTCCGCGTTGCGCAGCGACGCCTCGATCGTGTGCATGCCGGGAGACAGGTTGGTCACCATGACCGAGTTCCCGTACGCGATCACCGACTGCGAGAGCTCGTCGCAGCTGCCGCCGTCGAAGCACAGGTGCACGTGGTGGTCGCCGGTGGTCGGCTGGCCGAGCGGCACGCTCGAGTCGAACGTCACCTTGAACGGCTCGGACACCGTCGTGCCGTCGCTCGGCGAGGCGATCTTCAGCGTCATGCCGTTGGTGGACGCGCCCGCGCTCGAGCACGCGGCCGCGACGAGCGCGAGCGCAAAGATCGCGCCGGTGGCCGCCAGCCACATCTTGGGTCCTCGCATCGTCTCCTCCTCCGGTCGGGGTATGCGAGGTACTACCGGCGGCAGCCGCGGGAGGGATGCCTCGGCGACCGGATCGGAGGAATCTCGTCCCGAACCCATCCCTGAGGGGTTGCGGCGGGTAATACCCCTCGTGGGAAGCCCGGACGCGGCCCCGGCGGCCATCTCGATCCCCTCGGACGAGGCGGTGCTCGCCGGCATGGGTTCGGGCGACGCCGCGTCGGCCTCGGAGTTCGTCCGCCGCTACGAACGGCGGGTCTACGGTCTGACGCTGTCGATCCTGCGCGACCGCGGCGCGGCCGAGGAGGCGGCGCAGGAGACCTTCGTTCGGGCCTGGAGGCATGCCTCGGGCTTCGACGCCCGGCGGGGGAGCGTGGCCGCGTGGCTGCTCACGATCGCGCGCAACACCTCGATCAACATGCTGCCGTCACGGCGGCCGGCTCCGATGGATCCCGACGTGCTGCTCGGCCTGTCGGAGGAGCGGTTCGAACGCGGCGGCCGGATCGCGATGGAGGACGTCGAGCCACTGCGGGAGGCCGTGCGCCGGCTGCCCGAACCACAACGCCGGGCCCTGGTGATGTCGGTGTTCTACGGCTTCACGGCTCGGGAGATGAGCGAGCTCGACGAGGTGCCGCTCGGGACGGTCAAGACGCGGATCCGATCGGCCCTGATGAAGCTGCGTTCGGAGATGGGGGTGGGCGATGGGTCGTGACATGGGCTGCGAACAGGTGACCGAGCTCGCTCCCGAGCTCGCGCTCGGCGTGGCCGACGGGCACGAGCGCGAGTCGGCCCTGCACCACATGGGCGGATGTCAGACGTGCCGGCGACTCGTCTCGGAGCTGTCGTCGCTGTCCGACGATCTCCTCATGCTCGCCTCCGAGCACGAGGCCCCCCCGGGACTCGAGGCCCGCGTCCTGGACTCGATCTTCACCGACCCCGAGCGAGCGAGCGTTCCCCGGGCCGTTGCGGCTCCGCGGCGCAGGCTCGTGTGGCGTCGCGCGTGGCGGGTCGCGCTCGTGGCTGCCGGGCTCGCGCTGGCGGTGGCGGTCGGGGCGTCCGGTGTGTTCCTCGGCACGGCCGGCGACCGACGTCTCGCGGACCAGTACCGGACCGTGCTCGGCGTGGGGCAGGGATCGTTCTTCGCCGCCACCCCGGTCTGGAGCGACACGCGCGAGGTCGGGACGGCCTGGGGCTACCAGGGGAACCCGTCGTGGGTGTTCGTCTCCCTGCGATCGCCCGAGGCCGAGCGGGGTTGGTACCGCGCCTGGCTCGTCACGAGCGACGGGCGCCGCCTCCCGCTCGGACGCGCCGAGCTCGGTGGGGGCGCCGCCGCGTGGGGTCACAACCTGCCGGTCGACCTCACGACCGCGCGGGCGCTGATCCTGGAGCCCGAGGACGGCGGTCGCGACCTGGTCGCGACGTTCGTCCCTGACTCGCCGTGGAGGGACGGACGAGCGGGGCAGAGCGGAACCGCGGGGACCGACGGCCCCCGCGGTTCCACCGCGAGCTACATGACGTCGAGCGTCTCGTAGATCGTGATGCTGGCGCCGCCCTGCAGGACCGGCGACCCCTTGGCGATCGCGGCGGCCTCGTCCAGCGAGTCGGCCTTGACGATCGAGTAGCCCGTCGCCTGCGGCGTGGCATCGGAGACCGCCCCGTCCGAGCCGACCGTCCTGGCGGCCTGCGTGAAGGGGTTCCCGCCGTCCTTCAGGGCGCCCCCGAGCTCCTTGAACCAGGCGTCCCATGCCTTCATGGCCTGGGCCTGTGCCTCCTCGGTCTCGGGCATGCCCCCGCCGCTGTACAGCAGCACGTAGTCGGCCACGTTCCCTCCTTCCCGGCTCCCAGAGCCGTTCCGTCCGACACCCGAACGACGAACGGCAGGACCGATGTTCGACACCTGGGGCGAGCGGAACGTGAACGTTCGGGGACCGGGCTACGGCGCGGCGTCGAACCCTCGGCCCACCTCTCGCAGGGCCTGGTCGGCGAGCGCGTGCAGGTCCTGTGTGCCGCCGACGGTGCACCAGGAGTTCACGGCGGTGCTGTAGGCGGCGAGCCCCACCGCGGCGATCAGGCGGGCATGGGAGTCGTCCTGCCCCGGCTCGCCGAGCCGGTCGCACAGGACCTCGGTGACCCAGTTCTCCCACCGGGCGTGCTTGTCGAGCAGCCGGGCCCGGATCGCCGGGGTCTCGCGCGCCAGGCGCTTGGCGGCCATCACGCGTTCGGCCCGCTCCTCGTACAGGTCGATCAGGGACCCGAGCGCGGCCCGCAGCGCCTCGAACGGCGGCTCGTCGGCGGGCCGGGCGGCCAGGAACCCGCGGAGCTCGAGGCCCATGTCGTCGAAGAACCCGATGACGACGTCCTCCTTGGAGTCGAAGTACCGGAAGAAGGTCCGGGGCGAGACCTCGACCTGCTCGACGATGTCCTCGATCGTGGTCTCGTCGAACCCGCGCTCGGCGAACAGGCGGAACGCGGCGTCGGTGAGCTCCGCCCGCGTCCTCTCCTTCTTCCGCTCCCTGAGGCCGACCTTGGTGTCCACGGGGCACAGCATAGCATTTGGCGACCGATGCAACATGGCAGGGGTTGTCAAATGTCACTGAGCCTCGTATCTTGGGCGCATCCGTGAAACGACCGGAGGACCTTCGAGGGCCCCGGAAGACGGAAAGGAGACCCAGCCCATGCAGGCGTACGTGCTGGTCCAGACCGACACGCAGCGTCGTCCCGTCGCAGAGCTCCTGCGAACCCTGCCGGGGGTGGTCTACGCCGAGGACGTGACCGGGCCCTACGACGCCCTCGCCCTTGCGCGATCGGGCCCCGACGGCGTCGGGTTCGACGGGGTGCTGGACGAGATCCGCGCGCTTCCCGGCGTGATCCACGCGCTCGCGGCCCCGCTCTCGAGGCCGGTCGAGCTGACCGAGCCGGCGGAGCCCGCGATGCTCGCCACCAGCGACGCCGCGTAGCGGCTAGCGAACGGCGACGGCCACCGCGAGCGCGAGCGTCTCGCCGAGCTCGATCGCGGCCCCGAACCCGTCGCCGGTGATCCCGCCCAGCCGCCGCGCCGACCACCACCCGACGAGGACCGCGGCGACCGTGACGGCGAGCGCCATGCCGATCGTCGACAGGCCGGCGCTCGGGATCGCGAACGCGAGCGCGAGGATCGACGCGACCGCCACCGTCGCCGGACCGATCGCGTTCGTCCAGGTTCCGGTGCCACCGCCCGCGTAGCGCAACCGCCACGCCATCGCGACCGGTGCGGCGCGCGAGAGCGCGCAGGCCGCCACGACCGGCCACGGGAACCCCGTGACCACGAGCGCGGCGAGCAGCGACGTCTTCAGCAGCAGGTCGAGCCCGATCGCCGCGATGCCGAACGTGCCCAGCCGCGGGTCGCGCATCGCCTCCGCGGGATCGCCACCGGCCAGCGACGCGCCGATGCCGTCGGCCACGTCCCCGAGCCCGTCCAGGTGCAGCGCCGCCGTGGCCGCCACCCCGGCCGCGACGCCGAGCACCCCGGCCGCGAAGGCGGGCAGGACCTGCTCAGAACCCCACGCGACGAGCGCCACCAGGGCGCCGAGCACGGCTCCGACGAGGGGGAACAGCGCGGCGCCGCGGCGCAGGTCGGGTTCGCCGAGCTCGACCCGGCGGCCGACCGGCACGGCGCTCAGGAACGAGAGCGCGGCCAGCACCGGGTGCGTCCGCTCAGACATCCGCGGGAGCCGGAGCCTCTGCGGGCCCGCTCACGCCGGCCGCGTCGAACGTGGCCATGTCGGTCAGGACCGCGATCGAGCCCCGGATCAGGGGGAGCGCGAGCGCCGCGCCCGTGCCCTCGCCCAGGCGCAACCGGAGGTCGAGGAGGGGTTCGAGCCCGAGCGCGTCCAGGACGAGCGCGTGTCCCGGTTCGGGCGAGCGGGTGGCGGCGATCATCGAGCCGACGCAGGCCGGTCGGATCCGCGCCGCGACCAGCGCGGCCGCGCTCGTGATGAACCCGTCGAGCAGGACCGGGACGCGCCGCGCCGCCGCGCCGAGCGTCACCCCGACGAGGAATGCGATCTCGAGCCCGCCCACCGTCGACAGGACGTCGATCGGGTCGGCGTTCGGGTCGAGCACGGCGAGCCCCCGGCTCACCGCGTCCACCTTCCGGGACAGGCCGTCGTGGTCGAGCCCGGTCCCGAGGCCGCACACCGCCGAGGGTTCGGCGGGCAGGAGCGCCGCGGCGAGCGCGCTCGCCGAGGTCGTGTTCGCGATCCCCATCTCGCCCAGGCCGACGATCCCGACGCCGTCGTCCGCGAGCTCGTTCGCGAGCGCGATCCCGCGTTCGATCAGGCCCACGGCGGTCGAACGCGTCATCGCCGGGCCGAGCATGAGGTCCTCGGTGCCGCGAACGCCGTCGACGGTCTCGTCCCGAACGCCGGCGACCGTCGCACCGCCGATCACGCCGGTGTCCACGACGACGAGTCGCGCCCCCGCCTCGCGCGCCAGCACGCAGATCGCCGCGCCGCCGCTCGCGAAGTTCGCGAGCATCTGGGCGGTGACCTCCTGCGGGTAGGCGCTCACGCCGCGGGTCGCGACGCCGTGGTCCGCGGCCGCGACGACGATGGCCGGATCCAACGGCCCCGAAGGCACCGCGTCACGGATCGCCGCGATCCGGCACGCGAGGTCTTCGAGCCGGCCGAGGCTCCCCGGCGGCTTCGTCTTGGCGTCGAGCAGCCGCGCGGTCTCGGCCGCGACGTCCAGATCGGGCGGCGGGATCGCCGCGACCGTGCGTTCGAGGAGGTCGCCTCGGCTCACGGGGTCACCTCCTCCAGTGGCAGGCCCCGACCCGCGACCACGAGGAAGGAACGATCGGCCTCGGCCGCGAACGAGGCGTTCACGCGTCCCAGCACGTCCCGGTAGCGGCGCGCGAGCGCGTTCGCCGGCACGATGCCGAGCCCGACCTCGTTGCTCACGACGATCGACGGCTCGGTCCGGGACGCCAGGGTCGACGCGACCTTGCCCGCCTCGCCCTCTACGTCCTCGTCGGCCGAGCCGTCCTCGAGCGCGTTCGAGACCCACAGCGTGAGGCAGTCCAGCACCACGCTCGCGTCGTCCCGAACCGCCTCGATCGCGCCCAGCAGCCCGAGTGGCGCCTCGAGCACCTCCCACTCGGAGGGCCGGGACGCCCGATGGGCCCGGATGCGTTCGGCCATGTCGTCGTCGCGCGGCTCCGCGGTCGCGACCACCACCACCGGCCCCTCGAACGCCGACGCCAGCCGCACGGCGAGCGTCGACTTCCCGCTCCGCGCGCCGCCCACCAGGAACGTGTACGGCATCAGAACTCGATCCCGCGCATCGCCACGATGCCCGCGTCGAACGCGTGCTTCTCGGCCCGCATCTCGGTCACCGTGTCGGCGACCTCGCGCAGCTCCGTGGGCGCGTCTCGTCCCGTCGCGACGATGCTCACGTCGGGCGGTCGCGTTCGGATCGCCTCGATCACGTCGGACGTGTCGATCCATCCCCAGTTCATCGGGTAGGTGACCTCGTCCAGGATCACGAGCCGGTGTTCCCCGTCGCGGATCAGGCCCGCGGCCGCGGCCCACGCCTCGCGGGCGATCGCCTCGGTCCGGTCCATGTCCTTCGAGTCCCAGGTGAAGCCGTCGCCGAGCGACCACCAGTCCACGCCGAGCGCCTTGCCGGCGGCCTCCTCGCCCGTGTGCCACTTCCCGGACTTGAGGAACTGCACCACCGCGACCTTCCAGCCGGCCGAGACCGCCCGGAGCATCACGCCCATCGCGGCCGAGGACTTGCCCTTGCCGTCGCCGGTGTTCACCAGGACGCGGGACGAGACGCGCTCGGTCCGCCGCTCGGGCCCTTCGGTGGGCGGCTCGTACGTGGATGGCCGTTCGTCGTTCGTCACGGCTGCGGCCCCCCCAGGGGGACGACGGCCCACCCGAGCGTCCCGTCCTCGATCACGCCGACGCGCGCGCCGTAGTGCTCGGCGATCACGTGCGGAAGCAGGACCTCGGAGCGGGTGCCCTCGGCCACCACGCGGCCCTCGGACAGCAGCGCGAACCGCTGCCCGAAGCGGCCGGCGAGCGTGAGGTCGTGCATCGTGGAGACGACCGTCAGGCCGCCGGTGGTCCGGAGCTCCTCGACGAGCTCGAGCACGCGGAGCTGCTGCGCGATGTCGAGCCCGGTGGTGGGCTCGTCGAGCAGGAGCAGCGAGGCCTCCTGCGCGATCGCGCGCGCGATGACCGCGCGGCGGAGCTCGCCGCCCGAAAGCGTCTCGAGCCTGCGCGAGGCGGCCCAGCCGAGGTCCAGGCGCTCGAGCGCGGACGCCACGGCGTCGAGATCGTGCCTGCCCTCCGACGCGAGGAGCCCCAGGTGCGGCGTCCGCCCCAGCAGCACGTACTGCTCGACCGTGAAGCTCTCGGGGATCGCCGGGAGCTGGGGCACGAGCGCGACCGTCCGGGCGCGTTCGCGGCGGCCGAGCTCGTCGATCGGCGTGCCGAACAGCCGCACCGACCCCGTCCGCGGCACCAGCCCCGCGATCGCGTGCACGAGCGTGGTCTTGCCGGCCCCGTTCGGGCCGATCACGCACACCCATCCGCGCTCGGGGACCTCGAGTGCGACGTCGACCAGGACCGGGCGCTTCCCGAGCTCGACCGAGAGCCCGCGCACCTCGAGCGCGGTCGACACGTCCGATCGCGGCTCGACCTTCACGCCGCCCTCCGGTTCCTCCGCAGCACCACGATGAAGAACGGTGCGCCGATGAAGGCGGTGATCACGCCGATCGGGATCTCGGCGGGCGCGATCACCGTTCGGGCGAGCGTGTCGACCAGGATCAGGAACGCCGCGCCGAACAGCACCGACAGCGGCAGCACCGAGCGGTAGCTGCCGCCCACCATCAGCCGCACCGTGTGGGGGACGATCAGCCCGACGAACCCGATCAGCCCGGCCACCGCGACGGCGGCCGCGGTCGCGAGCGAGGCCGCGATCACCACGACGAGCCGCAGCCGGGTGACGTTCAGGCCGAGGCTCTGCGCCTCGACGTCGCCGACCTCGATCACGTCGAGCAGCCGCCGAACGGCCCACAGGGCCGCGATCGCGAGCCCCACC
>Ga0081455_10003718_pt1 | contig 17446 bp, 15 predicted proteins | sample TabmetS3T2R1_FD_70207 | JGI IMG/M metagenome (GOLD analysis project Ga0081455, IMG submission 70207) | Tabebuia heterophylla rhizosphere microbial communities from the University of Puerto Rico - S3T2R1 | ecosystem: Host-associated > Plants > Roots > Rhizosphere ...
TGGTGATCGCAGGCAACGGGCCCGAGGCGCAGCACTTCCGAGAACTTGCCGCAGCAACTTCGGCCGCAGACCGGATCAGGTTCCTCGACGATGTCGACGACGGCGAGAAGCCACATCTGATGGCAAGCTGCGCGGCTTTCGTACTGCCCAGCAAGCCGCGACCAGAATTTGTGGAAACATTCGGGATCGCACTCGTCGAGAAGATGCTGACCGGTGGCGGCCCGGTGATCACCACCGACACCGGCGGCATCGGCGAGGCTGTAGGCGACACAGCGATGATCATCCCGGTCAACGCTCCTTGCTCGATCGCCATCGCGCTCGATCGAGCCGTCAGCCTGCCCGACGACGAGCGGATGATCATGGCCGAGCGCGGCCGGCACTATGCGCTTCAGTTCGACCGGACCCACGTCTTCGATCGGTTGCTGGAGCGGCTGGCCCAGGTAACCGAGCGAGAGCTCAGCGTGATCTGAGTGCCGTTTCAGCTATTCCGAGGCTCTCTTCTCCCAGACCGAAACGTGCTGCCTGCTGTCGCTGGTGAACGGCTCGCGGTTCCAGCCGCTCCAGCGTTCCCGCAGCGACATCCCGGCAAGCCGGGCCATCAAATCCAGCTCCGCGGGCCACACATAGCGGAACGGAGCCGCGAACACCTCGAGCTTGCCGTCCTCGATCCAATAGTGATGAGAGATCAGTCCCTGGGCCGCTATGTCGTACTCGTCGAACCCCAGCCGTTCGGGGGTCACGGTGAAGGGCCGGACGGTTTCACCAGCGGGCAGACGCTGAAGATCGGGAATCCCTACCTCGATGACGAAGCACCCGCCCGGCTGCAGGTGCGCGGCGACGTTCTGGAAGCAGGCGACCTGCTCGTCCTGCGACGTCAAGTTCTCGATTGTGTTGAAGACCAGGTAAGCGACCGAGAACCGTTCCTCGACGGTGGCCGTGGCAAAGTCCCCGATCGTCACACCAATCTGGTCCGCGCCCGGCTTCTTCCGCAGCCGGGCGACCATTGCCTCCGACAGATCGATGCCGTGTACGCGGATGCCGCGCTGGGCCAGTGGCAGCGCGATCCGACCGGTGCCGATGCCAAGCTCGAGAGCAGACCCGCCGGACGCGAGCTGGGCGAGAAATTCAACGGCCGGGTCAACCTTCGCAGGATCGAACATGTCGGCCGACGTCTCGTCGTAGCGCTCCGCGACGCGCTCGCCGAAGTAGTTCTTGGGCATGACTGCACTCTGTCAAAACTGTTGCCCAGGGTCTCGGCGGGCTCTGCTTCCTTTCGGGCTTTGACCTCATCGTCGAACCAGGTACGGTCTCGAAAGGAGGACTGCTATGTCCCGCTTCGACGACCTATATCGCCGCTCACTCGAGCAGCGGGAAGAGTTCTGGGCCGAGGCCGCTGAGGCAATCGACTGGGTGGAGCCTTGGCAGCGTGTGCTCGATGACTCTCGAGCACCGATGTATCGCTGGTTCAGCGGTGCCCGCCTGAACACCTGCTACAACGCCCTGGATCGACACGTCGAGCGCGGCCGTGCCGACCAGGTTGCGCTCATCTACGACTCCCCCGTCACCAGCAGGACGAAATCCTTCACTTATCGGGAGTTGCGCGACGAGGTCGCGAAGCTTGCCGGCGCGTTGCGCGACCAAGGAGTCCAGCGCGGCGACCGAGTGATCATCTACATGCCTATGGTCCCGGAAGCACTAATGGCCATGCTGGCGTGTGCGCGGATCGGAGCGATTCATTCCGTCGTCTTCGGCGGCTTCGCGGCGAATGAGCTGGCCAACCGCATCGAGCACGCCAAGCCGAAGATCATCATGACTGCGTCATGTGGCATCGAGGGTGGGCGGATCGTTGCCTACCAGCCGCTCTTGCAGGCGGCGATCGAGGCGGTCCGTGCAAAGCCTGAGCGCTGCATCGTGCTGCAACGTCCGATGCTCGAGGCTGATCTCGATCCGGATCGGGATCTCGACTGGGAGCGAGTGATGGCGACGGCGACGCCGGCGGACTGTGTCGCGGTCGACGCGTTGGATCCTCTCTACATCCTCTACACCTCCGGAACGACCGGTGAGCCGAAGGGGATCGTTCGTGACAACGGCGGCCATGCGGTCGCGCTCGAGTGGACGATGAAGCACGTCTATGACGTCGAGCCGGGCGATGTCTATTGGGCCGCGTCGGACATCGGGTGGGTCGTCGGGCACTCCTATATCGTCTACGGCCCGCTATTCCATGGCTGCACGACGGTGCTGTACGAAGGCAAACCGGTCGGCACACCCGACGCCGGCGCCTTCTGGCGCGTTATTGCCGATCATGGCGTCAGCACACTTTTTACTGCTCCGACCGCCTTTCGTGCCATTCGCCAGCAGGATCCGGAGGGCAGGCATATCGAGCGTTACGACCTAACTGGGTTCCGCGCGCTCTTCCTCGCTGGCGAACGCTGCGATCCGGAAACGCTCCGCTGGGCGGAGTCCAAGCTTGGTGTACCAGTGATCGACCACTGGTGGCAGACGGAGACCGGCTGGGCCATGGCTGCGAACTGCCTCGGTATCGAGCGACTTCCGGTGATTCCCGGATCAGCGACGCGCCCGGTGCCGGGCTGGGATCTCCGAGTGCTGGATGGCGACGGTACCGAGCTGCCCCGCGGCGAAACAGGTGCGCTGGTAGCGAAGCTGCCCATGCCACCCGGCTCCTCTCCGACCCTGTGGCAGGCTGACGACCGCTTTCTGGCCACGTATCTGGAGCCGTTTCCGGGCTATTACCTGACCGCTGACGCCGGATACATCGACGAGCAAGGCTATGTCTTCGTGATGGCTCGCACCGATGACATCATCAACGTGGCCGGTCACCGGATCTCGACAGGAGCGGTCGAGGAAGTCCTTGCGTCACATCCTGACGTCGCGGAGTGCGCCGTCATCGGCGTCGCCGATCAGCTCAGAGGACATGTGCCCCTAAGCCTGCTCGTCCTCAAGGCAGGCGTACATCGCCCGGATGAGCACATCGTGAGGGAAACCGTCCAGCTAGTGCGGGACCGGATCGGGCCGGTAGCTTCCTACAAGACCGGGGTCGTCGTGGGACGGCTGCCCAAGACCCGTTCTGGCAAGATCCTGCGCGGAACGATGCGTCGGATTGCGGACGATCAGCAGTATTCGGTCCCACCGACGATCGACGACCCCAAGATTCTCGAGGAGATCACCGACGCCCTGCATCGGGTCGGTTACGGTCACCACTCGCCCATTTCAGGTTGAGGCTGACGGCAGCACCGTTCGACACGTACTCAAGAACTCGACACGTACCCAAGAACTCGACACCGGCCGGAATTTCGATGCCCGAGACACTCTCTGGCTACCGAAAAGTCCGCAGTGGTCGGAAATTCGACAGCGGAGAGGGAGGCGGCCCATCACCAGCTGAACTCAGTTTGACTTCCCCATCGACCTTAATGAAAATGGTTCTCATGTTGGTTAGGTGCTGCTTGCGAGCCCTGGGCTGCCTGCTGCTCCTGGCCGTGACAGCAGGCTGCACACACGCCGACTCGGCCAGCAATCGCCCTAAGGGGCAACAGGGCCAGCTCGCGATCGTGGCCGCGTTCTATCCGCTGCAGTTCATCGCCCAGCGCGTCGCGGGCAGCCATGCCACCGTTGCCAACCTCACCCAGCCGGGGGCCGAGCCGCACGACCTGGAGCTCACTCCTCGGCAGGTCGCCAGCCTGACCACCGCGAGCCTGGTGATCTATGAGAAGGGCTTTCAGCCGGCGGTCGACGAGGCTGTACTGCAGAGCGAGAACCGGGACGTGATCGAAACCACGACGATCGTCCCGTTACGACCGCTGGAGGCGCCTGAAGATGATCTTGGCATTGGCGAAGGAGCTGGTCATGATCACCCAGCGCTTGATCCGCATGTCTGGCTGGACCCGACATCCGTCGCTCGCATCGCCGCCGCGGTAAAGGAACGGCTTATCGCGATCGATCCCGATCATGCTGGTGACTACCAGCGCAACGCCAGCATGCTCAGCAGGGAGCTAAGCAGCCTTGATCGGTCGTTCCGCTCTGGTCTGGAGCATTGTGTGCGAACCGAGTTCATGACCACTCATGCTGCTTTTGGCTATCTGGCTGGGCGGTATCACCTGACTCAGATTCCGATCAGTGGTCTGAATCCTGACTCCGAGCCTTCACCGGCACGGATTGCTGAGGTCCAGCGCGTGGCCCAGGAGTACGGCCTCACCACCATCTTCTCCGAGACCTTGGTTTCACCGGCCGTCGCCCAGGCGATCGCTGGTGATCTTGGCCTGAGGACCGATGTCCTCGATCCGATCGAGGGCATCACCAGCCAATCTCGTAGGCACGATTACCTCTCTGTCATGTACGCCAATCTCGCTGCGCTGAGGAAGGCTGGGGGATGCTCCTAGACGGAAGTACCGCGCTGGCGGCTGACGATCTCACCGTCGAACTAGGCGGCCTACCGGTGCTGCGCGGAATCAGCCTCTCGATTCGGGCCGGCGAGGCTGTGGCCTTGATGGGAGGCAATGGTTCCGGCAAATCGACTCTGGTTCGCACGGTTCTCGGTTTACTCCCCCATCAACGCGGCAGCGTACGTCTGTTCGGTCAACCCTTGCGCAGTTTCCGCGACTGGGCACGCATTGGATATGTCCCGCAACGCTCGATGGCGCTGCTCGGCGGGTCCAAGGTGAAAGAGGTCGTTGCTGCTGGCAGGTTGGCACGCAGACGGCCTTTTCGGCCGTTGAGTCGAGACGACCGGGAGGCGATACACGACGCCATCGCACAGGTCGGCTTGTCCCAGCAACTGAACTCCGACATTGCTGCACTCTCGGGTGGGCAGCAGCAGCGTGTGCTGGTCGCCCGAGCGCTGGCCGGAAAGCCAGAGCTTCTGGTGCTGGACGAGCCCACGTCGGGGGTCGACCTGGAGCATCAGCGGGTACTTGCTGAGGTGCTGGCCGAGTTGATGTCGGCAGGCACCGCCGTGCTGGTGGTCTTACACGACGTCGGCTCGCTCGGCGGCCTCATCGACCGTGCTGTGGTGTTGAGCGATGGACGAGTGGCTCATGACGGGCCGCTAGGTGATCTTGGTCAACATCGTCGTTTCGGCGGTCATGAGCATCTCGATCATGGCCGAACTGCTATCGATGATCATGGTGAGAATGCGGATGGCTGGCTGGGGGGTGCCGTGGAACCATGATCGAAATCCTGTCCTACCCCTTCATGCAACGCGCCCTGATCGCAGCGCTGCTCACTGGTCTGATTGCGCCCGCTATCGGCACTTACGTCGTCCAGCGCCGGCTCAGCCTGCTCGGTGACGGCCTCGGCCATGTGGCTCTTGCCGGTGTCGGGTTGGCCCTGTTGACCGGCATGGCACCGATTCCGATCGCGGTAGCAGCCTGCGTTGCGGGTGCTGTTGTCGTCGAGATGCTCCGGCAGCGCGGCAAGGCCACCGGAGATATCGGGCTGGCCATCCTTTTCTACGGCGGTCTCGCTGCCGGCGTGTTCCTCTCCGGCATCTCTGGCGTCGGAGCCGGTGGGCTCGCGCAGTATCTCTTCGGCTCCCTCACCACTGTGACGCGGGACGATCTGATGCTGGTCGGAGTGCTCGCGATTGTGATCTTGGTCATTACCCTGGGATTGGCGCCCCAACTGTATGCCGTATCGACCGACGAGGAGTTCGCGCGTACCCAGGGCTTGCGGGTACGGATCTATCACATTGCGGTCGTCTCACTCGCCGCTGTGACGGTCGCACTCGCAATGCGTACCGTCGGGCTACTGCTGGTCAGCGCGCTGATGGTGGTGCCGGTCGCTGCGGCCCGCAATGTCGTGCGGGGCTTCACCGCGGCTCTCATCTGCGCAATCGCCATCGGTGTTATCACCGCGGTCGGCGGCGCGGTCGGTTCGTTCTACATCGACGCTGCCCCCGGTGCATTCATCGTGCTGCTGGCGATCGCAGTCTTCGTGCTGAGTTGGCCACTCTCTTACCTGCTGCGACGCCGACGCGCTGCGGCGATCTTGCCGGAACTGGTCGATGACGATGACCTCATCGCCCCACACACGATCACCGAAAACCACCCGCACCAACATGCACCGGGTTGCGGGCACCCGGCGGTGCGGCACGGCGACCACGCCGACTTCATCCACGAGGGACATCGGCATGCAGCCCATGCTGATCACTACGATGAGCACTGAGCTGCCGGCCGAGGCCGCCGAGGAGCATCACGATGACGACTAGCCCAGAGACCAGAGTGGACACCACAGCCAAGCCGGCGGGCGCACAGCGCAAGACCCGGCAGCGGGCCGCTGTCGAGGAAATCCTCTCCGATCGGCACGACTTCCGGACAGCTCAGCAGATCCACGACGATCTGCGGCATCAAGGCGAGCGCATCGGGCTGGCCACGGTCTACCGAACCCTGCAGCTCATGACCGAAGTAGGCGAGCTCGACGCCATCCGAACCAACGAGGGTGAGACGGCCTATCGCCGTTGCTCGACCGGGCACCATCATCATCTCGTCTGCCGTATCTGCGGTCGTACGGTCGAGGTCTCCGGGCCGGCGGTGGAGCGGTGGGCCAATGCGGTGGCCGCACAGCACGGGTTTCGCGAGATCAGTCACGACTTCGAGATCTTCGGCACCTGCGACACCTGTTAGGTGCATGCCGCGACCTATAGGGGCCGCCGGCGTCCGCCGCTAAGTCTGAGCGCTGCGACGCCGGATCGTTGGGACAGCACCAGATGGACGGGGATTTCGCCACTGCCCCGGATCCGGACTCGTAGTGCCCGTCAACATCCCGCTCTGCCACGACCACCATGTGCCGGGGCTGTGTCGGGAACGCACCTAGCCGCCGTACTGTGCCGCTATGCCGGCGATTCGAGCCGAGCCGCCGATGGACGACGCCGAAAGGAAGGCGTTCGCCGATTCGCACCTGCGAGCGCTCCCGGCACAGACGCTGGCGCGGCTCATCGAGCGAGCCCGGCGCCGGCACGTCGCGGCAGGAGACACGCTGCATCGCGCCGGCGACGACGTACGACACGTCGAGCTGGTCGTCCGCGGTCTGGTACGCGTACACGCCACTGCACCTGACGGTCGCACGTTGACGCTGCGCTACTGCCATGCCGGAGCTCTGCTGGGTGTCCCCTCCCTCTATGGGGATCCATTCGTAATGCCTGCCAACACCCAGGCGTTGCTGGACACCGACATGCTCGCCATGGACCCCGCCAGGGTCCGGGCCATGGCCGACCAGGATGTGGCGGTCGCGAAGGCGCTGCTGTTCGAGCTGAGTGAGCGGACCATGGCCTTTGCTTCTGAGATCGGGGGCGCAGCGTTCGGCAACGTTCGGCAACGGGTCGCCCGTCACCTGCTCGACTTGGCGGCTGAACGCCAGCGCGATGCCCGTCTAGTTGCCCCGATCACTCAGCAAGAGCTGGCCGACGCGGTTGGCACGGTTCGGGAGGTCATCGTCCGCACGCTGCGGGAGCTGCGTCGCGAAGGCTTGCTGCAGACCGGCAGGAGCGGGATCGAGATCACCGACGCAGAACGGATGCTCGCAGAGGCATATCCGAGGGTGGAACACAGGTCCCTGACTGGTGGCGTGCCGCACTCGTAGCGTCTGGCCATGACTCGATCAATCGACTGCCTTGTCATCGGTGCCGGGCCAGCCGGGTTGGCTGCCAGCGGAGCGCTGGTCGAGCGCGGTGTCGATCATGTCGTGCTCGAACGGGGGCAGGCTGGGCAGACCTGGCGTACGCAGCGCTGGGACTCGCTCCGGCTGAACAACCCGGGTTGGATGAACTCGATGCTGGGCAAGCAACCGCGTAATACCTACCTCTCCACCGCCGAGGTGGTTGCCCGACTCACCCGCCTGGGCTCGGTCGCGCCGATCCATGAGCACACACCGGTGGTTACCGTCGTACGGCGTGGCGACGCCTGGATCGTCCGGACCGCTGACACCGAGTTCCGGACTCGTGCGGTCGTCGTGGCCACCGGTGGCGAGAACGTACCGCTGGTTCCGAGGCTGGCCCGTCTCCTCCCCGACCGAACCGCGCAGTGCCATGCCGCGTCCTATCGGGCACCTGACCAGCTGCCCGACGGCGCTGTACTGGTCGTTGGAAGTGCCCAATCCGGTTATCAAATCTCCGAGGAGCTGCTCCGCGCCGGCCGACGCGTGTACCTCGCGACCAGTCCTGTCGGCCGGGCACCCGCCCGGCACCGCGGCCGGGACACTGTGGAATGGCTCGTTGAGTGCGGGTTCTTCGATCAGTACCCAGACGACCTTCCCGACCGGTCCGTCATCAGTGCACCCCAGCCGCTGATCGCACCGGGTGGACGTAGCGCCAGCCTGCAAGCTCTGGCCCGATCCGGCGCCATCCTGCTTGGTCGTCTGGTCAATGTGGGGGGCGATCGGATGATGTTCGCTTCGGACCTTGTCGACTCCATCGCAACTGCGGATGCGTACGCCGCCCGCATCCGTGCGGTGCTGGACGAGGCGATCGCGCGCGCTGGCCTGTCAGCTCCTCCGGTAGAGGTGGATGAGGCCGATGCCCCAGTGCACCTGGATCCGCCAACCCAGCTCCAGTTCCGCGAACACGACATCACAAGTGTGGTGTGGTGCACCGGATATGCCGGGGACTTCTCGTGGCTCGATCCGACACTGACCGACCATCATGGACAGCCACTCCGGCACGGCGCGGCTGCGCTGGTTCCCGGACTCTGGTATCTGGGTTTACGCTGGCTCATCCGTCGCAGCTCAGGCAATTTCCTCGGCTTCCCCGCCGACGCGGCCATCGTCGGGGACGCCGTGGCTGCCACGCTACGAAACGGTCGTCGACTTGGTACGAATCAGGTTTCGCTGGTCACATTCGGCACGGCGCCCCCATAGCGCCGGTCCCGCTGCGCGTAAAGCTCGATCGCCCGCCAAAGATCACGACGGTCGAAATCAGGCCACAATCGATCAAGAAACACCAGCTCCGCGTACGCGCTCTGCCAGAGCAGGAAGTTGGATGTCCGCTGCTCACCCGACGAGCGAACGAAGAGGTCGACATCGGGGATGTCGGGTTCGTCGAGGAAGTGCCGGAATCGATCTTCATTGAGCTTGCGCGGGTCCAGCCGTCCGTCGGCCGCAAGCTGGGCGATCCGCCGCGCGGCGTCCACGATCTCGGCGCGGCCCCCGTAGTTGACGCAGAACTGCAAAGTCAGCACGTCATTGTCGAGGGTGCGGCGTTCGGCGTCCTGGAGCTCGGTGATCACGCTGCGCCACAGCCGTGGCGATCGGCCGGCCCAGCGCACCCGCACGCCCATCGCATCCAGCTGATCCCGACGCCGTCTGATCACATCGCGGTTGAAGCCCATCAGCCAGCGAACCTCGTCCGGTGATCGGTTCCAGTTCTCGGTGGAGAAGGCGTACGCCGAGAGGTATTTCACTCCAATCTCGATGGCGCCCTCGATGACGTCGAACAGCGACGCTTCCCCTCGGGCGTGGCCCTCCGTCCGGGGCAGATTGCGTGTCTTGGCCCAGCGCCCATTGCCGTCCATCACGATCGCAACATGCCTCGGCAGCCGCTCGAAAGGGATTTGGGGCGGACGGGCGCCGCTTGGATGCGGCTGCGGGGAGGCCGGCAGCGGTCGCGCCCTCCTCGAATGCTTGGGCATGTCAGGGACAATATCGAGGTGCCGACCTACCGCGACGAAGCCGTGGTTCTTCGCACGCACAAGCTCGGTGAAGCCGACCGGATCATCACCATGCTGAGCCGGCGCCACGGCAAGATACGCGCGGCGGCGAAGGGGGTACGCCGCACCACCTCGAAGTTCGGCGCTCGGCTCGAACCGTTCTCCCACATCGACCTGCAGCTCGCAGTTGGGCACACACTCGACGTCATCACCCAGGTCGAGTCGCTGGATGCCTTCGGTGAGCCGCTGACCGATGACTATCCCGCGTACACGGCAGGCCAAGTCATGCTCGAGACGGCTGATCGTTTGGTGGTGGAGGAATCCGAGCCCGCGCTGCAGCAATACCTGTTACTTGTGGGAGCTTTGCGAGCCCTGACCGAAGGCACCTCGGATGGACCCCGCGCCCCGACGTTGATCTTGGACTCCTACCTGCTGCGGGCCCTGGCGGTCGCCGGCTATGCGCCCTCGTTTTCCGACTGCGCCCGGTGCGGTGTCGCGGGGCCCCATCGAGCCTTCTCCCCGGCCTTGGGCGGCGCTGTGTGCGAGCGCTGCCGTCCAGCCGGAGCAGCCCGGCCGGCCGCTGAGACTCTGGCATTACTGGGCGCGCTGCTGGAGGGCCGGTGGAGGGATACCCGCCAGGTGCCGGATCGGGTTGCTCGGGAGGCCAGTGGGATCACTGCCGCATTCGCAGCGTGGCATCTGGACCGCAACTTGAGATCACTGGCGCATGTCGAGCGTTGACCCGAGGTGGCCACCGCCGCAGGCGTCGCAGGCCCTCGTCGCTGCGCCCCAACAGCCACCAGCACAGCAGCCAGCGGTGCAGCGTCCCCATCGGATCGCGTACCTGCTCGCCGTGATCATGCCGGTGATCTTGCTGGTGGCACTGGCCGTCCCCGTCGGCGTGGCCTGGACGATCGCCAGGCTGCGGCAGGCTCCAGGCAGCGTGACAACTCCACCCCCGGCGGACCCTAACGCCATTGATGGCAAGCCGGGCCTGGGCGATCCCTACTTCCCGCAAGCCGGCAACAGCGGCTATGACGTGGCGAAGTACCAGATCGTGATCAACTGGGATCCGACGACACAGACCATCACCGGTACCACCACCATCAGCGCCCACGCGACCCAGCAGCTCAACTCGTTCTATTTCGACCTGGTCCTGCACACCGACTCAGTCACTGTCAACGGTGCGCCGGCGGAGGCTGTCGCGCGAGGTTTCTCCGATGTCTATGTCAAGCCAGCAGCACCGATTACGGCCGGCAGCTCGTTTCAGCTTGTGGTCGCCTACTCGGGCAAGCCCGGCGACATTCAGCAAACCGACGTGCACCCCTGGTGGTCCAGTAACGGCGAGTGGACCGCGGCTGGTGAGCCGGAAAGCGCAGCGTGGTGGTATCCCTCGAATGATCATCCATCGGATGCAGCGCTGATGGACATCTCGATCCGGGTTCCGGCCGGCATGGAAGCGATCAGCGTTGGCCGCTTGGAGTCGCCCGACACCGGACGTGAGAAGGACCACAACACCTGGCATTGGGTCGCGCGGCAGCCGATGGCGACGTATGTGAACTTCATCTCCATCGGCCAGTACGAGCTGAAGCAGGGACTTGATCATGGCCGGCCCTACGTCTACGCGGTGTCGGAGCAGTTGTCTCCAGACGACCGCAAGAAGGCGTTTGCCGCGCTGATGAGTTCAGCCGAGCGGATCCGGACGCTGGAGACGATGTTCGGTCCGTACCCGTTCAGCGAGATCGGCGGAATCGTACCGGTCCACAAGCTTTGGTTCGGCGGGCTGGAGACCCAGACCCGGCCGGTCTATGACGCGAGGTCGATCTTGAACGCTGACTTCGAGCCGGGCTTGATCGACCACGAGCTGGCCCATATGTGGTTCGGCGACAACGTCACCGTACGGCAGTGGAACGACATCTTCATCAGCGAGGCGTACGCTTCCTGGGCTCAGTGGGGAGCCAGAGAGCGGCGGGGCGGACGTCCGGCGAATGACTCGTTGAATCGTGCGTACCAGCGACTTGCCGACAACGACAACTTCTGGAAGATCACCATGATCGATCCCGGCAAGGCTCACCTTTTCGATGCGGTCTATGTGCGAGGACCGATGGCACTTCAGGCACTACGCAACGTGATCGGGGACGAAGCCTTCTTCCGGCTGGCCCGGGACTGGAGTCAGGCTCCGGGAAGTCGCACGCTCGAGGAGTGGATGGCGGCAGCACAGTCGCACACCACAGTTGATCTTGGGCCCTTCTTCCAGGCTTGGATCTACTCTCCGACTGCTCCGGCTCGTACGGCCGCGAACGGCTTCCGCTGATGGCGCATTGCCGGACGGTCGGCAAATTTCCGACCAATGCGGGGTTCTGAAGCTTCATGTCGGTGCTCCAGCATCGAATAGCCCGCAATGGTCGGAAATTTGTTGTCCGGAGCGTCCACCTCTCGAACGCTCCCGCGTGGTGTAGGGACTAGGCCACTCGGTTGATCGCCGAGATGACGGCCTTGAGTGAGGCGTTGACGATGTTTGCGTCCATACCCACTCCCCACACGACCACGCTGTTCTCACCCTCGCCGACTTCACACTCCACGTACGCTGCGGCGAGCGCATCACCACCGGCAGATAGGGCGTGCTCGGTGTAGTCGAGGACCCGTACCTGGTGGCCGAGCGTGGAAATGGCGTCGACGAAGGCAGACACCGGGCCGTTCCCCTCGCCGGTGATCGGCTGGCCCGAGCCGTTGGCCACGACGTGCGCAGTGAGAGAGGTTTGTCCGTTCTGCGCCGAAGTTGTCGCGACACTTTCCAAGCGCACTGGGGTGTCCGGTTCGAGGTACTCGAACTGGAAGATCTCCCAGAGCCGACTCGCGCTCACCTCACCGCCGCCGGCGTCGGTGTGTGCCTGTACCGCTTTGGAGAACTCGATCTGGAGCCGCCGCGGCAGGTCCAGATTGTGTTCGGACTTCATGATGTAGGCGACCCCACCCTTGCCGGATTGGGAGTTCACCCGGATGACCGCCTCGTAGTTGCGGCCTACGTCGAAGGGATCGATTGGCAGGTATGGCGCCTGCCAGGCGATCTCCCGGACACTGAGGCCCTGCGCTTGTGCCCGCTTTTCCAGATCCTCCAGGCCTTTTTTGATCGCATCCTGGTGGCTGCCGGAGAACGCGGTGTAGACCAGATCGCCCGCGTACGGGTGGCGCGGGTGAACCGGCAGGTTGGTGCAGTACTCCACGGTGCGACGGATCTCGTCAATCCGGGAGAAGTCGATCTTGGGGTCTATCCCTTGTGAGAACAGGTTCATTCCCAAGGTGACCAAGTCCACATTGCCCGTGCGCTCGCCGTGGCCGAAGAGGCAGCCCTCGACCCGGTCGGCCCCGGCCATCATGGCCAGCTCGGTCGCCGCAGTGGCGGTGCCGCGGTCATTGTGCGGGTGCAGCGAGATCGCCACGTGCTCGCGGTTACGCACGTGCCGGCTGAACCATTCGATCTGATCCGCGTAGACATTCGGTGTCGCCATCTCGACGGTGGCCGGCAGGTTCAAGATGATCTCGCGGCCCTCCGATGGCTGCCAGACGTCCATCACCGCGTTGCAGACCTCGACCGCGAACTCCATTTCGGTGCCGGTGAAGATCTCCGGCGAGTACTCGTAGCCGAACTCGACCTCGCCCAAATACTGCTCGGCATACTTCATCACCAGCTCGGTCCCGCGGGTAGCCAGGGCGATGCATTCGGCCTTGTCGACGTGGAAAACCACACGCCGGAACAGCGGTGCCGTGGCGTTGTACATGTGGATGGTGGCCGTCTTGGCGCCCACTATTGACTCCGCTGTGCGCTCGATGAGATCTTCACGCGCCTGGGTCAGCACCGAGACGATCACATCGTCGGGGATTTTGTCCTGCTCGATGAGCTGTCTGACGAAGTCGAAGTCGTTCTGACTGGCGGAAGGAAACCCGATCTCGATCTCCTTGTAGCCCATCTGCACCAGCAGTTCGAACATCTTGTGTTTGCGCGCCGGTGTCATCGGATCGATCAGCGCCTGGTTGCCGTCGCGAAGATCAGTTGACAGCCACCGTGGCGCCTTGGTGATCACGCTCGAGGGCCACGTCCGATCTGGAAGATCGATAGGGGTGAATGGCCGATAGCGGTGGAAGGGCATCGGGCTGGGCTGCTGCACCGGTGCGGGCTGCACTCTGGTACCGAATGAGGTCAGTTCCGTGCGCCCTGCGTTTTCGCCCGTCCGCGCTGAGCCAAGATCGTTGCGCCCTGAGCTTGTCGAAGGGCTCGATGTGGTGATGTCTGGCATGATTCCTCGCTGCTAGATGTGGAGCGGACCGGAAGCACGTCTGACTCCGCAGCGAGGGTGCCGGCCCTAGAGGGCCTCGCTGCGGCAGCCGAGGAGGAGCAGCGCCCAACGGCGCTGGCTGTTTGCCACGGCGTCACTGTAACACCGGGTGCCTCTCGCGACCTAAGCGTCGTCTCGAAAAATCACGTGCGCGACCTCGGTCACATGCGGCACTCTGGTTCGATGCGTTTCGTACGCGTCCAGCCCGACCACATGGGCCAGGTCAGCGCCGTTGCCGATATTGAAGAGGCGGCACGGCAGGTCGACGACCCCGACGCGTTTCCCACGATCCCCGAGATGCTCGCCGGGTGGATGCGTTACGGCTGGGACCTCGAGCCCGCAGAGCACTATCTCTGCGTACCCGAAGGGACAACAGACCCGCGCGGCGTGCTTGTCCTGGATAAGCCCACCCGGGACAACCTGCACCTGGTGTGGGCCCAGATCACCGTGCACCCTGATCATCGCCGTTGCGGCTATGGCTCGGCGATGATGACCGAAGCCTTGCGGAGGACACGTGAGGCCGGTCGCAACACCATTTGGGTCGGCACCGCTGAAGATGATCAAGGCGCCCGCAAGTTCGTCGAAGGCTTCAGCTTCAGCTATGCGAGCCATGATGCCCGTCGCCGGCAGGTGCTGGCCGAGGTCGACCAGTCCGAGGTGCGGCGGCGCTGGGCCGAAGCCCAGAAGGCCGCGTCGGACTACTGTCTCGAGCGGCTGCAGCCGCCGGTCACAGATCAGGTGCTGGGTGAACTGGTCGAGGTCACTGCGGCCATCAACGACGCACCGATGGGCGATCTGACGTATGAGGACGAGAAGTTTGACGTGCACCGACTTCGCGACCACGAAACTGCCTTGCTGGGCCGTGGAGATCGCGCGTACCGAGTTATCGCGCGACATCGCACGACCGGGGAGGTCGGCGGGCACACCATGGTGACGTCCCATCCGTTGCAGCCTGAGGTCGGCGGTCAGGCTGACACGGCTGTTGCCCGTCAGCACCGAGGCCACCGACTCGGGCTGCTCCTCAAGATCGACATGATGCGCTGGCTGGCCGAAGCGGAACCACAGCTGAAGGTCATCGAGACGTGGAACAACGCCGACAACAAGTTCATGATCAATGTGAACGAGGCGCTGGGTTACCGACTGTCTCGTATCTTCAACATGTACGAGCTGCATCTTTGAGGCGTCCACCTGAGCCAGAGACCCGCTGACTGCAACCCTACGTTCACGTAGGTTGCCTGCGGTCCGCACAGGTTGCAACCTATGTAGACCGTGAGGAAGCTACGTGCACGTAGGTTGCCGACCGATCTTGTGGGACCGAAACGCCAAGGTGGCGACTATTAGACCTTCCACGGGCAGGTTCATGAAGTCACCCAGGCGGTTGAAGCACGCCGTTGACCCGACGGGGCAGCTTCCAGGGGTTTTCGGCCTGCAGCGCCGGTGGCAGCCACTTCTCCCTCAGCGATTGATAGGTGACCGGCCGCACGAACCGGTCCAAGGCGGCGGCGCCCACCGACGTGGCCGATGGGGCCGAGGTCGACGGCCACGGACCGCCATGTTGCTGCGCCCAGGTGTACGCGACACCGGTCGGCCAGTCGTCGGCGCACAACCGACCCACCTTCGGCGACAGCAATCCGAGGCACGCGGCGGCATCCGGGTCGTCCTCATCAGCCGTGAAGACACTGGCGGCCAGGGAGCCCTGAAGTCGATCGATCGCAGCACCTAGCTCGGCGAGGTTGGAGTACTCGACGACGATGGCGACAGCGCCGAAGCACTCCTCGAGCAGCCTGCTGCCGTCCTGCAGGGCATCGATCCTCGCCTCCAGGACTGCAGCCGGCGCAGACCAGCCTGCAACGGGGGCCTCGACGAGCTCAACGACGCGGGCTCCGCTGAACATCAAATCCTCGATCCCCTGGGCTGTTGACTTTGCCATCGCCTCGGTCAACATGACCGGATCAAGCGACGCTCGCCTGAGGGCCTTGCCGATGGCGTCGACTGCGCCGGTTCCTGCAGGAACGAACACGAGACCGGGCTTGGTGCAGAACTGACCAGACCCGAGTGTGAAGGAGCCGACGAATCCCTCGGCAATCTCCTCCATCCGGGTGGCCGCCGCCGCTTTGGTGACCACGACCGGATTCACCGTCGACATTTCGGCGTACGTCGGAATGACCGTTCGCCGCTCGTTCGCGATGCGCCAGAGCGCCAGACCAGCTGCCTGTGACCCGGTGAACGCCAGGGCGGCAACTCCTTCGTCCCGAACGAGGGCGACGCCTGCATCTTGACCGACCACGATGTCGAAGCTGCCGTTGGGAGCTCCAGCGCCGAGCAGAGCCGTCCGTGCGAGTCCTGCCAGTCGGTCGCTTAGCAGCGGGTGCGCCGGGTGCGACTTGGCGATCACTGGACAGCCGGCAGCGAGAGCGGAGCCGAAATCGTTCCCGAGCACGCCGAACGCGAAGGGAAAGTTGCTTGCACCGAAGACGGCGACAGGTCCTAGCGGCTGGTTGACCCGTGCTAGGCCGGGTGTGGTGCTAGTTGGGTGATCGATCGTGGCAGCAAGATACGAACCCTCCGCAGCCACGTCCCCGTAAAAGCGCAGCTGACCGGCTGCGCGCGATACCTCGGCGGTGAGGCGCGTGTAACCCAGCGCCGTCTCTAGTTCGGCGAGCCTGACCAGCCCCGGAGTGTTCGCTTCCAGGGCGCCAGCGAGCGCGTGCAGCCATGCGCGTCGCTGCCGCGGACTCGCTGCCGCCACAGCCGAACTGGCGCTCGCCGCGCGCTCGACGACAGCCCGAACATCATGGGGGAACCTCTCCTCCACCGTGCCGTTCGCCTGGCCGGTCCGCGGGTTGTATGAGGTGGTGGTCACGACGCCGCCCTAATGGCGCGTTCGAGTACGTCCAGGCCGTCAGAGAGCAGTTCATGGCTGATGACCAGCGGCGGCAGAAGCCGGACAACGTTGTTATACGTGCCACAAACCAGCGCAAGGACACCCTCGCTGTGGCATTGGGACGCCACTTGGCGGGCGCTATGAGGAGCAGGCTCCCGAGTCCCGGGCTTGACGAACTCAACAGCCAGCATGGCGCCGCGCCCGCGGACCTCGCCGACGACGGAGTCAGCCCCCGTCAACGCTCCAAGCCGCGGCATCACTGCAGCCTCGATCTCCTGCGCCTTGCGCACCAGCTGTTCGCGCTCGATGGTTTCCAAAGCGCCGAGCGCTGCGGCGCACGCGACCGGGTTGCCGGCATAGGTGCCCCCGAGGCCCCCCGCTGGAACCGCGTCCATGAGCTCAGCACGGCCCGTCACAGCGGAAAGCGGCATGCCGCCACCCAGCGCCTTGGCGGTGGTGATCAGATCGGGCACCACACCCTCGTGTTCACTGGCGAATAGAGCCCCGGTACGTCCAAGTCCAGTTTGAATCTCGTCAGCGATAAAGACGATGCCGTGCTGCTGTGCGAACTCCTGGAC
>Ga0081455_10003720_pt1 | contig 17438 bp, 18 predicted proteins | sample TabmetS3T2R1_FD_70207 | JGI IMG/M metagenome (GOLD analysis project Ga0081455, IMG submission 70207) | Tabebuia heterophylla rhizosphere microbial communities from the University of Puerto Rico - S3T2R1 | ecosystem: Host-associated > Plants > Roots > Rhizosphere ...
GCCGACGGTTTCAGTGACCAGCCCAGGGTGGTGAACGGATTTTCCGATTTGATGGTCGAAGTCTTCGGCGAGGCCATCGGAAAGCATGCCCGCTCGGCGGTCGGCATGGCGGGACTTCCCGGCAATGCTGCGGTCGAGGTCGAGATGATCGTCGAGGTCGAATAGGACCCAGCGCCTGGTTTCTGCCGCTCCGGATATGGGTCGTGGCCATGGATCTTGAAACGAGGCCGACATGAGCGGCACGCGTCGGGACTTCCTGCGGCAGGTCGCGCGGATCGGCGGATATCGCGCGGTCTATCTCACCATGCAGGCGATGGGCCTCATCGGCACCGCGGCGGTCGCCGAACCTTTGGCCCTCGAAATGGGCACGGCCCACGGCACCAGGGTCGTCGTCCTCGGCGCCGGGATCGCCGGCCTGTCTGCGGCCCATGAGCTGCGCAAAGCCGGCTACCGGGTCACCGTTCTCGAAGCGCGCGATCGCGTCGGGGGCCGCAACTGGACGATTCGCAGGGGCACGATCATCGAAATGACCGACGGCTCGCGCCAAGTCTGCGAATTCGATCAGGGCCTCTACTGGAATGCGGGCGCGGCGCGGCTGCCGAGCCACCATCACGCGGTGCTGGGTTATTGTCGGGAATTCGGCGTCGCCCTCGAAGTCGAGGTCAATACCAGCCGCGACGCATTGTTGCTCAATCCGGCAGCAAATGGCGGCCGGCCGATCGAGCTGCGCCAGGCCGTCAACGACGTGCGCGGGGCAGTCTCGGAGCTGCTCGGTAAGGCCATCGATCGCGGTGCGCTCGATCAGGAGCTGACCGCCGACGACAAAGAAAGAATGCTCGCGTTTCTTCGGCAGTACGGGGACCTGGCGCCCGGCCTCGTCTACAAGGGGTCGTCGCGCTCGGGCTACAAAGTGCTGCCGGGCGCGGCCGGCCAGACCGGAGTGAGCCGAGATCCCGTGCCGCTGCGCGTGCTGCTCGACACCGACATGTGGGTCGGCGTGCTGTTCGAGGAGAGCTTCAACCAGCAGGCCACCATGTTCCAGCCGGTCGGCGGCATGGATCGCATCGCGACGGCATTCGCCAAGAAGCTGGGGACGGTCGTTCGCCTCGGCAGCGAAGTCACCGCGATCCGGCGCAAGGGCAGCGGGGTCAGCATATCCTTCCTCGACAAGCGCAGCCGCAAGCGCAGCGCCATCGACGCGGACTATTGCATCGTGACGATCCCGCTCAAGGTGTTGGACGGGATTGCATCGGATTTTTCCCCCGCTCACCGTGCCGCGATCCACAGCGTCGACTACATCAACGCCCTCAAGATGGCATGGCAATCGCGCCGGTTCTGGGAGACCGACGCCCAGATTTACGGCGGAATCTCCTGGGTGAAGGGGCCGACCACGATGGTGTGGTATCCAAGCGATCGTTTCTTCTCATCGAAAGGAATCCTGCTCGGTGCCTATGCTTTCCACGCGGACGCCGACGAGCTGGCAAAACGACCGTTGCGCGAGCAGTTCGAGCAGAGCCGCGCTGTGATCGAAGGATTGCATCCGGGCCGAAGCCGGGAGCTCGAAAAACCGATAGCGATCGCCTGGGCGAACGCGCCCTACAGCCTCGGCTTCACCGCGCGCTACCATTCCAGCGCGGACAGCGAGTACACGCTGCTCAACGAGCCGGACGGCCCGTTCTACTTCGCCGGCGAGCATCTCAGCCATCTGGGCGGCTGGCAGGAAGGCGCGATCCTGTCCGCGCGACGCGCGATCAACATGATCGACAAGCACCGACGCGCGCAACGCGGCTAGTGCCGCGAACCCGAAGTTCGCGCACATCGTGCGGCCAGAGGGTGCCGCAAGGGTTTGCGAACTTCGGAATCGGGATACTAGCCGCAAGTGCGGCAGCGCGGCAGCCTGCGTCCTGGCGTTCGATTGCGAACGCCGCTATCGTTGTTTCCGCCGGGTCCGTGCGATCGATCACATGGAGTGAAATGTGCGAAGATTCTCTCTCGGCCTGGCCATTGCGACTTTGACCTGGGCGGGCGCCGCGCTGGCGCAGCCATATCCGTCGCACCCGGTCACCCTGATCGTGCCATTCGGCGCCGGCGGTCCGGTCGATACCCTCGCCCGTACCCTGAGCGACGCGATGCGCAGGTCGCTCGGCCAGGCCGTCGTCATCGAAAACGTGACCGGCGCGTCGGGCACCATCGGTGTCGGCCGCGCCGTGCGCGCCGCGCCCGACGGTTACACCGTCAGCATCGGCAACTGGCCCTCGCACGTCGTCAACGGAGCCATCTATGCGCTGCCATACGACGTGCTGAAGGATTTCGAGCCGGTCGCCCGCCTGCCGAGCAATCCCTATGTCATCGTGGCGAGAAAGGACCTGCCGGCATCCAATCTGCGAGAGCTGATCGCCTGGCTCAAGGCCAATCCCGACAAGGCGACGCAGGGCACCGCCGGGCCCGGCGCAGGACAACACGTGAGCGGCGTCTACTTCCAGAACGTCACCGGCACCCGGTTCCAGTTCGTGCCGTATCGCGCCGGCTCGTCCGAGATCATGCGGGACCTGGTGGCCGGACACATCGACCTGACATTCGACCAGGCGATCACGGCGCTCCCGCACGTGCGCAGCGGGCAGGTGAAGGCGTACGCGGTCACGTCCGACAAGCGGCTGGCGGCGGCACCGGACATCCCCACCGTCGACGAGGCCGGCGCGCCCGGCGTGTACATCTCCACCTGGTACGGAATGTGGGTCCCCAAGGGAACGCCGCGGGAGGCCATCCGCAAGCTCACCGTCGCGGCCATGGATGCGCTGGCCGATCCGGCCGTGCGCGACCGCCTGGCCGGCCTCGGCCAGGAGATTCCGCCGCCCGAGCAGCAATCGGCGGAGGCGCTCGCCGCCCACCACAAGGCCGAGATCGAGAAATGGTGGCCGCTGATCAAGGCCGCCAACATCAAAGCCGAGTGATCGTGGACCTCGTCATACGCAACGCGCGCCTGTTCGACCGTGCCGCCGACGGACCATTGGATATCGGCGTGGAACGAGGTCGCATCGTCGCGATCGAGCGCGGCATCTCCGCCGATGCCGAGGTCTATGACGCCTGCGGACACCTCGCCTGTCCCGGTCTGATCGAAACGCACATCCATCTCGACAAGTCGCGCATCATCGATCGCTGCGCCCCGCAGGAGCGCAGCCAACTGAGCCCCGTCAAGGGCGTCACGCCGCTGAAGAAGAGCATGTCGGTCGAGGACGTGCGCGCGCGGGCCGAGCGCACCCTCGAGGAGTGTATCAAGCACGGAACGACGCGCATGCGCACCCAGGTCGAGGTCGATCCCGGCATCGGCATGCGCGGCTTCGAGGGAGTGCAGTCGCTGATTGCCGACTATCGATGGGCGATCGATATCGAAATCTGCGTCTTTCCGCAGGAGGGATTGATCAGCTATCCGGGAACGGATGAGCTGCTGATCGAGGGATTGAAGCGGGGCGCGCGCGTGATCGGCGGCGCGCCGCGCTACGACAGCGACGAAGCCGGCCAGATCCATCGCATCTTCGAGCTGGCGCGCGAGTTCGACGTCGACATCGACATGCACCTGGATGTCGGCCCCACGCCCGATGCCATGAATATCCACCTGGTGCGCGAGCTCACGGAAAAATACCGGCGCGGCGGCCGTGTGGTGGTTGGTCACATGGCCAAGCTGTCGCTCTTGCCGCCGCAGGAGGTCGCGATGCTGGCGCGCAGCCTGGCCGACACCGGGATCGCGGTCACCGTGCTGCCGACCACCGACCTTTTTCTGATGGGCCGCAATCGCGACCATTCCGTCGTCCGCGGTGTGGCGGATGCCAACCTGCTGCTCAAGCAGGGCGTGGAATGCTCGCTCTCCTCCAACAACATTCTCAACCCGGCGACGCCGTACGGCGACTGCTCGCTCATCCGCATGGCAAACCTCTACGCCAACGTGCTCCAGCTCGATCGTCCGGCGGAGCTGCGCGAATGCTTCGGCATGCTGACTGATAAGTCCGCGCGCCTGCTCAACTTGAAGAACTACGGGTTCGCCGTGGGCAATCCCGCCGATGTGGCGATCATCGCCGCGCAGGCGCCCGAGCAGGCGATCGCCGAAATCTCCCAACCTCTCGCCGTGTTCAAGCACGGAAGGCGGACGGTGGTGTGGCACCCGGCGGAACTCTTGCGGCCGCACTAGCTTTTGCCCCGGGAGCGCAAGGAATCGTGCATGGCCCTCGCCGAGCTGAGCCCGCCGATCGTTTTGCCTTGGCCGCTGCGCGGCGGCCTGGAAGCTGCGGCGCGAGCGCTCTTCGAGCCCGACGACCGATCGCGCACCGATTTCTCGCGGCCGCTCGGCGAGCCCGCGCTCGTCGCGCCTGACTCGGTGTCCTGGCGCGTCTTCAAGAATCCGCTCTCGCTGTTCATCGGCGGCGTGACCGCGGTGATCATGGAGCTGGCCGAGCCCCGCGTGCGCACCGGCGTGTGGGAGCACACGACGTTCCGTGTCGATCCGGTCCGACGGCTGCGCAGGACGGGGCTAGCCGCCATGGTAACGATCTACGGTGCGCGCAGCACGGCCGAGGCCATGATTGCACGCGTCCGGCGCATGCACGACAGCGTCGCCGGCACGACCCCGTCGGGCGAGGCCTATCGCGCGAACGACCCGCAGTTGCTGAACTGGGTCCAGGGCACGGCGGCGTACGGCTTCCTGCAGGCCTATCACGCATATGTCCGGCCGCTCTCCCCGGCCGCGCGCGACCGCTACTACGCCGAGGGTGCTCCGGCCGCGCGCCTTTACGGCGCGGCAGGCGCGCCGAGATCGGAAACCGAGCTGGAGGTGCTATTTCAGCGGACGGCGGGCCGACTGCAACGTTCGCAGATCGTGTTCGAGTTCATCTCGATCATGCGATCGGCGCCCGTTCTGCCGCTGGTGCTGAGACCCGCACAGCACCTGCTGGTGCGGGCCGCCGTGGACCTCACGCCGCGGTGGGCGCGGACGATCCTGGGGCTCGACGGGCACGGCCTCGAGCCATGGGAACGCGAGCTGGTGCGGCAGGCCGGCGCGTTGGCGGACCGCGTCGTTCTGGCATCGAGCCCGGCGGTCCGGGCCTGTCGGCGGATGCGCCTTCCCGCCGACTATCTCTATCGCGCGTTCAATTGACCATCTGCGCCACCGCGGCGGCGACCGCTTTCGGCGTCTGATAGACCTCCTGCACGATCTTCTGCACCGCATCACCGGAAACCGGATTGATTTCCAGCTGCATTTTCTCGGCTTCGGCGCGGAATTCGCCGCTCTTCATCGTATCCATGAACGCCTTGCGCAGGACGGCGACCCGTTCCGCGGGGATGGCGGGAGGCGCGAGAAAAGGCCGTCCCATCGGCTGGCGGGCGAACACCAAGTTGAAAATCTGCTTCTGTTCCTCGGTCCTGGCAAAATCCATGATCAGCGGAACGTGCGGAAGATCGAGATGCTTGCTCAGCGACAGCTGCACCAGCACGTTGATCTTCTTGTCATCGATCCAGCTTTTGTGGGTTGCGATCACGCTCGACCATGACCAGCCGCAGCGCCCCATCACCTCGCCGCGCTCCATCGCCAGGTCGACCTCGTTGCCGCCGGGATAGCCGGTGACGAGCTTGAACTTGGTGCCGATCGTGGCGTTGAGGACCTTGGGGAACTGGTCGGTGTCGGCGGCCGGGCCCGACCCGCCGACGGTGAGCTCCTTGCGCTCCACTTGCTGGAGCGTGGTGATGCCGGTCGTGTGCCAGGCGACGCATACGCTGACCTCGTCGTTCATGCTGCCGATCCAGTTGAATTTGCCCGCATCGAACTGGGCCTTGGTCGACCCGAGCAAAGGATCGAAAGCGGTCCCGCGGCCGATCATCCCGAACGCGGTGCCGTCCTTGGGCGCGACATTGTAGAGCCAGTTGGCGAGCACGAGGCTGCCGGCGCCCGGCATGTTCTTGGCGAGGATCGTGGGATTGCCCGGGATGAAACGCCCCATGTGGCGCGCCAGCGCACGGGCATAGACGTCGTATCCGCCGCCGGCGCTGTAGCCGATGTAGAGATCGACGGTCTTGCCCTTGTAGAAGTCCGCCGGGCTTTGCGCATGGGCGGCCGAGATTGCGTACAGTGCGGGGATCGCCGCCGCGACGCCACGGCCCAGGGTCACAAGACGCATGTCATCCTCCCATTCCGGTCTTTGGGATCACGCGTCGCTGGAACGAAGCGATCTTGCCCCCGGCTCGCGAGCCGAGCCAGACTGAACCGGGGCGACGCTCGGTCGCACGGCGTGCGGGCCCGCCTGCTTCCGGGCCAGCGCCTCCGTTGCTATTTTGCACGCCGCCTCGACCGTCATCGAGGGGAATGCCGGGTGCGAGACTTTTGCGCTCGCGGCTTCGACGGCGCGTCAACCAGGCGAGGGCGAGGGCAAGCATGACGACAAGGCGGATTGTTGTCGGCGCGCTGCTCGCGGCCGGCGCTTGGCTGTTTGCCGCCGCTCCCGCGACGGCGCAGAACTATCCGAATCGCGTCATCAAGATGATCGTGCCGTTCCCGCCGGGCGGCCCGATCGACACCATGGGCCGCCTGGTCGCGCACGAGGTGTCGACCCGGCTCGGGCAGGAGGTCGTGGTCGAGAATCGGCCGGGTGCCGGCTCCACCCTCGGCACGAAGGCGGTCGCGGCTGCCGAGGCAGACGGCTACACGTTGCTGTTCGGGTCGTCCGGCTCGCTCGCCGTCGCGCCCGCGCTCTACGCGAAGCTCAACATCGAGCCGCTCAAGGTGCTCTCCCCGGTAGCATCGGTCTCGCTGCTGCCGCAGGTCTTCGTAGTGGCACCGTCAGTGCCGGCGAAGAGCGTGCAGGAGTTCGTCGCCTATGCCAAGGCCAATCCGGGCAAGCTCAACTACGGCGCAGGCCTGGGCACGCCGCCGCACCTCCTGAGCACGCTGCTCAAGGCGAAAGCCGACATCGACGTCACCTACATTCCGTACAAGGGCTCGGCCGCCTCGATCACAGACCTCCTGGCCGGACAAACGCATTTCACCATCGACGGGCTGCTCGGCCTCTATCCGCTCATCAAGGAGGGCAAGGTGCGGGCGTTGGGCATCGCGCGGGCGGAACGCTGGCCGGAGCTGCCGCAGGTGCCGACGCTGGTCGAAAGCGGATTTCCCGATTTCACGCACGACGCCTGGACCGGCGTGGTCGCGCCCGCCGGCACGCCGCCCAATGTGATCGCTGCGCTCAATCGCGCCGTCAACGACGGCCTGCAGTCGGCGGAGATGAAGCAGAATCTGGCGCGGTTCAGCGCGATCGCGAAGGCCGGCACGCCGCAAGACTTCGCCGCCTTCATGCGCAGCGAGCTGCCGAAATGGGCGGAGCTGGTCAAGCTCGCCGGCGCCACGGCGGAATGAGCGGGCGCCGTCTCGTTCGAGGCGTCAAGCGAAGTATCTTTCCAGCTTGTCGAGGGTCGCGGTCCAGCCCGATCGGTGGCGGTCGCGCGCGCCCTCGTCGAAGAACTGCTCGTGCAGGAGCGTGAGCAACGTGCCGTCGCCGTCGCGCTTGAACGTCACCGTCACCAGCGACTCTCGCTCCGGCATGGTGCGCCACATCCAGCTGAAGACGAGCTTCTCGTTGGGGATCACCTCGCGATAGGTGCCGCTGACGTCGTGCTGCTCGCCGTCGGGCGTGCGGAAGACGACGCGGTAGCGGCCGCCGACGCGGGCGTCCATCTCCGCGCTGAGCGTCTCCGCCCCCTCCGGGCCCCACCAGTGCGTCAGCTTCGTCGGATCGGTCCAGGCGCCGTAGACTTTGTCCGGCGACGCGTTGATCCGGCGCTTGATGGTGAGGCTGGGCTTGGTGGACATGACTCCTCCTCCGACGAAGGCGACCAGGCGCAGCCCAGACTGGATATATTTAACCGAGCGGTTAACTATGAGGTCGACCGCCGGTTGTCAAGTCCGCCGAGCCCGCGGCGATCCGGATTGCGGCTCCGCTGTTGTCAGTGCGATGGAGTGATCGGCGCCAATCGCCGTCTTCTCGCAAACGCCATGTCTCAAGCCGGCAATTCGAGTCGCCGCACGCTTGTGAGCTCGCCTGCCGCGGTGCGAATGCGCCCGATCGCCTCCGCGATCGGATCCAATGCAACCGCCATATGGAAAACGTTGGCATGGATGAGCGTCGCCGGATCCCGGACGATGGCGACGTGGCCCTTCCAGAACATGAGATCGCCGCGTCGAAGCTTGGACAGGTCGAACGGCGGCGCGAGCGGCTCGCCCAGCGCCGTCTCCTGCATATCGCTGTCGCGCGGGCAGGGCACGCCACAGGCGGTGAGCGCGACCTGGAGGAGGCCCGAGCAGTCGACGCCGAGACTGGTCTTGCCGCCCCACAGGTAGGGCGCTCCCAGGAAACGTTCGGCAACCGCGACGAAACCGCGCTCGGTGCTGTCGAGCGTGGCGAGGTGGCGCGCCGGCACGTAGCCGCCCGACGCGGTGATCGCGAACGGCTCCTCGACGCGCGCGACCGCGAGCCGGCACCCGAGCGGGAGGGCCTCGACCGGCGGAAGCTTGGCCGACGGACCGGGGAAGACGAGGGTGCGCAGCGCGGTCACCTTGTGGGTCGGCGCCGGCCCGGGTTCGCGCAACGCGGCGGCGGGGATATAACCCACATAGCCGTCCGCCGCGAGCTGCCCCCAGGCCCAGCCCTCCTCGGACGTCTCGTAGACCGTGACGCGCTCGCCCTTGAGCGCCTCGGTGTCGAGCGGCGCATCGGGGGAGGGCGCGTGGCGCAGCGGCGCCGTCGGCTCCGCCACCTCGTAGGGGCGACCGTCGAGCGCTCGCACGAGCTCGAAACCCTGTCCGTCCGGTCGCCGCCGCATGGGTGTCACGCGCGGATCGGGGCTCGTCGCCGCATCGTGGCGCGGCGGTCGCGGCGTCGTCGTCTTGTCAGCCATAGCGCGACACCAGCAGCGCATAGAGCGCGCGCGCTGCTTGGCACTCGGCGCCCTCGGGCCGGCCGGGCTTGGTGGTCTGGTTCCACGCGAAGATATCGCAATGCAGCCACGCCTTGGCCGCGCCGACGAAGCGCCGCAGGAACAGCGCGGCGGTGATCGAGCCGCCGAAATTGCTGGAGGAGATGTTGTTGACGTCGGCCACCTTGGAATCGAGCAGCTGGTCGTAGGGCCGCCACAGCGGCATGCGCCACAGCGGATCGTTCTCGTTCGCCGCGCATTTGGCGAGCGCGGAAGCGAGCGCGTCGTCGTCGGTATAGAACGGCGGCACCTCGGTTCCCAGCGCGACGCGGGCGGCCCCGGTGAGCGTGGCGAGGTCCGCGATCAGGTCCGGCTGCTCCTCGTCGGCGAGCGCGATCGCGTCGGCCAGGATCAGCCGGCCCTCCGCGTCGGTGTTGCCGATCTCCACGGTGAGGCCCTTGCGCGAGCGGTAGACGTCGCGCGGGCGGAAGGCCGAGCCGGAGATCGCGTTCTCGACCGCCGGGATGATCACGCGCAATCGGATCTTGCTGCCGCGGTCCATGAGCATATGCGCGAGCGCGAGCATGCACGCCGCGCCGCCCATGTCCTTCTTCATGTTGAGCATGCCGCTCTCGGGCTTGATGTCGAGGCCGCCGGTGTCGAAGCACACGCCCTTGCCGATGAGGGTGATCTTGGGATGGCCCGGATCGCCCCAGGCGATGTCGATGAGGCGCGGCGCGCGCGCGGCCGCGCGGCCGACCGCGTGGACGAGCGGGAAGTTCTCCTTGAGGAGGTCGTCGCCGATCACTGCGCGCATCGTTGCGCCGTGGCGGCTCGCGAGGGTGCGCGCGGCCTCTTCGAGCTCGGGCGGGCCCATGTCGTTGGCGGGCGTGTTGATGAGATCGCGCGCGAGGCAGACCCCGTCGACGATGCGGGAGAGATCCTCGCCGTCGGTATTGCCGGGCAGCTCCAGCTTGATCTCCTTTTGCTCCTGCTTGCGGTAGCGCGTGAAGCGGTAGCAGCCGAGCGCGAAGGCGAGCGCCGCGAGCTTCGGATCGTGCGGCGCGTTGGCGAAGCGATAGGCGCCGGACGGGAGCAGGGCGGGCAGCGTCCCCGGCCAGAACAGGTCCTTGCTGGCCTCGTCGGTGGGCTCAAGTCCGAACAGCACGCCGGCGAGGGCACCGTCGCCTGCCGGCAGCAGCAGGTGCCGGCCGGCCTTGGCTTCGAAGCCTGCGGCGTCGGCGAAGGCGCGCTCGCGCGAATCGAGGCGCTCGCGCAGGTCCCGCCAGGTCGACGCGTTAACGAAGGTTACCGGGATGGTCGGGCCGGACTGGCCGCGCGGAAGGAAGACTGGATGCATGGGAGAACCGCTCGTGGCGCGCCTGCTGAGGGTTTTCCGGCGACAGGCTGCCCCACGCTTGCTCCGGCGCGGGAGCCGGTTCGCCGCGGAAAACGCATCAAACGCAAGGACTTCAGCGCGATTTCCGATTCCAACGGAACGCCGGGTGCTCTAGCACGCAGCGCGGCCGCGGTGAAGGCGAGGGCCGCCAACGGGAGGGCGCGATCGGCGGGGCGATTCGTTAACGCCCGCCGCCCGCGATTAACGTCTCGTTAAGGTTAACGATTTATTGCCGGCCCGGGCTTGGCGGAACAACGGGGCGGTCATGACGTCTTCAGCAAGGCCTTCCGACGCGCTGCATTCAGTCCGGACCCTCGTTCTGCTCGCGCTGGCAATCTCGCTCGGCTTGGCGCTTGCCGGTTGCAAGACCAGCCAGCCGGGGGAGACGACGGCATCGCTCGCCGACGCCGGCCGGCAGCGTTCGGCCGAAGCGTGGGGGGAGCGCTATCGCGCCGATCCGAATGATGCCGAGGCGGCGCTCCACTATGCGCGGGCGCTGCGCGCACATGGCCTGCGCGTCCAGGCGGTTGCGGTGCTGGAGCGGGCCGCGACGCAGAACCCGCGGCACCGCGGTCTGCTCGGCGCCTACGGGCGCGCGCTCGCCGATGCCGGGCACTACCGGCAGGCGCTCGACGTGCTCGAGCGCGCCCATGCGCCGGGCCAGCCGGACTGGCGCATCCTCTCGGTCCAGGGCGCGGCGCTCGACCAGCTCGGTCGGCATGACGAGGCGCAGCGCTACTATGGCACCGCGTTGAGAATCGCACCGGACGAGCCGTCGGTGCTGTCGAATCTCGGTCTCTCCTACGCGCTCTCCAGGGACTTGGTGCGCGCGGAGGGAGCGCTGCGGCGGGCCGCCGGTCAACCGCGGGTCGATGCGCGGGTCCGGCGAAATCTCGCGCTGGTCGTGGGCCTGCAGGGGCGTTTCTCCGAAGCGGACAGGATCGCCCGGTCCGACCTGCCCGCGGACGCGAGGGCCAGCAATGTCGCCTATCTGCAGCAGATGCTGGCGCAGCAGAACGGCTGGAACCAGTCGATCGGCCGGCTCGCGGTCAACGCCGAAGGAAGCTGATCGGCGCTCAGCCGGCCGGCGACGCGGGCGCCGCTACGGCAGCGGCCGGCGCCTCGGTCGCCGGGGCGCGCCCGGTGGCGGCCAAGCCGAAGGCGGTGATCAGGGCGATGAGCAGTGCGGCGCGAATCAGCGATGTATCCCCCATGTCGATCCTCTGTCGGATGCGCGTGCTGCGGTCGAGCAGGGCCGCAGCGGTCGACTGGCGCCCCCATCGGCGCGAACCGGCTGCATTAGAGCAGCCAAGCGTCAAGACATGGTTAACGCCGCGTAAGCAAATGCGGTTAACGCTTCATGACCGATTCCCAGGACTGCATGGAACTTGCGCAAGTCGTCCCGGCCGCGGGCGCGACCGCGCGCGCAAGGCTTAGCGCCCCGCGGACATCACGTCCCGAGCGTCATCCACGGCGTGTGCGGGTAGACCGCCAGCGCCGCTGCGGCAAGCGCGATGCCATAGGGCACGCCGGCGTCCTTGTCGTGCAACCGTTGCACCCAGTCCCTTCGCGCCAGCCAGCCCGGCAGCGGCGCCATGCGGAACTGCAGCAGCGCCACGCTCAACGCTCCGCCCAGCAACGACGCGTAGATGAGGTAGGGGAGGAGGTGATCGAAGCCGAGCCACAGCACGGTGGCCGCGGCGAGCTTGGCATCGCCGCCGCCGATCCAGCCGCGGGCGAACAGGGCGAAAGCCAGGACGAGAACCAGGCCAGCGGCGCCCAGGTGCGAAAGGACATCGGCCGCGCTCATGCCGGCGGTCACGGCCAACACGAAAAAGCCGCCGACGAGAATCAGCGACACCCGGTTGGAGATGGTCATGGTGAGGAGATCGCTCGAGGCCGCAAATGCCATCATCGCCGGAAACAGTCCCAGTCTGATGACGTCGGCGATCATGGGGTCTCGTGTCGCGTGCGGCCGGCGCGAACGTCGGCGCCGATGTTGCGAACGTAACCCGGCGCTCGTTGCTGTTCGGTTAGCGCGGGCGGGAGCCGGGCTGTCGGGTCTGCGCTCGCATCGCGGCGCGCCGCTGAGCAGGTGCCGCGCTTGGCGCGGCGCCTACTTGAGCGCGCTCTGAACGCTGGTGAAGGTCGTGTTCAGCTTCGAGCCGAGGCCTTGCATGACGGCGATGATGGCGACGGAAATGCCGGCGGCGACGAGGCCATATTCGACGGCGGTCGCGCCCGATTCGTCCTGCACGAAGCGCTTCACGAGGTTGAGCATAACGGGCTCCATGAATCCACGAGCTGTCTGAGCGGGTTCCAGCGCCGATTTCGCCGGCTTGTCTGCGGAACCGGGACGAACGTTAGCCGCTGCCACCTTGCAGTCGGGTTAATATCCGGAGCGCCATTCACAGTTATCCTGTCGAACTATAGCGTCGTTAACGATATATTTTTCCAATTATTCGTTGGTTAACAATGGATTTTTAGTCGAGCGTGGTATCGTATATCTGTATTGTTAATCTATTAAAGCGTGAGGTCGGCAATCGTTGTGGTGAGATGCTGCCCGCAATACAGGAGGAATACTTCCTCGAATACAGCGCTACCGGACCAGGAATTCCGGCGCACGCGGCGCCCGCCTCGAGCCGCTCAGGCGATCGGCAACGCGGTCGTAGCCTTGATCTTCTCCATGGCAAACCGCGAGGTGACGTTCTTGAGCGGCACGGTCGCAATCAGCCGCTTGTAGAACGCGTCGTAACCCTGGATGTCGGGCACCACCACGCGCAGCATGTAATCGACGTCGCCGGCCATGCGATAGAACTCCATCACCTCGGGCATGGCGCGCACCTCGCTGGCGAACCGGTCGAGCCACTGCTGCGAGTGGTCGCCGGTTTCGATCGAGACGAAGACCGTCACGCCGAGCCCGAGCTTGTCCTGATCGACCAGCGCGACGCGCTTCTGGATCACGCCCTCGGTTTCCAGGCGCTGGATGCGCTTCCAGCACGGCGTCGACGACAGCCCGACGAGATTGCCGATCTCGGCGACGGAGCGGGAGGCATCCTGCTGCAGGAGGGCGAGAATCTTGCGATCGATGGCATCCATGGGGGCATGCTCGGCGAGGAAATAAATCCGACCTCTCTGCTGGTATCTGTAGAATGATTTAATCAGTTTTCCAACTTTTAAAGGTCTAGCTAGAAAAGTATTCTATCGCAAGCAAATTCGGCACGGCTCTACGGCTTCGCGGCCGTTGCGGGCTAGCGGGCAGCGAGCAAGGCTTCGACCTCGGCGCGGTGCGGCGCCGCCATGCTGCCGCCGAGGCGCGCGCATTTGAGCCCGGCCGCGGCGGCGGCAAAGCGCATCGCCGCAACCTCGTCCTTGCCCTCGGCCAGCGCCAGCGTGAAGGCGCCGTGAAAGACATCGCCGGCGCCCACCGTGTCGACGGCGTTGACGGCGAAGACCGGGCTGTGGCGCAGCGTTCGTCCGTCGCGCCAGAGCACGTCCTGCGGCCCGCGGGTGACGGCGAGAAAGGATTGCGTGGTGTCGGCGATGCGCGCGAGCGCGGCACCGGGGTCGTCGAGCCCGGTCGTGGCGCTCAAGCCCTCGCGGGAAAACACCACATGCGTGGCGATGCGGAACAGATCGTCGCCCATCGGCGTCGGCCCGTCGACGTCGAGCACGACGTTGATGCCGCGGGCGCGCGCCGCCGCGCAGATCGGCCGCACGAACTCGGGAAAGCGGTTGTCGGCGAGCACCGCGTCGGCGGACGCCACCAGAGCGGCCGCATCGGCGGGCCGCACGGCGTCCAACCGGCGATCGCGGTGGGTGACGATCATGCGCTCGCCCTGCGCATCGACGAGGATCGCCGACAGCGGCGTCGACAGGCCGTCGACGCGCCGGCAACCGGCGCAGTCGACCTGCTCGCGCGCGAGCGCGGCGAGCACGCGATCGCCGCTCGCATCCTCGCCGGCGGGGCCGCCGAGCGGGCCGGCCAGCGCCGCCCGGGCGCCGAGCCGCGCCACCGCGACCGCGGCGTTGGCGGCGCAGCCGCCATTCACCGCGAAGAAGCCGTGTGCCGGCGTCTTCGTCTCCGGCTGGGGAAAGCGCTCGACCTGGAAGATCTCGTCGAGCACGATGATTCCGGCGCACAGGATCGCGCGCGCGCCGGCGCTAGCGGAACTCAACCTCTTCCTCCACCCAGGCGCGGATGATGTGGTAGGCGATGGCCACGGTCGGCGGGGTGGTCAAGCCATCGGGGTGGCTGCGCAACAGCATGGTGGCGACCTCCTCGCGATCGAACCAGCGGGCATCGTCGAGCTCGGCGCGATCGATGACGATCTCTTGCGAGAGCGCCTCGGCATGGCAGCCGATCATCAGCGAGGATGGAAAGGGCCACGGCTGCGACGCGAAATAGCGCACGCGCCCGCAGACGATGCCGGCCTCCTCGCGCGTTTCACGCCGCACTGCCTCGTCGATGGTTTCCCCCGGCTCGACGAAGCCTGCGAGGCACGACCACATGCCGGGCTGAAAGCGGTACGAGCGGCCGAGCACGCAGCGCTCGCCCGCGACCGGAAGCATGATCACGACCGGATCGGTGCGCGGAAAGTGCTGCGCGCGGCAGGATGGACAGTCGCGCCGCCAGCCACCCTCCACGAGATTGCTGGCGCCCCCGCAATTCGGGCAGAAGCGGTGGCGCGCGTGCCAGCCGACGAGCGCCTTCCCTTCGGCGAGCGGCGGCAGGTGCTCGGCGGCGACGAGGCCGCGCACGGCGATCGAGCGCAGATCGGTGACGACGAGGTCATCGCGCGCCTTGAGCGCCTCGGCATCCACGGGTTCGAGCCCGACGGCAAATCGCGGTGCGCCGTCGATGAGGCCGAGAAAGACGGTCTCCGCCGTGCGGCCGAGCGCGCGCGCCTCGGCCAGCATGAACAGCGGATCGTTCACCTCCTCGGCCTTCTTCAGCACCACCAGCTCGCCGCCGATCACATAGGCGCGGGCGCGCCGGTCGTTCTCCAGCGCCGCGAGCGTGGCCGCATCCATCCGCCGCTCGGCCGCGCGCTCGATCAGGCTTGCGGTATAGCCGAGCCGCGGCTTGGGACCGAGATCGGGGCGAGGGGACATGAGGCTTGCTCCGGCGGGGCGCGCTCGGCTGCTGTGCCATGTCGGCGGTTCACAAGGCAAGCGCAGCGGCAGGATCGGCGAACGCGGACGTTGCGCGCGTGGGTGCGGCATGAGCTATATCGACCGAAGCGGCACGCGGCCTCTCGTCCGCGCGCAACCCCAGGAGGCGCTCATGAGCGCTGATCTCGACGCAAATCCCTCCCCGAACGCGGGGCCGTTCGTCGAGCAGCTTCCGGATGGCCCGGGCGTCTCCAGGATCGACCCGGCGGATCCCGCCGCACCGATGTACCGGCTCCTGGCCATGATGCGCTCGCCGGTGACGCTGCGCGACCTGATGATTCATCCATAATTTTAGCCTCCCATACCTTCCAATAGCTTCCAAGAAAATCCAGAAAACCATTTCGCTATCGCACTTTAACCTTTCAGCCACTTCAAAACAAAGGCTTTTTATGTTATCTCCCATGCGTACACTTGGGAGTGAACATGCGACGCTATCCTTCCGCCAAGGACTTGGCAAGAATCACCAAGCCTGGTCGCTACGCAGTTGGCCACGGCGCCTATCTGCAAATCGCGAAGGGTGGCACCCGTAGCTGGCTCTTTCGCTACCGCGTTGGCGACACCCAGCACCATATGGGATTGGGTTCTTGCGATTACGTCACGCTGGCGGAGGCTCGAGGCGCGCAGCCCGTGCCGGACCCTTTTTCTCAGTGTCAATCCGGCGGCCGGTACAGGGTCCCGTCAGTCGAAGTTCGGCCGCGTCGGTCGATCGCGCCAGTTCTGAAGAAAGTATCTGTTGACCTGCTGACGATCGCTCAACCGCTGGGACTCCGTCGCCGAGAGCAATGGTTGCTCCCTGTTGAGAGGTTGAGTGACCGGCATCCTTTGTTTCGCAATGGCCATTCCCGCCAAAATAGCAATTACTGTTCCGATTTCGATCGCGGCAGCCCCATGATTCGACATGATCGCCTCCATCCATGGCGATGCGATCCAAGGCTCGGACGCTAGGCTTGTGGCGGCATGGCGAATGTGAAATTCCTCACTCAGAGGTACGGAATTGACTAGGTCAGGTTGTCACAACCCAAATGAGGTACGAGAGGCGCAACTCTACTGCCGCGCTTCGCGTCGCAATGTCGTCCTGAGGAAGGCGGATTATCGCGGGTCAATTATTTCGGGGTCGCGGGCCGTCCAGGCGAGGCGAGCACCGGCCACTTGGCAGCCGTACTTGGGCACGATTGCCCCGCGGTGACCAACATCGGCGGCTCCATTTCGCTTCCCATTCGGCGCTGCTCATGCTGAGCGCCGGGACCTCGATCACGTAGCGGTGCGATATCTCCGCCTCATGCGACTGCTTCGGCTTGCCCCAGCCAACGATCCAGCAGCGCTTCGGCGGCGGCCACGCGGGCAGCATAAGGGGCATGGGGTTCATTCATGATGGCGGCGTGGGAACGCGCGATGGCCCATCCAGATTACATTGGCAGCAATGCGGCTGCCCTAGCCCTCGTCGTCGCCTTAGGCGAATCTTCTGGTCGCATGGGCTCAATTAATCCATGGATCCCTAGGCCGAACGGGAGGCACGAAGCGGACTATTTTCGTCGCCGCGGCTGCAGCCCAAGCCGCCCCAGACTTAGCCTGATCATCAAAAACTAGGTCGACGAAGGCGTGAGCGTGCGCCCGATGCTCCTCGTCCGTCGGCTCGCGCCTCAGCGCCTGCGACAAAACTTTGTGCTCGTTGGCGAGCCAGTCCACCAACTGACGATAACGCGTATCCGAATAGTCCACGGGCAGTGTCATTGTCGTCTTCCTCCATGCGATGCGGGCAGCGGCCTCGCTGCTGACCGGCTAAGCAAGATGACGCGTAACTTACTCTTTCCTGAGTCCCCAAGGACTCGAGCACGTCGGTAAACGCCGTGAAGCCGGCAACTGCCGAGCGCGATATTTCCTACCGCTTCCGGCTCACGCGCCCGCCAATCAG
>Ga0081455_10003721_pt1 | contig 17434 bp, 16 predicted proteins | sample TabmetS3T2R1_FD_70207 | JGI IMG/M metagenome (GOLD analysis project Ga0081455, IMG submission 70207) | Tabebuia heterophylla rhizosphere microbial communities from the University of Puerto Rico - S3T2R1 | ecosystem: Host-associated > Plants > Roots > Rhizosphere ...
CCTCGACGGTCCCCTCCGAGCCTCCCCCAGATGTAGGATTGCGCGGGCGAAGCCCGCGCTCGAACGGCGGCTACTCCGACACGCTCCTGGTCGTCGAACGGGCGACTCCATCAAAACCGCGCTTCGCCCTTCGGCGCCCTCGCGGCGGCTCGCGGCCTTGACATCGTCCGCGCCCCCACCTAGGGTGTTGCCCGACTCGAAAGGAGGCCTCATGGCCAAGCTCAAGTTCGGGGCGTGGATTCCCACCTACGCGTGGAGCGGCAAGAAGACGGATCCCAAGAACATGCGGCGGATCCGCGAGTCGATCGTGAAGTGCGAGAAGTACGGCATCGACGTGTGGGTGATCGACCATCTGCTGTCGGCGCCCGGCCTCTACGGCAACGCCTGGCTCGAGCCGCTCACCGTGCTCGCCTACGCGGCCGCGCTCACCACGAAGGTAGACATTGCCACCGGCATCCTGGTGCTGCCGGTGCGCCACCCGGTCCTGCTCGCCAAGGAGATCTCGACCCTCTGCCACCTCTCCGACAACCGCTACGTGTTCGGGGTGGGGCCGGGCTGGTACGCGCGCGAGTACGAGGTGACCGGCTCGCGCATCGAGGAGCGCGGCAAGCGGACCGACGAGATCATCGAGGCGGTGACCCTGCTGCTCACGAAGCCGAACGCGAGCTACCACGGCAAGTTCTACCACTTCGACGACGTCACCATCGATCCGCGCCCGCCGAAGATGCCGAAGATCTGGGTCTCGGGCGGCTCGCGGGTGCCCGATCCGGACGAGCACGACGTGCCGGTCATCGCGACCACCGTGATGGACCGCATCGTGAGGGCGGGCCACTGGCTCTCCCGCTGCTCGGGGACGCAGGACTGGGTCAAGCGCGACTGGGGGCTGCTCCAGCAGCACGCCCGAAGCCTCGGCCGCGATCCGAGGAAGCTCACCTTCGGTCACTGCAACTTCATCCACCTGGTGGACACTCCGAGCCACGCCCGGGCGGTCGCGGCCTCGAAGGCCCCGTTCATCCGCACGATGGGCACCCACCGGACGTACGAACACCTGCAGGAGTCGTACATGATCGGCTCCATCGATCACATCAACGCCCGGATCGATGACCTGGTGAAGGCGGGGCTCAAGTACCTGGTGCTGGGGCCGGTGACCGACGACCCCGCCCAGATCGACCTGATGGCGAAGAAGGTGATGCCGCACTTCAAATAGGAGCGGGGCGGGCGTGCGCTACGGCTTCTACCTGCCGACCCGCGGCGAGACCGCGCGGCCGGAGGCGCTCGAGGCGAGTACAAGGCGCCCCTCTACGACACGGGGCAGGGCATCGACGGCGGCGGCGAGCGGCGGCCCTTCTCGGGCAGCCCCCAGGCGATCGCCGAGGACATCGGCGCCTTCGCCGCCCTCGGCGTGAGCGAGCTGATCTTCGACTTCCGCAGCGAGACCCTGTCCGAGAGCCTCGACCGCATGGAGCGCTTCGCGTCCCTCATCGGCGCCTGATCCGGGCCTGCGCTTCCCGGCTCCGGAAGCGGAGGCGTGTTGCTCTCGCGCTCGGAGGCGTCTACTCTATGGCCCGTCGCCCACTAAGGAGACCTCTCATGACCGAGCTACCCGCTGACGTCACGCTGGACGAGGTGAGAGAGCGCGCCCGCCTCGCCGGTCTCCCGATCCCCGAGGCGCGTCTGTCCCTGGTGCGCGGCTTCCTGGTCAACGCGCTGCGTCCGATTCGAGCCCTCGACACCCGCGCGGTGCGCACGGTGGAGCCGGCGGTCACCTTCGCCCCGCAGAGCGACGGCAAGGGCGGGGGCCGCCCATGAGCGCCGAGGAGCTCTGCTACGCGGGCATCCGGGAGCTGGGCGAGCTGTTCCGCCGTCGCAAGCTCTCGCCGGTGGACTACGCCACCGATCTGCTGGGGCGGATCGAGCGCATCGACAAGCGTCTCGCCTCCTTCGTGACCCTCACCGCGGAGCGTGCACTCGCCGACGCCCGCGCCGCAGAGGTCGCGCTCGCTCGCGGGGACGCGGGACCGCTCGCCGGGATCCCCATCGCCTACAAGGATCTCTACGCGACCCGCGGCATCCGCACCACCGCCGGCTCCGCGCTGCTGGCCGACTGGGTGCCCGACTTCGACTGCACGTGCGTGGCCCGCCTGCAGCAGGCCGGCATGGTCATGCTCGGCAAGCTCATCACCCACGAGTTCGCCTTCGGCATCCAGTTCCCGGGCCATCGGTTTCCGCCCGCGCGCAATCCGTGGAATCTGGATCACATCCCGGGCGGCTCCAGCAGCGGCTCGGGCGCGGCGCTGGCCGCCGGCCTCACCGTCGGCTCGCTCGGGTCCGACACCGGCGGGTCGATCCGCGGGCCGGCCGCCTTCTGCGGCATCACCGGCCTCAAGCCGACCTATGGTCGAGTGAGCCGCGCGGGGGTCGTGACGCTCTCGTGGACGCTCGATCACACCGGGCCGATGGCCCGCTCGGCCGAGGATTGCGCGTTCCTCCTCCAATCGCTCGCCGGGCACGATCCGGCCGACCCGGCCTCCGCCCGCGAGCCGGTGCCGGACTACCTCGCCGGCCTCGACGATGGCGTGAAGGGGCTGCGGGTCGGCGTGGTGCGCGACTACTTCTTCGAGCAGGTGGAGCCGGAGACGGTGGCCGCCTTCGAGCGCGCCCTGGGGGAGCTCGGCCGGGTCGGGGCCACCGTGCGCGACGTCACGATCCCGAGCATCCACGCGACGCCGTCGTTCATGGTGATCATGCTCAGCGAAGCCTTCGCGTATCACGAGCGCGATCTGCGCACGCGGCCCGAGCTGTACGGCGACGTGCTGCGCGAGAAGCTGATGGCGGGCGGTCTCTTCCGCGCCGACGAGTACGTGCAGGCCCAGCGCCTGCGCGCGCAGATCCGCGAGGACACCGCACGCGTCCTCGAGTCGGTGGACGTGCTGGTGACGCCGACCGCGCTGGGCCCCGCGCCCGCCTTCAAGGTGGTGCTCGATCCCGACTTCCCGTTCGCCAAGTCGAACATGGGCCCGTTCAACATCACCGGCCTGCCGACGCTGGCCGTGCCCACCGGCTTCTCGACCACCGGCCTGCCGCTGTCGCTGCAGATCTCCGGGCGGCCCTTCGACGAGGCCACCGTGCTCCGCGCCGGACATGCCTACCAGCGCGTCACCGACTGGCATCGCCGGCGGCCGCCGCTGCCGGCATGAGCGGTCGATGAGCACGCCCACCGCCCTCGCGGGGCTGGACGAGCTGAAGGCGCACGTCGGCCGGCGCGAGACCGCGACCGACACCGTGACCGCGGCGCCCGCGAACCTCCTCCGACTCACGTTCGGACGGGACGAGCCCGATTTCCGTCCGGGCGACCCGCTGCCGCCGGGGTGGCAGTGCCTCTACTTCCTGCCGCGGTTTGCCCCCGACGCGCTCCGGCCCGACGGCAGCCCGCTCGACACCGGGGTGGTGCCCCCGATGCCGCTGCCCCGCCGCATGTTCGCGGGCGAGCGCTTCCGCTTCCACCGGCCGCTCCGGATCGGCGAGACGGCGCGGCGCGAGACCGAGCTGGCCGATATCTCGATGAAGACCGGCGGCACCGGCGTGCTGGTGTTCGCCACGGTGGTGCAGCGCATCTTCGCGGGCGACGCGCTCGCGATCGAGGAGGAGCGTCGCACCGTGTTCCGCGAGGAGGTCAAGGCGGGCGAGCGCAACCAGGTCCCGCGCCGCGAGGCCGCGCCCGACGATGTTCCGTGGCGCCGGCTCATCGCGCCGGATCCCGTGCTCCTGTTCCGCTTCTCGGCGCTGACGTTCAACAGCCACCGCATCCACTACGATCGCCCGTGGGCGACGGAGCGCGAGGGCTACGCCGGGTTGGTCGTTCACGGCCCGCTGACCTCCACGCTGCTCATCGACTTCGCGCGCGATCAGGCGCACGGGCGCGCCATCGTCTCCTACGAGGCGCAGGCCCGCGCCCCCCTCTTCGACAACGACGCGTTCGAGCTGCGCGGCCGCCCCGCCGCCGACGGACGGGGCTGCGACCTCTGGGCCGTGACTCCGGACGGCACGGTGGCCATGAGCGCCCGCGCCGAGCTCGCCTGAGCCAGAGAAAGGACCACCGACGATGGCCGACGAAACCGCGGAGCTCCGGATGGACCCGAACGCCCTCTACCGGGAGGAGACGTTCACCGACCGCCGCATCGGGGTAATCCGGGTGATGACCCCGGTGAAGACGGATGGGTCGATCGACCTCGGCCGCAAGATCCTGTACGTGGGCGAGGCGCAGCTCCTTTCGCCGGTGGGCGCGCTGCCCATTACCTTCGACATCGAGGCGACCTCGCTCGGCGACGCGGCCGAGAAGTTCTCCGCGGGGGCGCGGGTCGCGGTCGAGCGCGCGATTCGCGAGCTGCAGGATCTGCGGCGCGAGCAGTCGTCGAACATCGTGATCCCCGATCGCATCCCACCCGACCTGGGCGGGCGGGGCGGACCGCGGGGGCCCGGCCGCATCCAGCTCTGATCGGCGATGAACTTGCTCCGTCCGCTCGATCGTCACGTCACGGTGGGAGGGCTGCGCTTCAACGTCCTCGACTGGGGCGGTGACGGCCGCCCGTCCCTGCTGCTGCTGCACGGCTTCACCGGGCACGCGCACGCCTGGGACACGCTCAGCATCGCGCTGCAGCCGCACTTCCACGTCTACGCCCTCGACCAGCGCGGACACGGCGACAGCGATCCCGCGGAGGTCTACGGCCCGATCGCCGCCTTCGACGACCTGGCCGGCGTGATCGATCAGCTCGGGCTGGCCCCGGTGATCCTCGTCGGGCTGTCGATGGGGGGCCGCAACGCGATCTACTTCACGGCCAAGCGGCCGGAGTCGGTGCGCAAGCTGGTCATCCTCGACATCGGCCCCGAGATCAGCAAGCGCGCGTCCGAGGCACCTCCCGGGCCCCCCGAACCTCCGTTCTGGGACAGCATCGAGCAAGCCGCGCAGCACCTCTTCCGCGGCAATCCTTATCCGGGCATCCACTACTACCGCTGGGTGGCGGCGTCGAGCCTGCGGAAGCGACCCGACGGGCGCATCGTCTGGGCGTGGCATCCGAGCGTGAAGACCCTGCGCTCGACGGTGGAGGTCGACTGGTGGGGCCTGCTGCGAGCGATCGCGGTGCCCACGCTCGTCCTGCGCGGCGAGGAGAGCCCGATCCTGGATCGCGACGTGGCCGAGCGCATGGCGCGCGAGCTGCCCCACGGGACCTTCGTGGAGATCCCCCGAGCGGTCCACACCCTGCACGAGGACAATCCGGACGCGGTGCTGGCCGCGCTGAAACGGTTCCTCGGCTTCTGATCGGAGGCCGCCATGGCGGTGACGAGACTCGAGGTGACACGCCGCGAGCCGGTGCTGGGCGGTGCCCGGTTCGGCGCGGGCGGCGCGTACGAGAAGATCGAGGGCGTGCTCCACTTCGCGGTGGACCCGGCCCGGCCCGTGCACGCGCCGATCGCGGACCTGTCGCGCGCGCCCCGCAACGCGGCCGGCCTGGTCGAGTCGTCGGCCGATTTCTCTCTGCTGCGGCCGGTCGACGGCGGCCGCCGGCGCCTGCTCCTGGACGTGCCCAACCGCGGCCGCAAGATCGCGCTCGGCATGTTCAACAGCACGCCGCGCTCGAACGACCCGACCACGCGTGAGGACTTCGGCAACGGCTTCCTCATGCGTCACGGCTACACGGTGGCGTGGGTCGGCTGGCAGCCGGACGTGCCTCGGCGCGACGGCATGATGGCCCTCACGGTGCCGCGCGCCCCGGGGATCTCGGAGCGGATGCGCTGCGAGTTCCGGCCCAACGCGCGCGTCGACGTCCTGCCGCTGGCCGACCGCTATCACCTCCCGCACCCGGTCGCGAAACTGGACGATCCCGCGGCCGCGCTGCACGTGCGCGAGCACGGCGACGCGCCGTCGGTCGCGCTGCCCCGCTCGGCCTGGCGCTTTCCAGATGCCACCTCGGTGGCGCTCGACGGCGGCTTCGTGCCGGGGCGCATCTACGAGTGCTACTACCGGGCCGAGGAGCCGCCGGTGGTCGGGCTCGGCTTCACCGCGGTGCGCGATACCGCGGGCTTCCTGCGCTGGGCGGGGGAGGACGCGGGCAACCCGTGCGCGGGCGCCATCGAGCGCTCGTACGTGTTCGGGGTGTCGCAGAGCGGCCGCTTTCTCCGCCATCTCCTCTATCTCGGCCTCGACGAGGACGAGGCGGGCCGGTTCGTCTGGGACGCGGTGGTGCCGCACGTGGCCGGGGCGCGGCGCGGCGAGTTCAACTGCCGCTTCGGTCAGCCGTCGCTGAACGCCCTGCACGCGGTCGGCAGCCTGTTCCCGTTCACCGACGGCGAGCAGGAGGATCCGCTCACCGGGCAGCGCGGGGCGCTTCTCCATCGCCTCGCCGCGCGCCCCAGCCCGCCGCGCGTCGTCACCATCAATACCGCGGCCGAGTACTGGCGCGGCGACGGCTCGCTGGTGCATACCGACGTGGGAGGCAAGCAGGACGTGACGCCGCCGCCGTACGTGCGGCAGTACCTCTTCGCCGGCTGCCAGCACACGCCCGGCGCGATCCCGCCGCCGGCCGCCGATCCCAACACCGGGGGCCGCGGTCTCCACACCTTCAGCGTGGTGGACTATTCCCCGCTGCTGCGCGCGGCCCTGGTGAGCCTCGACCGGTGGGTGGCCGATGGCATCGAGCCGCCCCCGAGCGCGGTGCCCCGCCTCGCCGACGGCAGCGCGGCGGACGCCGAGACGACGCGCGGCGTGTTCGCGGCCATCCCGGGCGCGCGCTTTCCCGACCGGGCGGCGCGGCCGCTGCGCCTGGACTTCGGCCCCGACGTGGACCGCGGCGTGGTCGCCCTGCCACCCACGATCGGCGCGCCCTACGTGACGTTCGTGCCCGCGGTGGACGGCGACGGCAACGACCGGGCCGGCATCCGGCCCTCCGAGCTGCGCGTGCCGCTGGCCACGTTCACGGGGTGGAACCCGCGGCATCCCGACCAGGGCGCCCCCGGCGATCTCATGTCCATGATGGGCTCGACCCTGCCGTTCCCGCGCACCGCGGCCGAGCGCGCGCGGAGCGGCGATCCGCGCCGGGCCATCGAGGAGCGCTACGCGGGGCGCGACGACTACCTCGCGCGCGTGCGCAGCGACGCGCAGGCCATGGTGGCGGCGCGCCACCTGCTGGCCGAGGACGTGGACGCGGTGGTGGAGCGCGCCGGATCGCTCTGGGACCTCTTCTGCCCTCGCTGACCGGTCCGCCGGCCGGCCCGGAGCGACCGGCGGGGCTGCCGCCGGGATCGGCCGCGTGACCGGCTCGTCGATCGCGGTACAGCACCTGAGCCGGTGGTGGGGCGCGACCCGCGCGGTCGACGACGTGAGCTTCGAGGCCGCCGCCGGCACGATGCTGGTGCTGCTGGGCCCGTCGGGCTGCGGCAAGTCCACCACGCTGCGCCTGATCGCGGGGCTCGAGGCGGCCACCGGCGGGCGCGTCTTCATCGGCGGTGTGGACGTGACGCATCGGCCGCCCGCCGAGCGCCGCCTGTCGATGGTGTTCCAGTCCTACGCGCTCTTCCCGCACTTGAGCGTCGCGGAGAACATCGTCTTCGGGCTGCGGGTGCGCCGGGTAGGGCCCGCCGAGCGGCAGAAGCGGCTCGGGCGGGTGGCCGAGCTGCTCGGCCTCAGCGCGCTGCTCGAGCGCAAGCCCTCTCAGCTCTCGGGCGGACAGCAGCAGCGCGTGGCCCTCGGCCGCGCGCTGATCGCGGAGACGCCGGTGTGCTTGATGGACGAGCCGCTGTCCAACCTGGACGCCCAGCTGCGCCTGGACATGCGGCGGGAGATCCGGGCGCTGCAGCGGAGCCTCGGCATCACCATGGTCTACGTCACGCACGACCAGACCGAGGCCATGACCATGGCCGACCAGATCATCCTGCTGCGCGACGGCCGCGTCGAGCAGGACGCCCCGCCCGACGCTCTTTACGCGCGGCCCGCCACCGCCTTCGTCGCCCGCTTCGTCGGCACCCCGCCGATGAACATTCTGAGCGCACCCGGCGGCGCGGTCCTGATCGGGGTGCGGCCGGAGGACATCCGGCTGGGCGGGGAGGCCGGTCCCCGCACGGTCGAGGCCCGGGTGGTCAGCGTCGAGTACCTGGGCGCGGACTCGATCGTGCTCTGCACCGCGGCCGGCCAGACCATCGCGGCTCGCGCGCCCGGCCGCGTCGACCGCGCGGTCGGCAGCTCCGTGCATCTCTCCTGGCGCAAGGACACGACCCACGTGTTCGACGCCCACACCGGCCGCCGTCGCGACGACGTCGCCGATCTCGCAACCCTGACTCGATGAGGAGACCATGATGGCAAGACTGCTCGCAGGCCTGCTGCTCGTCGCGCTCGTGGCGGCGGCGCCGGTGGCCGCTCAGGCCCCGGTCGAGGTGACCTTCTACTACCCGGTGGCGGTGGGCGGCCCGGTGACCAAGATCATCGACGGGCTGGCCGCCGACTTCGAGAAGGACAACCCGGGCATCCGGGTCAAGCCGATCTACGCCGGCACCTACCAGGAGACGATCGTCAAGGTGCTCACCGCGTTCAAGAGCGGGGAGCCGCCCCAGATGTCGGTGCTGCTGTCCACCGACATGTTCACCCTGATCGACGAGGACGCCATCGTGCCGTTCGACGACATGGCCACCAGCGCCGAGGATCGCGCCTGGCTCAAGAGCTTCTTCCCCGCGTTCATGCTCAACAGCCAGACCGGCGGCAAGACGTGGGGCATTCCGTTCCAGCGCTCGACCATCGTGCTGTACTGGAACAAGGAGGCCTTCAAGGAGGCCGGCCTCGATCCCAACAAGCCGCCCGCCACGTGGGCCGAGCAGGTCGACTACGCGCGAAAGCTGACGAAGCGCGACGGGAGCGGCAACGTCAGTCAGTGGGGTCTCGAGGTGCCGTCCTCCGGCTTCCCGTACTGGCTCTTCCAGGGCTTCACCACGCAGAACGACGTGCTGCTGATGAACCCGGCCGGCAACCAGACCTACTTCGACAAGCCGGCGGTGGTGCAGGCGCTGCAGTACTGGGTGGACCTGAGCGGCAAGCACAAGGTCATGCCGGCCGGCATCATCGAATGGGGCACCACCCCGAAGGACTTCTTCGAGCGCAAGACCGCGATGATGTGGACCACCACCGGCAACCTCACCAACGTGAAGAACAACGCCAAGTTCGACTTCGGCGTGGCGATGCTGCCCGCGGGGAAACGGCGCGGCTCGCCGACCGGCGGCGGCAACTTCCACATCTTCAAGAAGAGCACGCCCGCGCAGCAGGCGGCCTCGCTGAAGTTCATCAAGTGGGTGACGTCGCCGCCGCGGGCCGCGCAGTGGGGCATCGACACCGGCTACGTGGCGGTGCGGCCCGATGCGTGGGACACGCCGGCCATGAAGCAGTACGTGGCCGGCTTTCCGGCCGCGGCGGTCGCGCGCGACCAGCTGCAGTACGCGGTTGCCGAGCTCTCCACCCACGACAACCAGCGTGTGACCAAGGCGCTCAACGACGGGCTGCAGGCCGCGCTCACCGGCGCCAAGTCGCCCGAGCAGGCGATGAAGGACGCGCAGCGCGAAGCGGAGCGAATCCTGCGGCCGTACCGTCGGTAGCTCGGGGCGCGTGGCCTGGACGTGCGGCGGGTGGGGCCGGCGGGCGCGGGGGGGCGGGGGCCCTCCCGGGAACACGCTGACTCGCGGCCCGTTGTCTGCAATCATGTCGGGCCACGAGATGGGGGCGCGCGGCCTCGGCAACGCGCAGAAGACACGGTTCCCGGGAGGGCCCCCGCCCCCCGCGCCCGCCGGCCCCACCCGCCGCACATGGTGAGATGAAGGACGCCCAGCGCGAAGCCGCCGCCGCCCCCCGCCCGCCGGCTCCGTCCGCCGCGCGCGCCAACGACGAGCGGTGAGCACGTCGGGGTGGCGGGGGCAGGTGTACGGGTGGTTGCTGCTGCTGCCGGCGGCGGTGCTGCTGGTGGCGTTCACGCATTTACCGGTGGGCGCGACGCTCTATCACAGCTTCTTCTCGAACCCGAAGCCGGGGCGGGCCGCGGTGTGGGTGGGGGCGGACAACTACCGCGCGATGGTGGAGGACCCGGTGTTCTGGCAGGTGCTGGGCAACAACGTGTGGTTCGCGCTCGGGACCATTCCGCTGTCGATCGGGCTGGCGATGCTGATGGCGGTGTGGGTGAACGGGCGCATCCCGGGGCGCTCGCTGCTGCGCCTCTCCTTCTTCACCCCCACCGTGCTGCCGATGATCGCGGTCGCCAACATCTGGCTCTTCTTCTACACGCCGGGCTACGGGCTGCTCGAGCAGCTGACCGGGCTGCTCGGCCTACCGAGCCACAACTGGCTCGGCAGCCGCAGCACCGCCCTAGGCTGCCTGGTGGTGGTGACGGTGTGGAAGGAGGCCGGCTTCTTCATGATCTTCTACCTGGCCGCGCTCCAGTCGCTGTCGCCGCACCTGGGCGAGGCGGCGGCCCTGATGGGCGCGGGCCCCTGGTACTTCTTCCGGCGCGTCACGTTCCCGCTCTTGATGCCGACCACGCTGTTCGTGCTGGTGAACGCGGTCATCAACTCGTTCCGGCTCGTGGACCACATCGTGGTCATGACCAAGGGCGGGCCGGACAACGCCACCGCCCTGCTGCTCTACTACATCTACGACGTGGGCTTCAAGTTCTGGGACCAGGCCTACGCGGCCGCCCTGACCCTGGTGCTGCTGGTGATCCTCGGCGCGGTCGCCCTGGGCCAGTTCGTGCTGCTGGACCGGCGGGTGCACTACCAGTGAGCGATCGGCGATGACGTTCGGCCGCGCGCTGGAGACGGTGGGCGCCTGGCTGCTCGGTCTGCTCTGGGCCCTGCCCCTGGCCTACGCGGTGTGGACCGCGTTCCACCCCGCGGAGTTCTCGACCCGCTTCGTGCTGTCGGCGCCTCTCACCCTCGAGAATTTCGCCAAGGCGTGGGCGGCGGCCCCCTTCGCCCGCTACTTCCTCAACACCACCCTGCTGGTGACCATGATCCTGGCCGCCCAGCTCGTGCTCTGCACGCTGGCCGCCTACGCCTTCGCGCGCTTCTCGTTCACCGGGCGCACGCTCGCGTTCCTGCTGGTGCTGGTGCAGCTCATGATCATGCCCGACGTGCTCATCGTGGAGAACTACCGCACGATGAGCCGCCTCGGCATCCTGGACACGCTGGCCGCCATCGGGCTGCCCTACATGGCCTCCGCGTTCGGCATCTTCCTGCTGCGCCAGACCTTCAAGACGGTGCCGAAGGAGCTGGACGAGGCGGCGCGGGTCGAAGGGGCGGGGGCGCTGGAGACGCTCTGGCGAGTCTACGTGCCGCTGGCCCGGCCGGTCTACATCGCCTACGGGCTGGTGTCGGTGAGCTATCACTGGAACAACTTCTTGTGGCCGCTCATCGTCACCAACTCGGTGCAGTCCCGGCCGCTGACGGTGGGGCTGCAGGTCTTCTCGTCGGGCGATCAGGGGGTGGACTGGTCGATCATCACCGCCGCGACCTTGATGACCTCCGGACCGCTGCTGGTCGCGTTCCTGCTCTTCCAGCGTCAGTTCGTGCAGAGCTTCATGCGCGCCGGCATCCGCTGAGCGCGGGTGCGCCGCGCTCGGGTCACGGCAAGGTGTACGCGGTCTTCACCGTGGTGTAGAACTCCGCCGCGTAGCGCCCCTGCTCGCGCGGTCCGTACGACGAAGCCTTCCGCCCGCCGAACGGCACGTGGTAGTCGACGCCGGCGGTGGGGAGGTTGACCATCACCATGCCGGCCTGCGAGTTCCGCTTGAAGTGCGAGGCGTGCTTGAGCGACGTGGTGATGACGCCCGACGAGAGGCCGAAGGGTGTGTCGTTGGCGACCGCCAGGGCTTCGTCGTAGTCGCGCACGCGGATCACGCTCGCCACCGGGCCGAAGATCTCCTCGCGGTTGATCCGCATGACGTTCGTGGAGTCGGTGAAGAGGGCGGGGGAGAGGTAGAAGCCGCGCGCGTCGCGCTTCAAGGTCTCGCCGCCCCACGCCAGCGTGGCGCCCTCCTTGCGGCCGACCTCCAGGTAGCGGAGGTCCTGATCGAGCTGGCTCTGGTCCACGACCGGTCCGATGTCGGTGCCCTCGCGCAGGGCGTCGTCCACCTTGAGGGCTTTCAGCCGGTCCACCATCGCGGCCACGAAGCGGTCGTGGATGCCCTGGGTCACGATGAAGCGGCTCGAGGCCGTGCAGCGCTGGCCGGTCGAGAAGTAGGCGCCCTGAGTCGCGCAGTTGACGGCCACGCCGAGCTCGGCGTCGTCCAGGATCACGAGCGGGTTCTTGCCCCCCATCTCGAGCTGGACCTTGCCCATGCGGCCGACGACCTTCTGGGCGACGGTCCGGCCGGTGTCCACCGAGCCGGTGAAGCTCACCCCGGCGACGTCGGGAGAATTCAGGAGGACCTCGCCCACCACCGCGCCGCGCCCCATCAGCAGGTTGAAGACGCCGGGCGGCAGCCCGGCCTGACTGATGATGTCGGCCAGCGCCCACGCGCAGCCCGGCACCAGGTCGGCCGGCTTGAAAACCACGCAGTTGCCGTGGGCCAGGGCCGGCGCGATCTTCCAGGCCGGGATGGCGAGCGGGAAGTTCCACGGGGTGATGATGCCCACCACGCCGAGCGGCTCCCGGGTGATCTCCACGATCACGCCCGGCCTGACCGAGGGCACCTGCTCACCGGTCAGGCGGACGACCTCGCCCGCGAAAAACTTGAAGATGTAGCCGGCGCGGGATGCCTCGCCGATGCCTTCGGGCAGCGTCTTGCCTTCCTCGCGGGACAGGAGCGTGCCCAGCTCGGTCTTGCGCTTCAAGATCGTGTCGCCGATGCGATCGAGCACGTCGGCCCGCTCCTGCAGATTGCCGCGCGCCCACGCGGGCGCCGCGGCCACCGCGGCCGCGATGGCCCGGCGGGCCTGCGTCGCGTCGGCCCGCGTGTACTCTCCGACCACGTCATCGAGGTTCGAGGGATTCACGTTGCGGTTCGTGTCGACGCCCGACACCCACTCGCCCGCGACCAGATTGCCGTGTGTCGTCATATGCGGGGCTCCATCGATCGGAGTGTGCTGCGCGTCAGGCCGGCGCGAAGATGCCTTCGGCCTCTGAGACCGCCGACCCGTCGTGCCGCGAAGCCAAAACCGGCGCCGCGAACGCGGCGTCGCGCTGCAGCACCGGCATGACGCGATCCGCGAACAGGCGCATGTTGCCTTCCGCCTCGTGGTGCGGCATGCCGCCGAAGGCGAACTCGGTGACCAGGTGGTCGAGCCCGGTGAGCCGCTGCAGCTCGGCCAGCTGCTGCAGGCACTCGTCGGGGGTGCCGACGACCTGGATCTTCACGTAGAAGTCGGCCGCCTTCTGGCGGAAGCCGGGGTCCTTCATCTTGGCGTAGGTCTTGGCGGTTGCCCCGTACGACTCGTAGCCCTTGACCGAGGCGAGATGGCCGTCCGAGAAGTGGTAGTGCGCGTCGATCGAATCGAACTTCCGGCTGAGGTACTTCACCGCGCGCTCCTGCGCCTCCGTCCGGCTCTCGGCCACCGAGATGTTCGTGAGGATGATCGGCGGCCGCGGCGGGTGCCCGACGCTTTGGGCGATCTCCCGGTAGCGCCGGATGTCCTCGGCCGCCTTGGGCCACTCGTTCTGCATGATGACCAGCACCCCGAAGCCGAGCTTGGCCATGATCTCGGCCGACTCCGGGCTCACCGACGAGGCGTAGATCCGGCGCTCGGGATGGGAGATCGGGCGCGGGCGGATCGACGTGCGCGGGATCTTGAAGAACTCGCCGTCCCACTCGAACACGTCCTGGCTGAGCGCGCGGATCACGATCTGCGCGGTCTCCACGAAGCGGGCCCGCGCCTCCCCCATCGGGATGCGGAGTCCCGCGTACTCGACGCTGGCCGCGCCCCGGCCGAATCCGAGCAGGCAGCGCCCGCCGGACAGGATGTCGAGCAGCGCGATCTCCTCGGCCAGCCGGACCGGGTCGTGCCACGGCAGCACGATCACCGCGGTGCCGAGGATGACGCGCCTGGTCCGGCCCGCGAAGTAGCTGAGCAGCTGAGTGGGCGACGGCGACATGGCGTAGCCGGTGAAGTGGTGCTCCAGCGCAAACAGGGAGTCGAACCCGAGTGGCTCGGCCAGGTCCCCGAGAGCCAGGTGGTCCGCGAGGACGGCCGCGTCCGGCCGCCCTTCCTGGGTCAGCATGTTGAGCGCGATTCCGACTTTCATGGGTGGTGCCTACCTCCCTGGCTCTCCCTCTCCCCTCAGCGGAGAGGGCGGGGTGAGGGCTTGTCTATCTCGCGCGGCCGTTGCGCAGCACCGCGCCCGGGAGCGCACCGTCCGCCGCGACCGCGTCGCGGCCGCTGCGCCTCACGATGGTGCCGTTGACGATGACCGCCTCGATGCCGCTGGCGTCGGCCACCAGGCGATCGGCCCCGGCGGGCAGGTCGTGCACGCGCCGCAGCTTGCTGGCTGAGACAGTGGCCGGATCGAAGACCACCACGTCCGCGGCCAGCCCGGGGGCGAGACGGCCGCGATCGCTGATCCCGAACACGTCGGCCGGACGCGAGGTGAGCATGCGGATCGCCTCGGGCAGCGCGATGGCCTGCTTCTCGCGCACCCACCGGCTCAAGAGATAGGTCGAGAAGCACGCATCGCACAGCTGGCTCGCGTGGGCCCCCGCATCCGACAGGCCCAGCACCGTGTCCGGCTCGGTGAGCAGCTCGGCCACCTCGGCCTCGTCGTGGTTGAACACCGCCATGCGGAAGCGCGCGTCCAGGTTGGTCGCGAGGGCCATGTCCAGCACCAGGTCCGTCGGGTCCACGCCGCGCTCCGCTGCCACCTCGGTGACCACGCGCTCCTCGAGCGAGCGATCGGGCGGGTACCAGGAGATCCACGTCCGCGCCCAGCTCAGGCCCGCGAACACCGCGCCCTTCTTCGGGCGGTCGAAGCTCTCCTTGAACGCGCGCCGGAACTCGGGATCGCGGTAGAGGCGCATCTTGCCCGCGAAGTCGGCGGTCGAGATCGGCCGGAACACCGACATGCTCTCGAAGATGAACGGCTCCCGGAGCTGGAACTCGAAGTTCAGCGTCCGGCACGTGACCTGGGGCACCACCGCCAGGCCCTGCTTGACCAGCGCGCGCGACTTGTCGAGCAGCTCGCGATGGGAGCCGGGCCCCATCATGCCGGCGAGCAGCGCGGTCCAGGTGACCGGCCGGCCGGTGGCGCGGGCCAGGGCCTCGAACTCCTTGAAGAACAGATCGCGGCCGACGGTGGCCTGCACGATGCCGCGTCCGGCCTCGCCGAGGGCTCCCGCCAGCGCCTCGATCTCCGCGAACTCGGCCACGCGGCTCGGCACCGGCTTGCCCGCGTAGCCGATGTGCGTCGACGCCTTCGAGGTCGCGAAGCCGATCGCCCCCGCGTCGATGGCCTCCCGCACCAGCGCCCGCATCCGCGCGATCTCCTCCGCGGTGGCGGGGCGCTCGGTCGCCTCCTCGCCCATGACGTACAGGCGCAGCGGCGTGTGGCCGAGCAGCACCCCCACGTTCAGCGCGGTGCCGCGGCGCTCGACCGCGTCGAGATACTCGGGGAACGTCTCGAACGGCCACGCCTCGCCGAGCCCGGCCTCGAGCGCCTCCAGGCTCATGCCCTCGACCTTCTCGAGCGTGCGCATGATGAGGCCGCGATGGTGCGGGCGCGTTGGCGCGACGCCGAAGCCGCAGTTGCCCATCACCACCGTGGTCACCCCGTGCCAGGGCGAGATGGTCAGCATCCGATCCCACATCACCTGCGCGTCGTAGTGGGTATGGACGTCGATGAAGCCGGGGGCGACCACCAGCCCGTCCGCCTCGATCGTCTGCGCGGCGGTGCCCTTCGCGTCACCGACGGCAGCGATGCGGCCGCCCCGGATCCCCACGTCGCCACGCGCCGCCGGGGCGCCGGTGCCGTCGACGATGGTGCCTCCCCGGACGAGCAGGTCCCAGTCCATCACTCAGCCCTTCGCCAGGCCGTACAGCTCGGCCACGTTGTCGTGCAGGACCAGGCGCAGCTCCTCCGGCGTGAGATGGGCCGCGTGCTTGGCCAGCAGCTCCTGCGACCGCGGCCACGTGGAATCGCTGTGGGGGAAGTCGTTGGCCCAGAGCAGGCGGCGGATGTTGCACAGGTCCTTCACCTGGAAGGCCACCCAGTCGTCCTGGAAGGTGGTGTAGACGTGCTCGCGGAAGTACTCGCTCGGCATCTTCGTGAGCGTGCCCGCGGGCAGCCAGTAGCGGTGCCGGTCGTAGGCGTGGTCCATGCGGTACATGAAATGCGGCACCCAGCCCGCGTCGGCCTCCACGCACACCAGACGCAGCCGCGGGTGGCGCTCGAACACGCCGCCGAACACGAAGGTGCCGAGCAGGTCCTGGCAGCCGCGGATGATCGACATGAACGCATTGAGCTTCGGCCCGCGCACCTTGAAGTTGTCCTGCTGGCTGGTGAGGATGTGAAACGACAGCGGCAGGCCGAGGTCGATCGCGGCCTCGTAGAACGGAGCATAGATCGGGTCGTGGTAGTCGGCCACCGCCGGGTTGCCGGGCAGCATGACGCCTCGAAGGCCGAGCTCCCGGATGCGGCGCAGGTCGCGGATGCCGTCCTCCACCGACCGCATCGCGGTCTGCCCGATGCCGAGCAGCCGGTCGGGGTGCGCCGAGCAGTACTCGGCGATCCAGAGGTTGTAGGCGTCGAAGCAGGCCTGCTTGTAGTCGAAGTCGGGGTGGTTGCAGAGCATCATGCCGACGGTGGGGTAGATCACCTCGGCGCTGACCCCGTCACGGGCCTGGTCCGCGAGCCGCGCCTGCGGGTCCCAGCCACCCCGGTGCAGGTCCTCGAAGCGGGCCCCGAACATCGTGAGCTCCTCGGCCGGCTTGCCTGCGGCCGCCACCAGCCCCATCGGGATGGGCTTGTCGAGGCCGTCGATCACGAAGATGTCGCCGCGCTTGTCGTCGTGCACGAGCCGGGGCGCCCGGTCCCGGAAGCGAGCGTCGATCCGCGACACGTAGGTGTCCGGCGGCTCGGTGATGTGCGAATCGGCGGAGATGATGGGGACGTCGGCGGCCACGCGCATGAGGCTTCCTCCCTGGAGTCTGTGCCGAGTGTGCCGGTGGCCGGAAGGCAGGGCAAGCCGAAAACTAGCGAGGCGCCCGAGAGTACCCTTAGCGGTCGCGGTCTCCGCGCTGCTGGCCGTCCTGACCGCGCTCCCCGCCGCGGCTCTGACCGCGCTCGGCCCCGGCCCCGCGCCGCGTCGACGCATCGCCTTGCGGCCGCTCCGACCGGGGCACCGGCACGCCCTGCGCGCTCGGCGTTGGCGGCGCCGGTGGCGGCGCCGGCCGCCGCAGCGACGGCGTCGGCGAAGGCACGGCG
>Ga0081455_10003722_pt1 | contig 17431 bp, 13 predicted proteins | sample TabmetS3T2R1_FD_70207 | JGI IMG/M metagenome (GOLD analysis project Ga0081455, IMG submission 70207) | Tabebuia heterophylla rhizosphere microbial communities from the University of Puerto Rico - S3T2R1 | ecosystem: Host-associated > Plants > Roots > Rhizosphere ...
GGCGTCTCGGGAGGTGTCGGCTGCTAGCGGGAGTCCATGTCGTGCCGGGTCAGGGTGAGTGGGCGGTGGTCGGCTGCGGTGGCGGTGAGGGTGATGCCGGCGACCAAGGGCGGTGGCATCTCGGGAGGTGTCGGCTGCTAGCGGGAGTCCATGTCGTGCCGGATCAGGGTGAGTGGGCGGTGGTCGGCTGCGGTGGCGGTCAGGGCGGTGCCGGCGGCCAGGGCGGTGGCGTCCCGGAAGGTGCCGGCCGCTGGCGGGTGTCTGCGTCGTGCCGGATCTGGCTGAGCAAACGGTCGGTGGTCGGCTGCGGTGCCGGTAGGGGTGATGCCGGCGACCGGGGCGGTGTTCTGGGGCGTGCCGGCTGCTCGCGGGTGTCCGCGTTGTGGCGGATCAGAGTGAGTGGGCGGTGTGGTCGGGTGGCGGTGAGGGTGCCGGCGACCAAGTGCGGTGACGTCCCGGGAGGTGCCGGCCGCTAGGGGGAGTCCGGGCCGCGCCGGATCAGGGTGAGCAGGCGGTCGGCTGCGTGGTGAGGGTGATGCTGGCCGCCAGCGGCGGTGGCGTTCTGGGGGGCCGACTGCTAGTGGGCGTCCGTGCCGTGCCGGATCAGGGTGAGTAGGCGGCGGGTGCGGTCGGCTGTGGTGCCGGTGAGGGCGATGCCGGCGACCAGGACGAGGAGGTCGGCCGCGTCGAGGTCGGGGCGTACGGCGCCGGCCTGGCGGGCGCGGTCGACCAGGTTGGCGGCGGTGCGGTGCATGGCCTCGTGCCACTGGGCGTACCGGCTCGATGGCTGGTCGGCGGTGCCGAGTTCGGCGAGGTCGCGCTTGCTGCTGACATGGTCGACGAACGCGCCGAGCCAGTCGAACAGGGCCGCGCCGGGGTCGGCGGCGCCCAGCAGGTCGGCGCCGCGCTCGCACAGGGCGTCGACCTCGTCGGCGTACACGGCCAGGGCCAGTTCGCGCCGGTCGGCGAAGTGCCGGTACATCGTGGCGTTGCCGACCCCGGCCCGCCGGGCGACCTCGTCCAGCGGCGCGCCGACCCCCCGGTCCGCGAACACCTCCCGCGCGGCCGCCAGCAACCGCTCGCGATTGCGCTGCGCGTCGGCGCGGCGGGGACCTGACTCCATGGACCGTCCTAGCCAACCGGGGACATCCCCGGTACGGTACCGGCAACGACAAACCGGGGAACTCCCCACTTTAGCTCCCGGAGGCGTTCCATGCCCTTGACCACCGCGGACCGGCTGGCGATCCACGAGCTGATCTCCCTCCACGGCCACCTCGCGGACGGCCGCCGCGCGGATCAGTTGGACAAGCTGCTCACCGAGGACGCCGTGTACGACCTGGACCGGTACGGCATGGGCCAGGTGCGCGGCCTGCCAGCCCTCCGCGCCCTGTTCGAGCAGGCACCCGGCAACCAGCCCATCGGCCACCACGTCACCAACATCATCGTGACCGAACAACCCGACGGATCAGCCCGCGCCCGCTCCAAAGGTCTCGCGGTCCACGCCGACGGCACCACCGGCACCGTCGTCTACGAAGACCACATTACCCACACCCCGGACGGCTGGCGAATCTCCCACCGCACAGTTTTCCCATCAGTTTGATAACCGCCGCCGCTCGGCGGACAATAGAGTCATGGATGAAGACGCTGCCCGCCTGGATACGCTCTATTCGGAGATAGAGCGTACTGCCCGTGAAATCGCGGTGCTCCAGGCGAAGCAGGTCCGTTTCCTGGTCGAGTACAGCACTCTGTACGAACGCGTGTGCACACTATTTCCGGATTTCGTCACCGACGATATCGCGTTGGCGTTGCGCAGTACTTTGAACATGGCGAACAGGCGTCTGACCCTCGCCCAGACCTTGGTGACCCGCCTGCCGGGGACGCTGGCGGCGATGGAGGCCGGTGACCTGGACCTGCCCCGCGCTGAGGCGATCGCGGAGGCGACCCGCCCGTTGAGCGACCAGGTGGCCGGCCAGGTCGAGGATCACGTCCTGGCGGGCGCGGTGGAGCAGAACCCGAGCCAGGTCCGCCGCGCGGTAGCGAAGGCGGTGCTGCGCCTGGACCCGGAGGGTGCTGAGCAGCGGCACGCCCGCCGCCGCGAAGACCGGTACGTAGAGATCCTGCCCGCCCCCGAAGGGATGGCCGACCTTTACGCACTACTGCCAGCGGAAGACGCCATGCGGATCAAGGTCCGGTTGGACGCCTACGCCAAGGCCCAGCCGAAGACTGATCCGAGGACGATGGACCAGCGGCGCGCCGACGCGATGACCGACCTACTGCTGACCAGGACCGCCGGCCCGATCACCGCCACCGTCCGCCTCACCGCACCCGCAACCCTGCTCGCCGCAGCCACCCAGACGGCCCTGCACACATCGGGACGGGGCAGCCGGCCCGCGGGCAAGCCGCGCTCCACCAAGCGCCACCACACAGCCGCTTCAGCCGCACCCGCCCCAGCCACCCCGATCCCGGGCGCCCCGATCCCGGGCGCCCCGATCCCGGGCGCCCCGATCCCGGGCGCCCCGATCCCGACCGCCGCGATCCCGGGCGCCCCGATCCCGACCGCCGCGATCCCGACCGCCGCGATCCCGACCGCCCCGCTCCCGACCGTGCCGGTCTCTGCCGTGCCGCTCCCGACCGTGCCGGTCTCTGCCGTGCCGCTCCCGGCTGCTCCGATCCCGGCTGCTCCGATCCCGGCCGCTTCGGGCTCTGGCACTCCAAGCCCGACCACGCCGCTTCCAGCCACGACCGACCACCCGGCCGACGGCTCGGGCACCTACCCTGCGGAATTGACTGGATATGGTGTGATCACCGGAAGTCAAGCCATTACCCTGGCTGCGCATGATGCGACCTGGCGACGGTTACTCACCGATCCCGCGACCGGGAATCTCACCGATGTCAGCCGGCATCAGTACACACCACCCGCAGCCCTAGCCGACTATGTTCGAGCGCGGGATCAGTATTGCGTCTTCCCGGGCTGTTCGGTGCCTGCGGAAAGGTGCGACCTGGATCATCGCGTGCCATTCCCGCGCGGGTTGACCGATGCCCAGAATCTGGCTGCCCTATGCCGCCATCACCACCGGTTGAAGCACCAGACCGGATGGACGATGCGGCGGCGGGCCGATGGAACACACGTATGGACCAGCCCACAGGAACGCGACTACCTCAACCCACCCATCCCGCTCGCACCACCGGAACCGCCACCACCACCGCCTGCGCCACCCGCGCCTCCGCCCCCGCCGCGCGTGGTCGCCGACGACCCGCCTCCGTTCTAGGGCGTGTTCAAGGTCCGGTGGATGCGGGCGGCGATCCGCCGAGGTCGAGGAGGAGCCCACACCGCTGTTGTGGGCGAGACGAGAACGCCGCTGGTCGTCCGGGCGGCGATCCGCGCCGCCAAGGGCTTGTGAAACATGCCCTTGGGGCGGCGGGCTCAGCCGGCGCTGGCCAGGCGGAGGCCGAGGCCGATGAACAGGGCGCCGGCCAGGGCGTCCAGGGGTCGGCGGAGGCGGCGGTACGCGGCGGCGACGCGCCCGGTGGAGAACAGGCAGGCCACGACCGTGTACCAGCCGCCGGCGATCGCGGAGACGATGACGACCGCGGCGGCAGACTCCCACCAGGGCGCGGCGGCAGGGAGGAGCGCGGCGAACAGGCTGGTGAAGAAGACAGCAGCCTTCGGATTGCCAAGGTCCACCAGCAGCCCAGTCAGGATCCCCGACCGCCGGCGGCGCGACCGGGGACGCGGCGGCTCGCTGGGGCCGCCTGGCATGTCGGTGCGCCGGGACCGCCTGCCCAAGGTGGTTCCCGACCGCCGCCGGCGGGACCGGGGACGCGGCGGCTCGGGGGCGGCGCTTGGCATGCCGATGCGCCGGGACCGCCAGCACAAGATGGTCCCTGGGCGCTGCCGGCGGGATCGGGGAGGCGGCGGCTCAGTGGAGGCGCTTGGCATGTCGGTGCGCGGGGACCTCCTGCCTAGGACGCGCCCTGGGCGGGGCCGGCGGGGGCGGGGAGGCGGTGGCTCATCGGGTGCCTCTGGCAGGTTGGTGTGCCGGGAGCGCAGGAGGGACCGTGCGCCCAGGACGACCAGGACGGCGGCGCCGCCGAAGCGCACCACCTCGCTCAACCAGCCGTACCGCGCCAGGAGCACCGCGAGGCCCAGCACGCTGCTCGCCGCCCATACCGCGTCCCCGACCGCGAAGCCGAGCGCCACCTGGATCCCGTGGCGCCGCCCGCGCGTCGTGGCCGCGCTCACCGAGGCGAGGAAGTTCGGCCCCGGCGCCACCACCACCGCGAACCACACCGCGCCCAGCACAACAAGATCCACTACATGCCGCATGTGATCGTCCTACCGCAGCGCCTGCCACCCGTCCACGCGGTTTCGCCGCGAGAGCGGAGGCTGGCGGTGGGTTGGGGCTGTGGTGGGTTGGGGTTGCGGTGGGTTGGGGTTGCGGTGGGTTGGGGTTGCGGTGGGTTGGGGCTGTGGTGGGTTGGGGCTGTGGTGGGTTGGGGCCGTGGTGGGTTGGGGCCGCGGTGAGTGGGGGCCGCGGTGAGTGGGGGCCGCGGTGAGTGGGGGCAGTCAGTAGAGGGGTCGGCCGCTGTTGAGTGCCGCCGCGTACGCCTGCCAGTCGAGCGTGACCTGGTCGGCGTACCCGATCGCGAACGTCCTTGTCTCTGCCTGTAGCCCGGCCACCGAGGTGATCGCGTTGTCTATGGCGGCGTCGGCGGAGTAGCTGACGCCGGTGCCGGGGAGGTCCCGGTCGGCGCGGGCGTGGGCGGCGGCGAGCAGCCGGGCGATGTCCCGGACCGTGTCGTCCCAACGGGCCGAGGTGGTGAGAGCGGCGATGTCGAGGTCTTCGGCGAACGGCGACTTCTCGGTCACCAGTACCGGCACCGGGCCGACGCTGGTCCACCCCGCCAGCGGGTCGGACTGGTTCACCAACCACCGCAGGGCGAGCGCGGGGCGCTGCCCGCCGCCGAGCGGGGTCGTCCCGGGTGCCAGTACGGCCGGCGCCGGGTCCACCTCCTGCTTCAGCTCCAGGATGCGGTCGTCGGCGGGGCTCGTACTGTCGCCCTCCACCAGCACGTACCAGCGGAAGCGGCCAAGGCTGCCGGTGCCGGCACCCACCCGGCGCCGGACATCCTTGACCGCAAGCGATCCCGCCGGCTGCGGGTCGAGGGCGGTGGTCCGGTACGCGGCCACGGCGCTGATGATCTGCGCCCGGGTCGCGGACGGTACGGCCCGCAGCTCGGGGTCGGCCGCGAACGTACGGGTCGAGCCGCTGAGCACCGTCCAGCGGGCCAGCAGGTCGGCGCGGTGGTCGTCGGCGGCGTCGGCGATGAGCCGGGCGCTCAGGTCGGAGGTGTTGCCGGCCGTGAGCCGCCAGCCCAGCTCGTCGTCGTTACCGTGGAACTTGTCGATCCACTGCGCGTACTCGGCAACGAACGCGTCCAGATCAGCGCTGATCTGGCTGCCGCTCCGCCCGTCCGCCCGGCCGGCCAGCACGACCGCGACGGCCTCCCGGCGCAGCTCCCAGGTCCACGAGCCGCGCCAGGCGTCGTCGGTGTCGGTCAGCTGGTACTGCTCGGTGTTGTCCGCGCCCCGGTCCGCCCCGGTGTTCTCCAGGTGCGCGTCGCCGGTGATCCACACATCCCCGCCCGCGCCCGCATACGCCGAGGGCGCCAGCTCCCCGAGGTCCCGGTAGAACAGCGGCGAGGTCCCCCGGAAGAACGCCCACGCACTGGAGGCGAGCGCCACCGTCCGCGCCTGAAGATCGTCGTCGGTCGCCCCACCGTTCAGTACGTGCAGGGCGTGGTCGCGCTCGTACACCACGGCCACCGGGTCGCGGGAGAGTGCCGCGCCGCTGCGCGCACCGGCGGGCGTGCCGGCGGAGCCGCACGCGAGCAGCCCGAGGAGAACCGAGACCACCAGCACACTCCGGCGCATACGGGCGACGCTAGCCGCGCGAGGTGAACGCCGGGTGAGCGGGCGCGCCGCGGCTACCCGGACAGCGCAGCGCGCCGAGCCACCCGGACAGCCCCGGGCTACCCGGACAGCCCCGGGCTACCCGGACAGCCCCGGGCTACCCGGACAGCGCAGCGTTCAGGTCCCCATACGGCAGCGACTCGGCGGTCGAGTTGTACGTGCCGGCGGTGAGCAGTTCGGTGGCGGCGCGGGCGGCTACGGCGTACGCGGCCTGGGCGATGGCTGAGCCGAGGCTGATGCGGCACACGCCGGCGGCGGCCAGTTCGGCGACGGTGGGCGCGCCGGCCCAGACCATGACCGCGATCGGCAGCGGGCCGGCGGCCAGCTCGGCGAGGGCCGCGGGGTCGACCAGGCCCGGTACGAAGAGGCTGTCGGCGCCGGCTGCGGCGTACGCCTCGGCCCGCTCCAGCGCCAGGTCCAGCCGCTTGTCCGGGTCGCCGACGCCGGCCAGCCACAGGTCCGTACGCGCGTTGATCCAGGCCCGTACGCCCAGGGTGTCGGCGGCGGCGCGGGCGGCGGCGATCCGGGCGGCCTGCTCGGCCGGGTCGAACAGCGGCGCCTCGGGCTGCCCGGTGCGGTCCTCCAGGTTCACCCCGACCGCGCCCGCCTGGACCACGGCGGTCATCGTCGCGGCCACGTCCTCCGGCGCCGGGCCGTAGCCTGCTTCGATGTCGGCCGAGACCGGTACGGCCACGGCGGCGGCGATCCGCTCGATGGCCGCGGCGGCCCGTTCGGCACCCAGGTCGGCGCCGTCGGGTACGCCCAGCGACCAGGCGACGCCCGCGCTGGTGGTGGCCACGGCGCGGGCCCCGGCGCGGACGACGGTGGCCGCGGAGGCGACGTCCCAGGCGTTCGGGAGCAGCAGGGGGGTGCCAGGCTGGTGCAGGTCGGCGAACAGTTCAGCGGGGGATGTCATGGCCGCGACCGTACGGGCGACCTACGACAGTTCCGCGACGGCAGTGCCGCTACGGCAGTTCCCTGTGCAGGAACTGGTTGAACTCGCTGGCCGTGTAGTCGCCGAATGCGGGGCCGTCGGTGAAGCCGTACCGCCGGTACAGCGCCAGCGCCGGCTCGAACTCCGGCCCGCGCCCGGTCTCCAGGCTGACCCGCCGGTACCCGCGCGAGCGGGCCTCGGCCAGCAGGTGCTCCAGCAGCCGGGCGCCCGCACCCCGCCGCAGGTGCCGCGGATCCGTACGCATCGATTTCACCTCACCGCTGCCCGCGTCCAGCTCCTTCAGCGCCCCGATCCCCAGCAGGTCGTCCCCGTCCCACACCGTCCACACCGACACCCCCGGTGCGGTCAGCCCGCTGAGGTCCAGCGCGAACACGTGCCCCTCAGGCGTGTTCGCCCGCATCCCGTCCAGGTGCACGCGCAGCAACTCCCGCACCCGCGGATCGTCCAGGTCCCCCGGCACCACCTTCACAAGGCGGCACCCTAGATGAAAGGCCACGCTGGTGAACGGGGCGCCGGTGAACGGGGTGCTGGTGAACAGGGCGCGGTGGCCGAGCGGGCACCCCGGCTGAGTGGGCACCGCGGCTTGGCAAGGCCCCCTCGGTGAACGGGGCGGGTTGCTGGGCGGGTGCCTTGGCTGGGCGGGTGCCTTGGCTGGGCGGGGCAGCGTGGGTCACTGGGTGGTGAGGTAAGCGAGGACCAGGTCGCCGAGCATGGTGCGGTAGTGCTCGCGGCGGGTCGGGTCGAGCATGTCGCGGTTGAAGATGGCCCGGAAGGTGTGCCGGTTGGCGGTGCGGAAGACGCAGTAGGAGCTGATCAGCATGTGGACGTCCAGCGGATCCAGGTCTGCCCGGAAGCTGCCCGTGGCGCGGCCGCGTTCGAGGATGCGGCTGAGGACGTCCAGGGCCGGGTTCGCCAGGCCCGGGAGCGTGGTGGAGCGGGCGATGTGTTCGGCGTGGTGGATGTTCTCGATGCTGACCAGCCGGATGAAGTCGGGGTGCGACTCGTGGTGGTCGAAGGTCAGCTCTGCCAGCTGGCGGATCGCCTCGACTGGGTCCAGGTGCTCCACGTCCAGCTGCCGCTCCAGGCCCCGGATCACCGCGTACGCGCCTTCGAGGACGGCGATGTACAGCTGTTCCTTGCTGCCGAAGTAGTAGTAGAGCATCCGCTTGGTGGTGCGGGTCTGCGCGGCGATCTCGTCGACCCGCGCCCCGGCGTACCCCTTGTCGGCGAACTCGCGGGTGGCCACGGCGAGGATCTCGGCCCTGGTCCGGTCGGCGTCCCGGCCAACGGGGGGTTGGACTGTCAAGGGATTCCCTTCCACGCCGCGGGTTGACGCACGGTCACTGTAGCCAGCGGGTCGGGGCAGCGGCTTCCGCGGGCGGCTGCTCTGGCGTATAAGTAACTAACTGGTACGTACATACCTCCAGATCAGGAGGTGCCGATTGACGACGATCCCCAGCCCCGCCAGCACCACCGACCGCGCGCGGCACAGCCCGCGGCTGGACATCGCGACCGTGTCCCTGTCCGGGTTCCTGGAGGACAAGCTGGCCGCCGCCGCGGCGGCCGGCTTCCACGGCGTGGAGGTGTTCGAGACCGATCTGGTCACCTCGGCCTCGCCGCCGGCGCGCATCCGGCAACGGTGCGCGGAGCTGGGCCTGCACATCGACCTGTACCAGCCGTTCCGCGACTTCGAGGCCGTCCCGACCGGCCTGCTGGCCGCCAACCTGCGGCGGGCCGAGCGCAAGTTCGACCTCATGCGGCAGCTCGGTACCGACACGCTGCTGGTCTGCTCCTCGGTCTCGCCCGAGGCGGTCGACGATGACGACCTGGCCGCCGAACACCTGCGGCTGCTGGCCGGCCGGGCGGCCGAGCGGGGCCTGCGGGTGGCGTACGAGGCGCTGGCTTGGGGGCGGTTCGTCAACACCTGGGAGCACGCCTGGCGGATCGTCGCGCGCGCCGACCACCCCGCGCTCGGGCTGTGCCTGGACAGCTTCCACATCCTGTCCCGCGGCGGCGACGCGGCCGGCGTACGCGCGGTCCCGGGGCGGTCGATCTTCTTCGTGCAGCTGGCCGACGCGCCGCGGCTGCGCATGGACCTGCTCCAGTGGAGCCGGCACCACCGGCTGTTCCCCGGGCAGGGCGCCTTCGACCTGGCCGCCTTCACCCGGCACGTACTGGCCACCGGGTACACCGGGCCGCTGTCGCTGGAGGTGTTCAACGACGTGCTGCGGCAGGCCGACCCCCGGCGCGCTGCGGTCGACGCGATGCGCTCGCTGCTGTCGCTCACCGAGGCGGCCGGTACGGACCTGCCGCCGGCACCGCGGCTGGCCGGGCAGGTGTTCACCGAACTCGCCGTGGACGCGGCGGCCGAGGCTGAGCTGGCCCGGACGCTGGCCGCACTGGGGTTCGCGCACTCCGGGCGGCACCGGTCCAAGCCGGTCCAGTTGTGGCAGCAGGGCGAGGCCCGGGTGCTGCTGAACCGTACGAGCGACGGCACGGGCACGGCGAGCATTGCCGCGCTGGCGGTGGAGAGCGCCGACCCGGCCGCGTCGGCCCGCCGCGCCGAACGCCTGCTCGCCCCGATCCTGCCGCGCCCGCGGGCGCCGCGGGAGGCCGACCTCGCGAGCGTGGCCGCACCCGACGGCACCACGGTGTTCTTCGTCCGTACCGATGCCGCCGGCCGGACCGGCTGGCTCGCCGACTTCCTGCCCACCGGCGCGGCGGCGGGTGGCGGCTGGCTGACCCGGACCGACCATGTCTCGCTCACCGAGAACCTGGACGACTTCGAGCAGACCGCCTCCTTCTACCGCTCGATCCTGGGCCTGCGGCCGGAGCCGGCGACCGAGCTGGCCGCGCCGTTCGGGCTGATCCGCAGCCGCGGCGCCACCGATCCCGCGCACCGGGTCCGGATCACCCTGAACGTCGCGGTGCTGCGCCGCGGCCAGTGGGCGCCGGCCGTCCCGTACCCGCAGCACGTCGCCTTCGCCACCACCGACGCGATCGCCGCCGCCCGGGCCATGCGGGGGGCGGGCGCGCCGTTGCTGGACATCCCGGACAACTACTACGAGGACCTGGACGCCCGGCTCGCCCTGCCGCCGGACCTGCTGGCCGCCCTCCGCGCGCACTCGGTCCTCTACGACCGGGACGAGCACGGCGCGTACCTGCACTTCGCCACCGACCTGGTCGGCTCCCGCGTCTTCTTCGAGGTGGTCCAGCGGGTCGGCGGCTACCGCGGGTACGGCGCCCCGGAAGCCGCGCCGGTACGGATGGCCGCGCACCGCCGCCGCCGGCTGGCCCGCACCGCGATCCGGCACGAATACTCGCTGGCCCATCTCACCTGCCTCGGCCTGCCCGCGCCGGACCTGGTCGACGCCGCGGCCGCCGCCGGCTACCGGTACGTCGGGCTGCGGCTGAACAGGGTGACGCCGGACGAGCCGCACTTCCCGCTCACCACCGACCCGGCGCTGCTGCGGCGGACCAGGGCCCGGCTCGCGGCCACCGGCGTCGCGGTGTGGGACGTGGAGCTGGCCAGGATGGGGCCGGACGACCGGCCGGGCGATTTCCTGCCGATCCTGGAGGTGGGCGCGGACCTCGGCGCGCGGCACGTCATCGCGCAGCTGCCCGACCCCGATCCCGTACGCAAGGTGGAGCATTTCGCCGCGCTGTGCGACCTGGCCGCGCCGCTGGGACTGCGGGTCGACCTGGAGTTCTGCTCGTGGACCGAGACGCCGAACCTGACCGAGGCGGCCCGGGTCCTGCGCGCCGCCGACCGCCCCAACGCCGGCCTGCTGGTCGACCTGCTGCACTTCGCCCGCTCCGGCTCCAGCGTCGCCGAGCTGCGGGCGCTGCCGCGCGAATGGTTCCACTACGCGCACGTGTGCGACGCGCCCGCGGCGGTGCCGCCGACCCGGGAGGGCCAGATCCACACGGCCCGGTCCGCCCGGCTGTTCCCGGGCCGCGGCGGCATCGACGTGCGCGGCATCCTCGGCGCGTTACCCGCCGGCATCGCGTACGCGCTGGAGATCCCGAACACCGAGCTCGCCGCCCGGGCGGGCGAACGGGCGTACGCCTCGATGGCGCTCGCCGCCACCCGCGGCCACCTGGACGACCTCGATCTTGCCGGTGGGGTGGGCCCCGATGAGCGGGGCCCCGATGACCAACAGTGTTAGACGACCTCGACCTTGCCGGTGGGGCGGGCGCTGTGCGGGTCGTTGAAGAAGAACTCGCCCCGGGTGGTGAAGGTGTACTGGAACGACTCGCCCGGTTGCAGCCGTACGTCGAACAGGCCCTCGAAGAACTGGGTGGCGCCGTGCTCGCTCAGGTTGTCCGGCGGGTTGGTGAAGGTGACCGTGGTGCCGACCGGTACGCGCAGGTGGGTGGGCGCCATCGCGTTCACTGCCGCCGACTCGGTGGTGCCGACCTGGCCGGTGGCCGCGTTGTAGGTACGGGCCAGGATCACGGTGTTGCCCACCGCGCTGCCCTCGACCGGGCCGCCGGAGACCGGGCGGCGGATGACCGGCGGCGGTGGGGTCGGCGCCGGCTGCACCCCGCCGCCCAGTTTGAACGCCCACAGGTAGTCGCCGCGCGGTGCGGAGGCGCCGTAGGGGATGTCGGTGCCGCCGGCGTACACGGCGATGTACTGCTCGCCGTCCACCTCGTAGCTGATCGGGCTGCTGCTGATCGCGGCGCCGGTCTGGAACCGCCACAGCTCCCGGCCGTTGCGCGCGTCCAGCGCCAGCAGGTTGCCGTCCGGCTGGCCGATGAACAGCAGGTCGCTGCCGGTGGTGAGGATGCCGTTGCCGTGCGCCAGCGAGTACGGCATGTGCCGGTTCCAGCGGACCCGGTTGGTGCTCACGTCCACCGCGACGATGCCGCCGGTCTGGTACTCCCCGGGCGGCCGCAGCCCGTTGCTGGCCTCGGTCAGCGAGTGCGCGGCGGCGACGTACCCGAAGCCGGTGTAGATCAGCCCGGTGCGCTGGCTGAAGGACTTGTGGCTCCAGTCCGCGCCGCCGCCGTGGCCGGGGATGGACAGCACCGGGATGTCCCAGTGCGGGTCGTACAGGGAACCGCGGACGTAGTTGGGCACCGCGCGGTTGGGGTTGCCGGGGATGGCGGTGCCCAGCGGCTGGTCGACCACGCTGGTCGGCGTCCACGGGCCCTGGCGCGGGAAGGGTTGGGTGGGCCAGGTCTGCTGGCGTACGTCCTGCGGGACCGGGACCTCGTCGATGCCCAGCGGCGCCGAGCCGTCGGTGCGGTCGAGGATGTAGTACATCCCGCTCTTGCCGCCGACCACGACCAGCTTGCGCGGCCGGCCGTGGATCCGCGCGTCGACCAGCACCGGGCCCATGTTCTCCATGTCCCAGATGCCGTGGTGGATGGTCTGGAAGTGCCAGCGGTACCGGCCGGTGTGCAGGTCGGTGGCGACGATCGAGCTGGAGAAGAGGTTCTGGCCGGCCCGCTGCGAGCCGTCCTGGGAGGACCGGTTGCCCCGCGCGTTGCCGAAGGTCCAGTAGACCAGGCCGAGGTCGGGGTCGATGGCCGGGTGGATCCACGGGGTTGCACCGCCGGTACGCCAGGACTCGCCCGCCCAGGTGTCGTTGCCGAACTCGCCGGGCTCCGGGGCGCCCCAGAAGTGCCAGAGCACGCTGCCGTCGGTGGCGCTGAGGGCCAACCCCGCGCCGCGGTCGCCGTCGTGGGTGCCGACCAGCAGCATCCCGTCGTGGTGGGTGACCGCGACCTTCTCCATGGTGCCGAAGCCGGTGACCTGGCGCTCCCAGCGCACCTGGCCGGTCTGCTGGTCCAGCGCGATGATCCAGCTCCCGCGGCCGTGGGTGAAGACCAGGCCGTCGCCGACCGCGACGCCGCGCCGGGTGAGCGCGCCGCGGGTCTGCCGGTAGACCCACTTCGTCACCCCGGTCACGCCGTCGACGGCGTGCACGTTGCCCAGGGCGGATTCGATGTAGAGCACGCCGTCGACGGCGACCGCGGTGCTCTGGTTGGTGCCGGTGGTCAGGCCGCCCTCGATCCGGTTGACCCACGCCGCGCCGAGGCGGCGGATGTTGACCGGGCGGACGCGGTCCAGCGCGGAGTAGTTCTGGTTGCCGAGGTTGCCGCCGACCTTCGGGAAGTCCCGGCGGGCCGGGGCGGTGCAGTGCGGCCCGTGCTTCCCGTCCGGCCTCGGGGTGGCGGCTTCGGCGCGGCCCGGGCCGAGCGCCACGCCGGCTGCCACGGTGGCCGCTCCCTGGATGAACTGCCTGCGACGGATCCTGGCCATGATCGCCCTCCCTGGTCGCGCCAGCGGCGGCCGAATCGTAGGCAGCACGGCTCCCGCAACACAAGGGGTCCAGGTCCATTTAATGGTACGTATGGACCGTGTAGTGGTCGCTGTGTAGTCTTCGGGCAGCCCGCTGGAAGGAGCAGGCATGCAGCAGCGACCGCTGGCCGGCGTCCGGGTGCTCGACCTGACGAACGTGCTCGCCGGGCCGTACTGCAGCTACCAGCTCATGCTCCTGGGCGCGGAGATCGTGAAGGTGGAGCGGCCTGGGGAGGGCGACCTCGCCCGGCGGCTGGGGCCCGACGTCGAGCTGAACCGGGCCGGGATCGGCGCCTCGTTCCTGGCCCAGAACGCGGGCAAGCGGTCGGTCGAGTTGGACCTCGGTGCGGCGGCGGACCGGGCCGCCTTCGAGGAGTTGGTACGCGGTGCGGACGTGCTGCTGGAGAACTTCCGGGCCGGGGTGCTGGCGCGTCTGGGGTACGGCTGGCCGGCGCTGCGGGCGCTCAATTCCCGCCTGGTGTACTGCGCGATCTCCGGTTTCGGGCAGAGCGGGCCGATGAGCGCGGCGCCCGCGTACGACCAGATCGTGCAGGGGCTGAGCGGGATGATGAGCATCACCGGTACGCCCGACACCGCGCCGCAGCGGGTCGGCTTCCCGGTCTGCGACTCGGTCGGCGGGCTGTCGGCGGCGCTGGCCATCTGCGCCGCGCTGCTCGGCCGCGAACGTACCGGCGAGGGTGCCTTCCTGGACGTGTCGATGCTGGAGTCGTCGCTGTCGGCCATGGGTTGGACGGTGTCCAACTACCTGGTCAGCGGCGTGCCGCCGGAGCCGATGGGGGACCAGAACGCGACCGCGGCGCCGTCGGGCACGTTCGAGACCGCCGACGGGCCGCTGAACATCGCCGCCAACCGGCAGGAGCAGTTCGAGACGCTGTGCCGGCTGATGGACCGTTCGGACCTGGTGGCGGATCAGCGGTTCGCCGACACCGAGGCCCGCAAACGCCACCGCGCGGAGCTGAACCGGGAGGTGACCGCCGCGCTGCGGACCCGTACGGCGGCCGAGTGGGAGCGCATCCTGCCAGCGGCCGGCGTGCCGGCGGCGCGCATCCTCACCGTGCCGCAGGCGCTGGAGCTGGAACAGCTGGCGCACCGCGGATTCGTCACCACACTGCCGTACCCGGACGGCTCCGGCCGGCCGCTGCGGGTGGTCGGCAGCGGGGTGCTGGTCGACGGCGAGCCCCTGCGCCCGACCGCGCCGCCCCCGCTACTCGGCCAGCACAACCAGGTGCGGGCGCAATGACAACCGACAGCGCCGCGACAGCCGACAACGCCGCCGCGACAGCCAGCGCCGCCTTGGCAGCCACAGTAGCTGGGTGGTGGGGGACCGCGGTGTCCCGCATCGAGCCGGGTGTGATCGAGCTGCGTGGCCGGCCCGTACAGGAGCTCATCGGCACGACGGGTTTCGTCGCCATGATCTGGCTGCTGCTGCGCGGCGACCTGCCCGACCCGCGGCAGGCGGCGCTGCTGGAGGCGGCGCTGGTCGCGGGCGTCGACCACGGGCCGCACGCGCCGTCGATCGCGATCGCCCGGATGGCGGCGACCTGCGGGGTGGGGCTGAACAACGCCGTCGCCACCGGCATCAACGTGCTGGGCGACAACCACGGCGGCGCCGGGCAGCAGTGCGTGGAGCTGCTGACCGAGATCCGCGCGTACGGCGGCGACGTGGACCAGGCGGCGGCGGCGGTGCTGGCGCGGTGGCGGGAACGCTCCCGGTACGTACCGGGCTTCGGGCACCGCTTCCACCCGGTGGACCCGCGGCGCGATCCGCTGCTGGCGCTGGTGGACGCCGCGGCCGCCGACGGCGTGGTCACCGGCGCGTACGCCGCCGCCGCCCGCGCCCTGGAGGCGGCGCTGAACCGGGGTCGCACCCGGCCGGTGCCGATGAACATCGACGGCGCGACCGCGGTCATCTACGCCGAGCTGGGGTTCCCGGCGGAGCTGGCCCGCGGCCTGTTCGTGCTGAGCCGTGGCGTGGGCATCCTGGCGCACGCCTACGAGGAGAGTCGGCAGGGTCGCCGGAACAAGGGCCCGATCCCGCCGAGTATCCTGCCGGCCTACCTCGGCGGCGACCTCAGATCGCCGGGCTGAGCGGGTGGGCGAAACCGCGGTCGGTGAGCTGCTGGGAGACCTGCTTCAGGTCCTCGGCGAACTGCTCCACGCGCTGCTCGGTGAAGCGCAGCGTCGGGCCGCTGAGGGAGAGCGCCGCGACCACCGCGCCGGAGCGGCCGATGATCGGTGCCGCCACCGCGGACAGGCCGTCCTCCCGCTCGCCGTGGCTCACCGCGTACCCGTCCTGGACCGCCGCGTCGATCCACTCGCGCAGCTGCGCCAGGTGCCCGATGCCGTACGGGGAGCGGCGCGCGATCCGGGTCAGCAGCGCCTCGGAGGCGTCCCGCAGCAGCACCTTGGAGGCCGCGCCGCCCCACAGCGGCAGCTCCTCGCCGACGTGGACGACGTGCCGCAGCGGCTGCGGGCTCTCCTGCTGCGCCACGCACACCCGGCTGGTGTCCCGGACGACGTACATGTTGACGGTCTCCCGCTGCCGGGCGGACAGCTCGCGCATGGCCTTCTGCGCTTCGGGCGGCAGCTCCCAGGTGTGCCGGCACAGGTGCGCCCAGCGCCACAGCCCGGGACCGGCCATGTAGCCGCTGGGCGTGGCCCACAGCAACCCGTTCTGCTCCAGGGTCTGCATGAGCCGGATGGCCGTGGTCTTGGCCAGGCCGGTGGCCTCCACGACCTCGCGGATGGAGACCGCGGGCTGGTCCTCGGTCAGCAGCGCGAGGATGTCCAGCGCCCGCTGCACGCTTCGTACGCCGCTCATGTCCTCGCTGGCTGGCATCGGCTTCCTTCCGCCCGGACGTGCGCCCCTCTGGGGCAATCATGCCGCGTACGTTTCCGGGCTCGCCTATTGCCAGACCAGGCCGGCGCCCGTACGTTACACGCAGTCCGCAAGATGGTCCAAAGAGTCCACCAGATGGTCCTGGAGCGTGCCATGCTGGAAGCCGTACTGGCCCCGCGGGACGTGGTTGCCGCGCCCGCGCTGGTGGCCGGCAAGTGGCACACCGGCGGACCGTGGGACGACCGGATCGGGCCGTACAGCGGTCAGGTGGTCAGCCGTGCGCCGCGGACCGGGCCGGACCAGATCGCGACCACCCTGCGGTACGCCCGGCAGGGCGCCGGCGAGGTCCGGGCGCTGTCGCCGGCCGCCCGGGCCGCGGTCCTGGAGCGGGCCGCCCAGCTGGCGGCGGCCCAGCGGGACGGCATGGCCCGGCTGCTGGCGCTGGAGCTGGGCAAACCGCTGCGGGACGGGCTCGGCGAGATCGACCGGCTGGCCGACACCTTCGCGGTGTGCGCGGCCGAGGCGCGCCGGATCGGCGGCGAGCTGTTGCCGGTGGCCGGCTGGGAGCGCGGCGCCGGAAACACCGCGATCACCTACCGGGCGCCGGTCGGGGTGGTGCTGGCGATCACCCCGTTCAACGCGCCCGCGAACCTGCTCGCGCACAAGCTGGGCGCCTCGTTCGCGGCCGGCAACACCACGATCGTGAAGGCTCCCCCGCAGGCGCCGGCCGCCTCCGCCGCCGTGGTCGCGCTGCTGCGGGAGGCCGGCATGCCCGCGGCCGCGGTCCAGTTGCTGCACGGCGGTGGCGAGGTCGGTGCGGCGTTGTGCGCCGCCGCCGAGGTGGACGTGGTCAGCTTCACCGGCGGCGCGGAGACCGGCGCGGCGGTCGCCCGTACGGCCGGGGCCAAGCGCCTGGTCCTCGAACTGGGCGGCAACGCGGCCACCATCGTCTGCGAGGACGCCGACATCGCCGCTGCCGCCGCGGTGTGCGCGCGTACCGGGTACAGCAACTCCGGGCAGAGCTGCATCTCGGTGCAGCGCATCTACGTCCAGCGCGCGTGCTACCAGGGGTTCGTCGAGGCGCTGGCATCAGCCGTCGGCGCGTTGCGGGTGGGCGACCCGCTCGACCCGGCCACCGACGTCGGCTCGATGGTGGACGAGGAGGCCGCGGAGCGGGTCGTGCGCTGGGCCAGGGAGGCCGAGGCGGCCGGCGCGCGGATCGTGGCCGGCGGCACCCGGCAGGGTGCCACCGTCGCGCCGACCATCGTCGCCGGCCCGCCGCCGGATGCCGCCGTGGTGGCCCAGGAGGTCTTCGGCGCGCTGGTCGCG
>Ga0081455_10003723_pt1 | contig 17431 bp, 17 predicted proteins | sample TabmetS3T2R1_FD_70207 | JGI IMG/M metagenome (GOLD analysis project Ga0081455, IMG submission 70207) | Tabebuia heterophylla rhizosphere microbial communities from the University of Puerto Rico - S3T2R1 | ecosystem: Host-associated > Plants > Roots > Rhizosphere ...
AGTACGAGGCGGTCTTTCGCCACCATACGGCTGCTGAGCTGGTGGAACTTGTACGGCGTCTGGAGGGCGCCGCCTATCCGTATCATACCTACGAGACGCTCTTTGCTGACGAACAAGCGCAGGTGCTCCAGCTTCTGCAGCAGATTCCAGGGCCCGAGGGCGCTCTCACAGCCGTCAAAAATCCCTGGAACTTTTCCACGCTTCGCCCTGTGATCCAATGCGGACCGCCGGCACTGGGGAATGCCACGGGTGCCATCCTCGCAGCACTGGGGTATACGGCGGCGCAGCGGCAGCAACTCTTCGACGCTAGAGTGGTAGCGGGGAGTCACGAGATCACCCAGGCAGTGACACTGGTGCCACCACTCTCTCCACCGAGCCCACCTGTAGCCCCTGCCTTGGTACAGCGCCGCGGCGGTCCGTTAGCAGGCGTACGGGTTCTGGACATCTCCGGCCTGGGCGTGGGACCGGTCACTGGCCTGTTCCTGGCCGAGCTTGGGGCTGACGTGGTGAAGGTTGAGCCACCCCATGGCGATCTCGCGCATACGGTCCTACCGCGCCAACACGGTACCAGTGTGCTGTACATCAGCGCCAATCTCTGCAAGCGCGGCATCGTCCTGAACTTGAAAGACCCGCGCGACCTCGATCATGCCTATCGCCTGGCGGAGCGTGCTGACGTGTTTATCGAAAATTTTCGGGTGGGAGTAGTCGAGCGTCTAGGGCTCGGCTATCAAGCGCTCGCCGAGCGCAATCCACGCCTGATCTACTGCTCCATCTCCGGTTTCGGCCCACACGGCCCGCTCGCCATGCTGCCGTCTGTGGACCCGTACATCCAGGCGTTTTCAGGCTTTGCGAGTCTCAACGGCAGTCCAGGCAGTCAGGGAGAGAGTTTACGCAATATCGGTTTTATCGACCTCAATACCTCGGCCCTCACCGTACCAGCGATTCTCGCTGCCCTGGTGGCGCGCGAGCAGACCGGGATGGGTCAACACATCGTGGCTTCCATGCTTGAGGCGGCAGTCACGCTGCAAATGAGCCGTATCGCAGAATTTTTTGCGACGGGACGGAGTCCCTTGCCCTGCGGCAGTGGCATGCCGTACAGCGTACCAGACCAGGCGTTTCGTGTGCGGGATGGGTATCTCGCCGTCAGCGTGCGGACGCAGGCAGAGTGGGAGCAGCTGTGCCGGGCCCTGGGACAGGAGAGCCTGCTGGACGATCCACGCTATCGTACCCTCGCTGATCGGCTGACGCATCGTGGTGAGCTCATCGCGTATCTCGCAGGAGTATTCCATACCCACCCGTCAGCCTGGTGGATCAAAGTGTTGACGCAAGCCGGTGTACCCTGCGGACGTTTTCATACCTATGACGAGATGTGCCTGCACCCGCAGGTCCGCATCAACCAACTCATGGCTGAGGTGCCCACGCCCCACTGGGGGACAGTCCGGGTGGCCGGATTGCCCTGGTCTTTTAGCCTGACGCCAGGCGTGTTACGCTCTGGACCACTGCGGGGCAGTGACACGGCAGCAGTGCTCGCCGATACCTCTTTTGGTGATAGCGCTAATTGAAGATACAATTTCCCAGAAAGCTCTAGGGATTCATAGTACCGCCCTCAGCGGGGGTTTTCTTTGCAAGCCAAAGCCCGCCTGCCGGCGGGACTACGAACCCTGGCGTAACCTATTGTCCCGCAAAGAGGGATAGAGCATGTGGCCATTTCGACGTCACAAAAACGCTGCGCAGACCCACCTCGCCTTTCAGGGGGCTGCTGATGCCTGGCTGCGTCGCCCTCGGGATGCTGACCCCGACACGGTCGTCTTGCAAGCAATGCAAGGTCGGGCCGAGATTGCCTGCAAAGAAGAGACCTCACACGAGGGGCTGAAGAATGACATAGACGGTACACTGTTAGTACCGATTCCTGAGGGTCGCTTCTTGGCAGGACAAAGTCCTTTCGTAGTAGCCCTCCCAGCTTATATGCTGGCTTTATATCCAGTGACCAATGCGCAGTATAAACGTTTTGTCGAGGCCACTGGGCACCGGGCACCGAACGTGGCGGATCATGGCAAGCCCGTATGGGAAGGTCAGCATTTCCCCTCCGAGAAAGCCATGCATCCTGTGGTCTGCGTGAACTGGGATGATGCCCAGGCCTACTGCCAGTGGGCTGGCCTCCGATTGCCCACAGAACTGGAGTGGGAGAAGGGCGCACGTGGAACGGACGGCCGCAAATATCCATGGGGTGAAGCGTGGCAAGAGGGACGATTGTGCCGCTGGTCGCAGAACAAGGGCAGCGAGACGACCTGCAGCGTCGGGCAATACCAGCTCGGCTGTAGCCTATGGGGCCTGTATCATATGGCTGGCAATGTCCTGGAATGGTGTGTTGACGTATACGATCCTGCGGCGTATGAGCGCTACCAACAAGGGGACGTGAGTCCGCCGGTTCCGCCCATGGCCGCCCGGGGTGGGGGCCAGCGCATGAACAGTCACGTTATACGAGGTGGGTCATGGCGGATAACCCACCCGAACTTTTTTCAGTGTGCCCATCGTCTCTTCAGCGACCCCGCGGCGCGGTATGACACGGTGGGCTTTCGCTGCGCCAAAACTAGGGTAGCATAGAGGCGCTAGCAGCACTCGCACAGGCAGCCTACGCGCAGGAAGCGTCGAGTCATGTATCTCGATTTTTATCATCTCAAAAAAGCGCCGTTTCACATCACGCCGGATCCAGAATTTCTCTTCTTGAGCCCAAGCCATAAGGCAGCTCTGGGAGCGTTGGTGTACGGTATCGAAGAACGCCAGGGATTTGTAACACTTATTGGTGAGGTGGGGCTGGGGAAAACCACCATCCTGCGCTCGTATCTGGAGCGTGTTGACCAGTCGCAGTTCAAGCCCATTTATATTTTCAATGCGAACGTATCATTCAGCGACTTGTTGAAAACGCTGTGCCGAGAATTCGGCATCGAGGCGCTGACAGAGGATATTGCCGACACGGTCAACCGCCTGCATCAAGTCTTGATCGAGGAGTACAAACAGGGCCGGAACGTAGCCCTGATTGTCGATGAAGCTCAACACATGCCGATCGAGACGTTAGAGCATCTGCGCATGCTCTCCAACCTGGAGACCTCGACGCAGAAGCTCATGCAGATTGTCCTGGTCGGACAACCAGAGTTTGAGGCCAAGCTCAATAACCATGCCTTGCGACAGCTCAAACAACGCCTGGTGATTCGGGGCACCATCTCGCCTTTGACCAACAAGGAAAGCCGGGACTACATTATCTATCGTTTAGCCAAAGTTGTCATGGTGAACGAGCCCATCTTTACGAAGGGTGCTCTCCGGAAGATCATTAAACACGCGCAGGGCACGCCCCGGGTGATCAATATACTTTGCACGAATGCGCTCATTCAGGGGTTTGGCTATCGCAAGCGGCGCATTGCAACGAAGCTTATCAAAGAGGTGATCGCCGATTATACCGGGAAAAAGCCGCAGCGGCTGTGGCGACCGCGACTAGCTCTGGCCGGTACCATAGCACTCCTGGTGGCGCTATTCTGGTTCTCCCCCTACCAGGAAGTCGCTTTGTCGAAAATCAACCAGGTCAAGGTTATGCCGTTTATGACGCCATCTGTTGCGTCGCGTATCTCTCCACCGCAGGAGAGGTCAGCGGCAGTACGTGACAGCCTTCCGCCCGCATTGATAAGCACTCCAGAGCAGCCCACACAGCCCCCCAAGCCCGCGGTCGCCCCTCTATCTCCTGAGACGTCAGAATCTGCCCCGGCTATGCCTACCACTGTGCGCACCGTCCAAAAAGGCGATCAGGTCGCGAGAGTAGCTCTAGAAGTGTATGGTTCCTCGAACCATACGGTCCTGGAATGGATCAGGAAAAACAATCCGCAACTGCGGAACTTAAACCGTGTTGACGTCGGGATGCAACTCACCCTGCCACCCTTACCTGCTGGTCTCCGCTAGAGGGCTGCAATCCCTTCGCCGTACAGATGCAAAACGCGGGTGGAAAACTCTCTGCCTTTGATGTACACCACACGAAAGCCGGGCGGGCCTGGGAGGGTTTTGAATGTCTGCGAGACCTTGGAGACCTGGAAACAGGTCGCCGGCGTGGTCAGCATAGTCAAGCCGTCCCGTTGGATTTCCTGATCCAGATGTACATGGCCGCAGATCATCCAGCGCACGTCGGGATATTGCCGAAGCACACCAACGAGCTCTGCACCATTGGACAGGTGCATCGCATCGATCCAGGCTAAGCCCAGGGGCCAGGGATGATGATGCAGAAACACCAGGGTGGGTTGACCACGATGTGCGTCCAGATCGACCTGCAACCACGCGAGCTGGGCAGCGTCAAGGTACCCTCCAGCCTGGCCTGGTTGATGCGTGTCAAGCGCGATAAAGTGATAACCCTGGTAATCGAAGCTGTAATGGTGGGTCGTGTCCAAGGTCGGTACAGATGTCTGCATGACCTGGTGGAAAGCCTGGCGATGATCGTGGTTCCCCAGGAGCATGTAGGTCGGACACTGCAAGGGGCGTATGAGCTCCAGGAACAGGTGATATGACGGTGCGTACTCCGCCGGCGTCAGCGTGCGGCTACGGTCGAGCATATCCGGGCTGACCAGATCCCCGCCAATGACGGCAAAGGCTGGGCGTGGCTCCAGAGCGTTGATGACCTCGATGACGCGTTGCAAGGAAGCGCTCGTATCGAGGTTGCGCAATGTGCCACCGGCCATAATATGCGTATCTGTAAAATGCACAAAACAAAAATCTGCCTGTGCCGCCGTCCACTCCATCGCACGTTCCTTTGCTTGCTGTCTCAGGCTAGACCCTGGGGTGGCTCGACGCCATGCGCCGCACAGAACGCCGCCAGCTCCTCGGGTGTACGCACTTTACGGTACTGAGCTCCAGACACGCCCCGCACACGTGCTGCACATGCCGGCCAATCCGTGTCAAGCGCTGCTGTCCCATGCACAATGCTCACGTAGTACGCCGGGCCAGGGACATAGGCTGGGACATGCAGCCTGGCTGATGTCTCAGAAGTCAACTGTGTAGGCAGCGCAGTCACAGTGGGGACCACGACGGGATCATCAGGGGCGCCACTCTGGCCACAGAAGAGCGGTGGACATGTCCCAGCAGCACAGGCACGGGCAATGGTGTCCACACGTTCATTGTTCGGGTCACCGCGATGCCCATACACGTGCTGCCAGCGCACGCCAGGGTGATGCAAACCCGCAAGGGTTATCCACAAGTCGCGATTCTTCACGGGGGTGTTGGTCGATGTGATCCAGCCGCGCCGGCGCCAGGCAGGGAGCCATTTGGTAAGCCCGTCGATGACGTATCGACTATCGGTAAAGATGGCTACCTGGGGGCTCGTATGCAGCACCTGCAAGGCAGCAATAGCCGCCTGCAACTCCATGCGGTTGTTCGTTGTCGCCGCTGCCCTGCCGCCCAGTTCACACACTCTGCCATCGGCGTAGAGAATGCGTACCCCCCAGCCGCCAGGCCCAGGGTTCCCCAGGCATGCTCCATCGGTATAGGCTATCGGACCGTGCATACCAGCGCCTTAAACGTGATGCCTTTTACGCCCTCTCAGGGGTCTAGTCCCACTCGCCTCGATACCCGTGGCACCGTCGGCATGTGCCACGGGACGCGCCGGGCTCTGCCCCATCTCGGGCAGCTCAACCACCTGTCCCTCAGCGGCAGCAAAAATCTCTGACCTCCAGGCATACCTATCGTCTTCGCCTCTACTATGGGAGTATAGCAAGACACAAACCTCTAAGGAAAGACCTGCACGCCTAGGGAGGATTTCAGTATGGTTCCCTGCGCTGGCAGGGTACAATGTGATAGCTCACAATGGGATATTATCCGAGAGAGGATTATGGAGGAGCGACGTGGCGAAGATCTTGTTGGTCGAAGATAACGAGATGAACCACGACATGTTGTCCCGCCGCCTGACACGGCGCGGCTTCCAGGTCGTCATTGCAGTTGACGGGGCGCAGGGCGTGGCGCTGGCGTTAGCAGAATCTCCTGACTTGATCCTCATGGACATGAGCCTCCCTGTCATGGATGGCTGGGAAGCCACGCAACGCCTGAAAACGGCGCCGGAGACCCAGGCCATCCCGATCATCGCCCTGACCGCCCACGCCATGGCTGGTGACCGGGCCAAAGCGCTCGCTGCCGGATGTGACGATTACGATACCAAACCGATTGAATTTAACCGCCTGTTTGGCAAAATCCAGACGCTGCTCGGGCAGGAGCCCACGGCATAGTGATGCCTATACTCCGTATCTACCAGAAGACAATACCCTGGCTGAGGCTGTATGCTCTGCGTATTCTGGTTGTGTTTGCATCTCACTATCGATGACAGACCTCTCTAGAGGTACGACAGCGCATCAGGCCATTTTATAGATATATGCATCCTCTATAAAATGCCCGTTGACGATGTCTCTTGAAAATCGTCTCCCTGCCATCCCGTCTTTTGTCCCTATAGAGGTATGTAGCGATACGATAAGCGGGTCACTATCTTCGACGACACTGATGTCATGCAATGGTATCTTCCATGTCTTGTCAGACATCTTGGACAGGATTGTTTGAATTTGCTGGTAGACTTTTTTAGGACCATCTTGCCTGACAGCAGGGGATGCCACAATGAGTCGCCAGAGGTTTTTATCAGGCATATACAACCATAAGGAAGCGCATACCTCAAGGTGAGCCTCATCGAGTCGGCGCGTGAGTTCTGCACCGGCCTGTACCATCTCCTGTGTCAGCATCTCTTTTACCACCGTTTCCTCAGCCATGATAATACTCCAGAGCCTTGCTCAGTAACGGCTGAGAAAAAATTTCTCGCCATTATTTCAGAGATGTTATTGCTATAGCGAGATTGTTCCGACCAATCCTTTACTATAGCCCAATTTACAGCCAGATTTGGATTTGTCTGTATTTCGCTCTCCATTGCGTTTTTCATACCTGAAATATTAAGCAGCTTCTCCAAGTCGTGTGTATAGCTGTCATTCACCAATTTACGATCTGGGAAGTCATAGCGCCTTATCTGTTTGGCTATACAGGCTTTGAGGGCACATTCTATTGCATATCCTAACAGATAATAGGCACCGGCAAAACAGCCATTATCGAGTAGGACCTGTGCCTCATGCTCTCTCAGTCTTGAAAGACGCTGCAAGTCAGCTCTATTCATATGCAAAGATGATCAAGTCGGACAAACCACGTCTGGCTTACGGTCGAAACCCTCTTGTATCTCGTAGCGATATTCACAGCGACCTTGTACCCTGCATGTGCTGTGTTAGCGTACCTCAAGTAGGATATAAGTAACACTCACGGCGCGTGTAACACTGTAGGCTCTGATAAGTCATAACCACGTAGCTTCAGCAACAAAGCAGCGTGTGCTCGGCGTATCATAACACGCTCATATGCCTCAACCAGGACCTGTTGATGGGCTTGTTCTGCCTGTGTCAAAGAGCGCTGTTGCGCCAGATCGTTGAGGGTTGCCAATTCTTCTTGCTCGGCTTCCGTGAGTGTACTACGAGCTAAGAGCCAGAGCACCTCATCGGACAAGTTGGTGAAGGCGGCTAATTCCACTTCTACATCCTGGGGTAAAGCTGGCAGCAATGGCACTTCTCGTAAAACGATCTCGCACACCATATCAGACACAGAACGATGTTGCTGGTGAGCTAAAATCTCAAGTTGTTGGAAAATGGTAGTCGGTACAGTGATCGTCACAGGAGTTGTGACAGTTGGTAGACTCATACATGCCTCAGATGCTGAGAGAACCTCTATAAGCCGTCAAGCGCCGTTGCGACATTCCCCTGCTCAGGCAATTTTCCATCGGATAGAGAACCGTTCGACGAGGGTTATTTTCTGTTCGAGCTTGCCTTCGATCTCAGCAATGAGCTGTTCGCGGCGGCGGTCGATGTCGTCCTGGGCGTCAAACAGCGCACGCCGTCTAGTATTGCGCTGGGCTTCGATGGCTTTAATACATTTTTGGGCCTCGAGTTTTTCCTCAAGGGTCAACGCGGCAGTTGCGGCACGGCGCGCTTCCTTGATCTGCCGGTCAAGTTCCTTGATTTCGCGTTCCAGACCAGCCTTCAGATCATCGGCCCACCCGTCCAGCTTGTTGGCTTCTGCTTCGAAGAAGGCTGCATTCCGCTGGAGATGACCTTCAGGATAGCTCCTTGGCGCAGTGCGGTGAGGGCGGTCAAGGGCTCACTCGCGGGAGGGTTCGCCAATATATGGCAATCTCGCGCCGGAAGCCGCAGTAACCTGTGGGCCTGTTCCTCATCCAGGGCCTGGCCGTCGTCAGTCATTGCCGCCACAATCAGATAGTCCTCAACCTGGTCCAGTGATTGGATGGTCAGCAATGACAAGAGGAGCGTACCGCTCTGCCCATCTCTGGGAGAGGACCAGTCCAGCCTCGATAGTCTTGCCCAACCCTACTTCATCCGCAAGAATGGCGCCTTTGGAAAGCGGCAATTTGAACGAGAATAGTACAGCTTCGACTTTGTGCGGGTTCAAGTCGACCTGTGCGTCCACAAGTGCACCAGCGAGCTTCTCAACACTGTCAGAGGCACAGCGCTTCGTCAGCTCGTGGGCGAAATATTTGGCGTGGTAATTCGTCAATAGCGCCATACCTGACTTCAGCTATTTTAGAAGGATTTGCGGCCGATAGGGATGACAACAGTATATCCTGACGGTGTTGAACAATCCTGTAGGGCATTATACTCTTTGCTACTGGCCTTTGTCTCGATGTTTTCTCAACTTGTCTGATGCGATATGGCATGTGACTTAGGGGTGCAATGTGATACCGTGGATTCTAGATGTCGCTGCCGTGTGACGGGTGGCAGGGTGAAGCAGGATCAGCTCCTCGCAAAATAGCACCATGACAGAGCAGGTTGATTCCCTCCCCCGACATCGGGTACCCTGAGGGTTAAGACTGTGCTCTTCAATCTCGTTACGGATGCCAGGCCGCACCACTGGTGGCATCCATAGCCGTGGAGGACAATGACAATGGCTGGACCTCTCGAGATTACTGCTGCCAATTTTGAGGCAGAGGTACTCAAGTCAACCACCCCTGTGCTGATCGACTTCTGGGCCCCCTGGTGCGGTCCGTGTCGGATGGTTGCGCCGTCAGTCGAGGAAATAGCCACGCAGTACGCTGACAAACTGAAGGTTGGAAAGCTGAATGTGGATGACCATCCGTCGGTGGCCCAGCGCTATGGCATCACCGGTATCCCAGCCCTGCTCTTCTTTGAGGGCGGCCAGGTGGTCGAGACCGTGGTCGGAGCGGTGCCAAAGCGCACCCTGCAAGAAAAAGCGGATAAGGTACTCGGCACCGCCTAACAGCGAGTCTGTCAGGGGACCAGGGTACAATATGACCAGCCGGTGTCTGTACGGGTGTACAGGCGCCGGTCATGGAGACGGTCCTCCGGAGAGCCATGCCAGACATCAATCTCAGTGGGATAGAGATACACACCCCGCAGCGTCTCAGGCACAGACATCGTCTCTTTGGTGGGATAGCGTTTCGTCAGTTCGGCAATACTTTCGAGAAGATAGCTCCGCGAGGGAATCGGTTGGCTCTGCGCATGAAACGTCTCATAGTAGTATTCGAGCAACCGTGACCCATGGCCCTTGCGCTGCCAGTACTGCTGGAGGCGCTCGGGCTCCATAGTCTCGATGTGTCCATACACACGGTACTGCCGCCGCACCGTGGACCAGAGCAGGTGCAGGCTACACTGACCTGCCGTTAACTGCTGCCACTTGGGGCTCATCGTATTCAGGAGCAGCCCAAATCCCTTCGCATCAATATCACGGAGCGACACGGCCCGCACTTCGGGGCGCCCCTGGGCTGTCACGGTGGCAAGAAAGCACACGTCTACATGGGGATCGTGACGCTTTCTCGCCTCTTGACGCGCGTCGATGATCTCTGCGACCGGGTCCATGAGTACTCCCCTCTTACTTTTCTCCTAGATACGACTTACGCACGACGTCACTGCGCAGCAGCGCCGATGCCGTGTCATGCAACACAATCTCGCCGCTCTGGAGGACGTAGCCACGGTGCGCCACCTGCAGGGCCATACGGGCGTTTTGTTCCACCAGCAAGATCGTTGTCCCCTCCGCGTTGATCGTACGAATGATGCTGAAAATAGTCTCAACAAGGAGCGGCGCCAACCCCATAGAGGGCTCATCCAGTAATAACACTTTGGGACGCGCCATCAAAGCCCGGCCCATGGCCAGCATCTGTTGCTCCCCACCGGACAACGTCCCAGCCCGCTGACGTAGGCGTTCTTTGAGCCGTGGGAAAAGCCGAAACACATGCTCCAGATCAGACGGGAACTGTTTCCGGTCCCGTCGCGCGAAGGCCCCCATTTCCAGATTTTCGAGCACGCTCATACGTGAAAAAATGCGGCGTCCCTCGGGGGATTGGGCAATGCCCAGACGCACAATGCGATCGGTAGCTAGACCTTCGATGCGCTGCCCCTCTAACGTAATCTGTCCCGCCCGGGGCACCAGCAGCCCCATGATCGTCCGTAGCGTCGTCGTTTTGCCAGCGCCGTTGCTGCCAATCAGCGTGACCACCTCACCGCGTTCAACCGTCAAGGAGATGCCACGCAAGGCGCGGATGTTGCCATAGGCACTATGGACTGTCTGTAGAGCCAGCAAGGTCGAGCGCTCCCCCTGTGCCAAGATAGGCTTCAATCACCTGTGGATCACGCTGGATCGCCCGCGGCTCCCCTTCTGCCAGCTTGGCGCCATAATTGAGCACCGTGACCCGATCGGAAATGCCCATGACTACTTCCATGTGATGCTCGATCAATAAGATACTCAGCCCTAACTCCTGCCGTAGCCTGGCAATAAAGGCCGTGAGGTCGTCCGCCTCGCGGGGATTCATGCCTGCCGAGGGCTCGTCTAACAGCAGCAACTTGGGCTCAGTGGCCAGGGCGCGGGCGATTTCCAGCAGGCGCTGGTCACCGTACGGTAAATTTTTGGCCAGGTGCCCGGCTCGATGTGTGAGCCCGACGTAGTCGAGCAACTTGTGCGCTTTCTGACGCGCCTGCTGCTCCTCACGCACGACCCACGGAGGCCGCACGATGGCCCCCAGCCATGATGCCTGCAAGCGGCAGTTCATCCCCACGAGCACGTTGTCCAGTACCGTCATGTTGCTGAACAACCGGATGGTCTGAAAGGTACGGCTGATACCCAGGCGGGCAATACGGTTCGGACGCCGACCGGTGATGTCACGGCCAGCGAAGACCAGACGGCCACTACTAGGCCGATACAATCCTGTAATCATGTTGAAGAATGTCGTCTTCCCGGCCCCATTCGGACCAATGAGGCCGGCGATCATGCCTTCTTCCAGGCTGAAGTCGAGGCCGTTGAGGGCCGTCAGGCCGCCAAAGCGCTTGCTGATCTGCCGAGCTTCCAGGAGCGCCACGCTTATGCCTTCTCCTCGCTGGCGTGCAGCTCTGCAGCACGCTGTGCACTGGGCCATAACCCCTCGGGGCGTAGAACCATGACAATAATCAGAGTGAGCCCAAAGAAAAACCAGCGCCAGAGAGACAGATCGGCACGCGCCAGTAGCCCACTCCCCACGAGCCTGCCCAGGCTGCGCACTAACTCTGTCGATTGCGCCAGAACAACACGATCAAAGAACATAATACACATGCCGCCGAGGATGACCCCCTTGAGGTTGCCCATCCCCCCAATGATGACAATGCAGAGCAGCATAATGGACACTTGAAAACGAAACAGCTCTGGGAAAATAGCCTGCAGCTTGGCGGCGTAGACGGCTCCGGCCAATCCTGAAAACGACGCCCCCAGGGCAAAAGCCAAGAGCTTGGTCTTGATCGGATCGACCCCCATACAATCAGCGGCAACCTCGTCTTCGCGGATCGCCATCCAGGCCCGTCCCAGACGGGAATTTTCGAGGCGAGACTTGGCTACAATAACCAGGAAGCCCACAGCGAGGATGAGAAAATACCAGGGCAGTGGCGCAAAGCCGAACTCGTAGCCAAACAGGTGGGGGCGCCCCACTGGGTTCAACCCCTGCGGCCCATTGGTCAAATTAAAATTTTCTACGAGGGTCCAGCCACCGATACGGATATCGATGTGCCACAGGTTGCGAAAGGCAATGGGCACAATCTCCCCAAAGGCGAGCGTAATGATGGCCAGATAATCGCCGCGCACGCGCAGCGTCGGTGCTCCCAGAATCACGCCAAACAGAGCCGCCACGGGGACGCTGCACAGCATGGCCCACCAGAAATTGAGTTCGAGGCCGTGCGGTGGCCAGGTCAGGATGCCTGTGGTATAGGCACCAATAGCGAAGAATGCCGCGTACCCCAGGTCTAGCAACCCGGCGTAGCCCACCACAATGTTGAGTCCGAGGGCTAAGACGACAAATACAGCAGCATCCGTGACCGCATTCAGGAGTTGCCAGTTCCACACCAGATCAACGAACGGAAAGAGCAAGAGTACTCCAATGCCCACACTACGGGCCAGGTACTGCCGGCGTTGCAGGGGGAGCGTCTGCCAGTAGGCTCGCATCAGTAGCGCTCCGGTGGCGGCTGGCCGAGGAAGCCCCATGGGCGAAAGACCAGCACCAGAATGAGGATGGCAAAGACCACGGCGCGCGTCCAGGTGGATGAGATATACTGATCGCTGAAGGCGGCGAGAAAACCGATGGCGTATCCCCCCAGTACGGCACCAGGCAGGTTCCCAATCCCCCCTAACACAGCCGCGGTAAAGGCTTTCAGGCCCACGTCAAAGCCCATCAGATAGCGTCCTGTATTGAGGTAGAGTCCCACTACCATGCCGGCGGCGCCAGCCAGGGCCCCACCGAGAAAAAAGGCCGTGGCAATCACACGTTCAACATTCACCCCCATCATGGCCGCAGCCTCACGGTCTTGCGCTACGGCCCGAATGGCTTTACCGAGTCGCGTCGAGCGCACAAACCACATCAGGGCGCCTAGCATAGGCATGGTGACGCCAAACAGAAAGAGGTCCTTGGTGGACAACAGAATACTAGTGCTCGGTCCGAGTGCCAGTTTGGCAAGATTCACGTCCGGAAAGACATTGGGATAGAGAATCTGACTCGGCCCATACCAATTTTGCATGATATTTTCGAGCGCAAAAGAGGCCCCCACAGCCGTGATCAACGCCGCGATACGTGGAGCCCGCCGCAGCGGTTTGTATGCCAGCCGGTCCAGGCTGACGTTGACCACACCGGTGCCCAGCATGGTAAGCAGCATCACTGCGGGCAACATCCACACGAGCGTGCTAGCTGGCAAGGCCGCGACCAGCGTGCGTGGCACACCGAGCCAGGTAAACAGGGTGAGGGAGAAAAAAAAGCCCAGAGCGTAAATGTCGCCATGCGCGAAGTTAATGAGCTCAATGAGCCCATACACCATGGTATAGCCCAGGGCGATGAGGGCTAGATACGAGCCCGTGGTAAAGCCGTTGATCACCTGCTGGCTGAAGACTTCAAGCGCTGTCATGGCCGTGCCGCATTCCGCATTCTATCCTCTACATGCGCTGCCGTCCTCACTTGCACTGCATGGCTGCGCTGATACTCTCCGCGTAGACGAATTTGCCGTCTTTGACCGCCCAGCCTACCATGTCTGTGCGGTTGGTATCGCCATTCTCGTCAAAACTAAATTTGCCAGTCACGCCCTCAAAATCTTTGGTCTGGCGTACCGCCTCCAGGATGGCTGCACGGTCCTTCTTGCCAGCGCGCTTGATGGCATCTAGCGCTACCAGGCCAGACTGGTAGGCATACATGGCCCAGCCTATCGGTTCTGACTTATATGCCTCCAGGTAATCCTTGTAAAAACGCTTACCGACGTCGGTGGGCAGCTTATCGGGTGGGAGGGCTGCGAAAGTCACATACACATTATCGTTCACGGCTGCTGGCGTGGCTTGCTCAATCATAGCAGGGGAGTAGAGCCCATCTGGCCCCATAAATTTCACTTTCTGGTCAAAGAGTCCCAGCGCCTTCATCTGCTGCAGTACCTGCACGCCACCGGAATCAATCACAAAGCCGCCGTAGACGAGATTAGCCCCCGAGGCTTTTACCTTCGTCAGCAGGGCCCGGAAGTCCACGTCGACCGACTCGATGCCGTCATGTCCAACAATCTCCAGCCCGAGCTTGCGCGCGTTGGCCACGAACACATCCGCAATGCCTTTGCCGTACAGCTGGCGGTCATCCAGCACATAGACTTTCTTAAATCCCAGGCACTTGGCCCAGGCCGCCGCGGCTGATCCCTGAATGTCATCCGCCGGGAACGGCCGGAAATAGTTGACTTTCCCCGATGGCCTGTAGACTTCAGGTTCCCCAGCGCCAAATCCCTTTTTGGTGAGCCCTGGGTAGGTATTGGCCGGCGAAATCTGTACGAGCCCCGCCTTGTTGGTGATCGGCATGCTCACTTTGGCGGCACCGCTATTGTATGTCGCCAGGTAGACCATGACATCGGCATCCGCCACTGCCTTCTGGGCAATCTCCGCTTCCACAGTGCCATCCCAGCTCCCGGTCGTTGGCGAGGCATCGTCGCGGTTGACCACCTCAATCTTGAAACCGCCCACGGCCCCACCGTGGTGCTTCACCGCCAGATCGACCGCCTGTTTCATTGCCGTGCCTTCTGGGATCATGGACCCCTGCATCGGCCAGCTCGTGACGATTTTGATCGTACCCTGCGCCTGTGCCGCAGTTATGCCAACGCACGCAACGATCATGCACACGAGACTCACACCAAGTATTTTTGTGAACAGTTTCATGCCGGCTCCTCCTCTGGGGTCGTGTCTCGGACCTGGGCACATTCATCGCCCGGCTACCCAACAACGCGCTCTGGTGTAGCAGAAACCAGGCGAGGTTGCAAGTCCATGTTACCGTTTTACAAGGAAGGGGAAAATGCTACCTACAAGCAAGGTGCGTCTACAGCATGAGCCGGGCAGCCCCATGATATATGCGCAGGACCACCAACCAAGCCGGGAACTTACGCATATTCAGACACGTATTCACAATGGTATAAAAACAATATGATTACGCATGTCTTCAGGCTCAAGGGCATAGGCCATTAACTCAAGGTCACGAATCGCCTGACCAATCGTCACACCAAGCTGATGGGCATACACCAGCCCGGCAAATACGCGACCCGTTTGCAGCCAACGATTGGTGAGCGTAAGGAGGTCCTCGTCCTGGCTAAAGAGCACACGCCCCAGTTGTGTCGCTCGGGCTAGCAACTCCTCATCATCGAGTTGGGCAGCTCCATCTTCATGGGCGGTAAGCACATCAACACCGCGCTGCCGTAGTCCTTCGGTAATTGCGGCGTGTATGTGATGGTCCATGTAGAGAGACAGCGTCAAGGCAGTCGCCCCATGGCTTTGAGTTTCAAACGAATTGGCGACTCCCCAAGGTTTGCTCTGATGGCGGCTATCCGACGGAGTTGCGCGTCAATCTCGCCGTCCATCTCTACCTGGTGATCGTAGTAGTACGCCAGCGCACTATGAATCTGCGCCAGGCTAAGGTGGGGATGTTGTCGGTGGATTTCGTCGGCATCCCAATGGTATGCTAGACGATCCAAGACGACTTCCACCACTTTGGTTTGGGTGCCAGCAATGTATGGCACGCCTGCGCGAGAGACATCAATGTGTGGGTAGTGGAGCATTGCCATCGTATGACCCCGGTGAGTGAGAGGCGGCGTGATACGAACATAACCAGAAATTGCTAAGATCATACTACCGGATGAGACACTGAGCAAAGTAGCCTTGCATGCAGCCTAGAGTACCCGTGGCACGACCTGGCTCGTGAAAGAATCTGGGACCATGTATATTAGCGGCGTATTGTGTACGGCCATTTATCCCTCCAGCTCCTCCAGCAACGCCCTCGCCTCCTGGAGGTCGGCAGTGTCAAACCCCTCGGTAAACCAGCCGTAGACCGGGGCGAGCAGGTCAGAGGCTGCCTGGCGCTTGCCCTGGTGCTGCCAGAGGCGGCTCAGGCTCGTGGCGGCACGCAGCTCATACGACCTGGCCTGCTGGCGACGAGCGATGTCGAGAGCTCGCACAAAACGCGTTTCAGCCTCGGCCATGATCAGTAGTTCCGGAGCGGCGGTTCGTGCACTGCCCTTCTCGGTGCCTCGGATCAACAGCAATTCCCCCTGAAGCCGATGCAGCTCCGCCTCCCAAAAGCGCTCCCCTGTCTTATCGACGTGCGCCAGCGCCTCGTCCAGCGCGTGCAACCCCTCGTCTGCCCGCCCGACCTGGCCATACGCCTCGGCCAGCATGGCCAGCCAAAACGGCCGACATATCTCCGCCCCTATGGCCCCGTAGGCTGCCAGTCCCTGCTGCATCTGAGAGATGCCCTCCTCCACTTGTCGCTGGGCGGCGAGCGCCCAGCCCCGCAGGATAGCACCCGCTGCTATGAGATAGGGAAATCCTTGCTCGGTCGCCAGAGTCAGCACGGCCTCGGCCCACGCCTGGGTGCCGGGGATATCTCGACGGTATTGCTGCATCATAGCCGCCATCGTCAGGGCGACCGCCAGGCTAAAGGGATGCGCCAGCTCCTGGGCCAGAGTGAGCGCCGCCTGGCTCTGCTGCAGGGCCGCCTCCGCATAGCCCAGACTCCACAGGTCGTAACCCGCAAAGCCACGCCGGAGCACCCCGGGATCGACCCCGTAGTGGAAGGCTAGAGCCCGGCGCTGCGGCGCCTCCACAAGCGGCAGCTCCGGCACCAGATGCTCTCGGGCCGCGGTCAGGTGCCCTTGTACCCATAACGCAGCCCCCAGCGCGGTGTGCGCCGCCAGAAGCAAGGAAGGCGCGGGGTCGTGCTGGGCTAGACTGAGAAGTTGCGCTGCCAGCTCCTGCGCTGTGTGATGCTCCGCTCGTATGAAATAAAAGCGATACAGCCCCCACAGGACCAGGCCGAGTTGGGGCGTGTCCCCCACCAGTTGACACAGCTCGCGCGCGCGGGTGAGGCTGCGTTCCACCTCGGGGGCAGCATAGCCTTTGGCCACACTCAGGACGAGACCCAGCGTGGTCTGGACAAGCAGCTCGTGTTGCAGGCGTTCCTGGCCCTCTGGAAGCGTCGTGAGCAGGTCCAGGGCGGCGGTAAGTTGGGTGATCGCCTCCTGATAGGCACTGCGCTGCAGGGCATTCTCCCCCGCGTAATGAAGATATGTGACGGCGCGCCCGGCATCATGTCCACGCACAAAATGCACCGCCAGCTCCGCGGCGACCTGCCGCGCCTGCACCCCATAGCCTGCCTCCTTGCGGGCCCCGATCTGCTGATGCAGGCGCACCCGGTGCCCGGCGGACACGCGCGCATACACCACCTCGTGATATAAGGCATGCAGGAACTGATAACACGCCGTGACCGTCCCATCAGGCCAGGTCTCGGTGCCACTGGCCCGGATGAACCGCCCGTGGCGGGCCAAGGCCGTCAAGCGCACTT
>Ga0081455_10003724_pt1 | contig 17429 bp, 15 predicted proteins | sample TabmetS3T2R1_FD_70207 | JGI IMG/M metagenome (GOLD analysis project Ga0081455, IMG submission 70207) | Tabebuia heterophylla rhizosphere microbial communities from the University of Puerto Rico - S3T2R1 | ecosystem: Host-associated > Plants > Roots > Rhizosphere ...
CCGCGGCCCTGCTGGCCAGCGCCGCGGCGAGCGGCCGGCACGCCGCCGCCGGCAGGCACGCGGAGGCGCTGGCCGAGGCCGAGGCCGGGTTGGCGCTGTGGGACGGCTCGGCCGGCGACGGTACGGGCGAGCAGGACCCGCTGTCGGTGCTGCGGGCCGACCGGGCGGTGACCTACCGGTCCCTGGTCCGGGCCAGGGCGCTGGCGCTGGCGCGGCTGGGCCGGGACACCGAGGCGGCCGAGGCGCTGGCCGCGGTGGCGCGGGACCGGCCGCGCGATGAGGAGGTGCTGCGGGAGTTGCTGCGCGCCGAGGCGGCGACGGTGGGTGCCTCCGCCGCGCTGGCCCGGTACGAGGCGTACCGCAGGGCGTTGCGGGACGAGCTCGGCACCGATCCCGGCGAAGCGCTCCAGGCCACCCACCAGGAGCTGCTGCGGGGCAGCGCGCCCGCGGTCCGGCACGGCGTCCAGCACGAACCGAACCCGCTGCTCGGCCGCGACGGCGACCTGGCCCAGGTCGCCGGCCTGCTGCGCACCTCCCGGGTCGTCTCGATCGTCGGGCCCGGCGGCCTGGGCAAGACCCGCATGGCGCACGCGGTGGGCCTGCGGGCCGAGCAGCGGACCGTACACGTCGTGGCCCTGGCCGGGGTCGCGGGCGATGACGACGTGGTCGGCGAGGTCGCCGCCGTCCTCGGCGTGGGCGAATCCCGGCGCGCCCCCACCGACCTGCGGACCGGCATCGTTGACGCCCTGGGCCCCGGCCCCGCGCTGCTGGTGCTGGACAACTGCGAGCACCTGGTCCGCGGCGTGGCCGACCTGGTCGGCGCCCTGGTGGGGATGACCCGGGAGCTGCGGGTGCTGACCACCAGCCGTACGCCGCTGGGCCTGTCCTCGGAGTCGGTGTACCCGCTGCCGGAGCTGGACGAGGCGACCAGCGCCGAGCTGTTCGTCCAGCGCGCGCGGGCGGCCCGGCCCGGCGCGGCGCTGCCGGAGGACGTGGTGCGGGAGCTGTGCCGGCAGCTGGACGGGCTGCCGCTGGCGGTGGAGCTGGCGGCGGCGCGTACCCGGATCATGTCGGTGCCCCAGATCGCCCGCGGGCTGGGCGACCGCTTCGGCCTGCTGCGCGGGGGACCGCGCGACGCGCCGAGCCGGCACCACACCCTGCACGCGGTCGTGGACTGGAGCTGGAACCTGCTCGACCCGGCCGGCCGGGCCGCGATGCGGGCGCTGTCGATCTTCCCCGGCGGCTTCACCGCCGAGGCCGCGCGGTACGTGGTCGGCGGCGATTCCCTTGCGGTGGTGGAGAACCTGGTTGACCAGTCGCTGCTCAAGGTGGTCGACACCGTGGCCGGCACGCGGTTCCGGATGCTGGAGACCGTACGGGAGTTCAGTTCGGCGCAGCGGGAGGCGGCCGGCGAGACCGACCGGACCGTCGACGGCTTCCTCGCCTGGGCGCGGGAGTTCGGGCTGGCCGAGTACGAGTCGCCGCTGGGCCCCGACCCGGCATCGGCGATCGGGCTGATCCGCACCGAGCAGGACAACCTGCTCCAGGCGCTGCGGTACGCCATCGCCCGCGCCGACGGCGCCAGCGTCGCGGCGGTCAGCGCGGTGGTCGCGGCGATGTGGACGGTCGGCGCGGTCTTCGGCCGCCTCACCGCGCTGGCCGAGGAGACCACCTGGCTGCTGTCGCACTACCGCCCCGAACCGGCCTACGTCGAGGCGACCCGGACGGTGGCGGCGCTGTACACCGCGTTCGTGTTCGCCCTGGACGGCCCGCAGGCGACCCGGTCGCTGGTGATCCTGCGGCGGCTGCCCCCGGCGCCCCCCGACACGCTGGTCCGGGCCGTGGCGACGGTGCTGTGCGCCATACCGGAGCGCGATCCCGCGGTGCTGGCGCGGATGTGCGACAGCGCCGCGCCGCTGCTGGCCGGCGCCGCCAACGGCCTGGTCAGCTACCTGCGGGAGAACCAGGGCGACCACGCCGGTGCGGTCGAGGCGACCGAGCGGATGCTGGCGGTCTTCGAGCGGCAGGACTCGCTGTGGATGCGGGTCGCCGCGCGGTCCCGGCTCGCCGAGTTGCACATGGTCGGCAACGATGCCGCACAGGCGCGGCTGCACCTGCGCGAGGCGCTGCGGATGCAGGAGGGGCTGGACAGCTGGAGCGACGAGCTGGGGCTGCGCTGGGGGATGGTGCTGGTGTGCCTGCAACTCGGCGAGGTGGACGAGGCCGAGCACTGGCTGGAGCTGGCCGGCTCCGGGCGTACCGATGACATCTTCGGCACCGCCGCCTTCGAGCTGGCCGTACGCGGGGAGTTGCTGCTGGCGCGCGGCGAGGTCGAGGCCGGCCTGGTCCTGTGGCGGCGCGCCGTCGAATACCTGGCCTGCATCCCGGACCCGGTTCCCGGTGTCCGCTACGAACCGGGCCTGGCGCCGTGGATCCTGGAGACCAAGACCGTCGCGGTGGTGGCGCATGCCGAGCACGGCCAGATCGACCTGATCGCCGGCACCGTCGCCGAGCTGCCGCCCGCGCTGTCCACGCTGCTCGCCGACGCCGTCCCGTACCAGCCCGTCTTCCGGCTGTGCGGGGCGCTGCTGATGGCGCTCGGCCGGGCGGACCTGGCCCGGGGCGACAAGTCGGGCGTACGCCTGGTCGCGCTGGCCGAGAAGTTCCGGTACCTGCGGCAGTTCCAGCCGACGATGTCGCCGGACCGTGCCCGGCACGCCGCCGAACAGGCCGACGGGCCGGCGTACGCCGACGCGGTGTCGTCGTACGCCGGCCTCGAGGGTCCGGAACTGCCGGCCGCGGCGCTGGCCGCCCTGCACGAGCGGGGCCTTTAGCGGACCGGGTCGCGGTTGAACAGCTTCTTCGCCCACAGGTAGCCGATGGCCGCGATCGCGGCGCACCAGCCGAGGGCCAGAATGCCGCTGGAGCCGATCGCGTCGCCCACCAGCAGGCCCCGCACGGTCTCCATGATCGGGGTGAACGGCTGGTACTCGGCAAAGGCGCGCAGGCCCGCCGGCATCGAGTCGGTGGGGACGAACCCGCTGCCGAGGAAGGGCAGGAACACCAGCGGTGTCGGCATGTTGCTGGCCGACTCGACGGTCTTGGCGGCCAGGCCGAAGGCCACCGACAGCCAGGTGAGCGCGAACGCGACCAGCGCCAGCAGGCCGATCAGCGCGACCCATTCGACCGGGTTGGCGGTGGGCCGGAACCCGACCAGCAGGGCGACGCCGATCACCATGGCGATGCTGCACATCGTCTGCACCAGGCTGCCGATCACGTGGCCGGTCAGCACGCTGACGCGGGCGATCGCCATGGTGCGGAAGCGGGCGATGATGCCCTCGGTCATGTCCATCGCCACCGACACCGCGGTCCCGGTGGCGCCGAAGGTCGCGGCCATCATGATGATCCCCGGCACCACGTAGTTCACGTACGCTGCGCGGCCGCCGCCCGCGCCGCCGAGCCCGTCGCCGAGGGTGCCGCCGAAGACGTACACGAACAGCAGCAGGAAGACCACCGGCAGGCCGGCGAGCTGGATGGTCATCGACGGGTACCGCAGGATGCGCTTGAGGCTGCGCCGCACCATCGTCGCGGAATCTGTCAGAGCGTAGGACAGGCTGGTCATCGTACGGTCGCCTTCTCGTCGTCGGTGCGGCCGGTGAGGGCCAGGAACACGTCGTCCAGGTCGGGGGTGTGTACGGCCAGGTCCTCGACCTCGACGCCGGCGCGGTCGAGCCGGTCGAGCAGCGCGCGCAGGGCACCGACGCCGCCGTCGCTGGGGACCTGCAGGGTGAGCGTCTCGTCGTCCCGGGAGATCGCGCTGACCACGGCGGCCGCCTTGTCCAGGGCGGTGCTGTCGGGGAACCGCAGCGTGATGTGACCGCCGGGCACCAGCCGCTTCAGCTCGGCCGCGGTGCCCTCGGCGACCAGCCGGCCGTGGTCCAGGACCGCGATCCGGTCGGCGAGTTCGTCGGCCTCGTCCAGGTACTGGGTGGTGAGGAAGATCGTCACGCCGCCGGCCACCAGGTCGCGGATGATCTGCCACATCGTGCGGCGGCTGCGCGGGTCGAGCCCGGTGGTCGGCTCGTCCAGGAAGATGATCTGCGGGTCGCCGACCAGGCTCATCGCCAGGTCCAGCCGGCGCCGCATGCCGCCGGAGTAGGTGCTGACGGTCTTGGCCGCGGCATCGGTGAGGTCGAACCGGTCCAGCAGGTCGTCGGCGCGCCGCCGGCCCTCAGCGCGGCGCAGGTGCCACAGGTCGGCCATCAGGAGCAGGTTCTCCCGGCCGGTGAGCAGGTTGTCCACGGCCGAGAACTGGCCGGTGACGCCGATCGCGGCGCGGACCGAGTCGGGTTCCCGGGCCAGGTCGTGGCCGGCGACCCGTACCTCGCCGCCGTCGGCGCGGATCAGGGTGGACAGGATCTGGACGGTGGTGGTCTTGCCGGCGCCGTTCGGCCCGAGCAGCGCGAAGGTCGTCCCGGCCGGGACGGTCAGGTCGATACCGTCGAGTACGAGGTGGTCTCCGAAGGACTTGCGCAGCCCGCTGGCCGCGATCGCCGCTCGGGTGGGGTAGGTCGTCATGGAGCAGAGCGTGCGGTGCCGCGGATTCAACCCGGTTCCACCGCGGTTTCAGGGCCGGCGGCGCGGTGAAACCCCTGGTCAGGAGGTCGCGACCGGGGCGCCAAGCGGCCGCAGCGCCGGGATCACCTCCGACGCGAACAGCTCCATGCTGGTGACGGTCTCCTCGTGGGTGATGTCGCCCAGGGCGAACAGCCCGATGAGCTGCCCGAAGCCGAGCTCGTCGTACAGCTCGCGCAGCCGGGCGGTGACCGTGGCCGGGGTGCCGACGACCGCGTACCCCTCGCCCAGCATCTCCTCGTACGTCAGCTGGTTGAATGGTTTCATGCCGGCCATCAGCAGCCCGCGCATCGAGGACGGCGTCATGTACCCGGGCGGGAACATCAGCTCCGGCCCCTGCTTCAGGCCCTTGTTGAACAGCCACATCAGGTGCTGCCGGCCCTTGGTGTGCGCCTGCTCCTCGGTTTCGGCGACGTAGACCGGGATCGACAGGGCGAGCTTGTCCGGGTCGGGGGTGATGCCCGCCGCGGCGGCCGCCTGCCGGTAGCCGTCGAACCAGCGGCGTACGACCCGGGACGGCGCGTAGACCGACATGTAGGTGTAGCCGTGCTCGGCCACGAATTCCATCGTTTCAGTGCTGCCGGCGCCCGGGATGTAGATCGGCGGGTGTGGCCGCTGCAACGGCCGCGGCCACAGGTTGACGTACCGGTACTCGTAGTTGGGGCTGATCCACTGGAACATCTCATCCGAGGTCCAGGCCTTGATGATCAGGTCGTGGGCCTCGGTGAAGCGGTCCCGCGAGTGGGTCGGGTTGATGCTGTGCCCGAAGTACTCCCAGCCGATGCCGCGGACGAACCCGGAGACCAGCCGGCCGTTGGTGAGGTGGTCGAGCATGGCGATCTCCTCGGCCACCCGCAGCGGGTTGCCGCGGATGCCGATCGCGTTGCCCAGCACCATGATCTGCGCCCGCTCGGTACGCCGGGCCAGCGCCGCGGCCATGATGTTCGGCGACGGCATCAGGCCGTACGCGGTCTGGTGGTGCTCGTTCACCCCGATCCCGTCGTAGCCGAGGGTGTCGGCGTGCTCGAGCTCGTCGAGGTAGCGGTGGTACAGCAGGTTGCCCAGGTCCCGGTCGAAATGCTTGTTCGGGAAGGTCAGCGACGGCGAGGGGTACTTCTGGTCGAAGTCGTCGGGCAGGAACGGGTAGGGCATCAGGTGGAAGAAGACGAACTTCATCGACGCACTCCGTTCGCGGGCACCGTGGCGAGGAAGTCGGCGACGATGTCGGCGAACTCCTCCGGGCGTTCGAAGTACATGGCGTGGCCGCAGTCCTTGACCACGGTCAGCTCCGCCCCCGGGATCAGCTCGGCCCACCGGTGGGCGTGCGCGAGCGGGATGAGCCGGTCCTCGGCCGGCCACACCACCCGCGTCGGGGCGGTGATCCGGCGCAGCCGGCGGTCCAGTTTCGGGTTGCACAGGAACGGGGCCCAGGAGAACCGGGCCAGCGCGGTCATGTCCCGGTAGGCCGCCAGGATCGTGTCGACGTCCGGGTCGGCCGGCAGGAACGCCGCGGCCTTCACCGGGTCGAGGAAGAGGATGTCGGCCAGCTGCGGCGGCGTCAGCAGGAACAGGTCGGTCACCGGGTGGTCCGGCAGCCGCAGCCCGGCGGGGCTGAGCAGCGCCAGCGAGCCGACCGCGGCCGGGGTGTGGACGGCCAGCTCCGCCGCGATCCAGCCGCCGAAGGAGCCGCCGACCACGTGCGGGCGGTCCAGCCCGAGCCGGTCGATGAGGTCGAGGTAGTGGTAGACGAGGTCGTCCATGCCCTCCACCTCGGGCAGCTCGTCGGAGCCGCCGAAACCCGGGTGGTCCGGCGCGATCACCTCGAACCGGCGGGCCAGCAGCTGGTGGAACTCCAGCCACTGCCCGGCGCCGCCGGCCGCGTGCAGGAACAGCAGCGGCGGGCCGTCACCGCCGCGGAGCAGGTGGACGCGGCCGCCGGGAAAGTCCAGGTACTCCTCGGTGGGCGACCCGATGACCTGGAACGTGCCCGACTCCTCGCCCACCTGAGCCACCTCCGTCAGTTCCGGCCGCGGTGCGGCTACCGCCGAAACTAGGAGAACCGCGGCGCGGCCACGAGCCGGTTACCGCACGGTCCGTCCGGTTCCCGCACCGCCTTGACTACGGCTCGTGCAGGATCCGATGCTGCACGGAGCACGTAGGTGGGAGGGGTGGCGATGGGCGCGCCGGCAGGATCGGGTGAGTACGAACCGGACATCAGCCTGCCGTACCCGCGGACCATGCATACCGACGACGTCAACGTGGCGCGGGCGCGGACCCGGGACTTCCTCGGCTGCTCGCACCGGATGACCGTGCTGGACCGGGACCGGCCGTTCCTGGCCCGGGTGCAGTACCGGTCGCTGAACGGGCTGGGCCTGCTGTCCTCGGTGTACGGACCGGCGCTGGAGATCAACTGCTCGCCGCCCATCGACAAGGTGACGGTGAACTTCGTCTTCGGCGGCCAGCTGCTCATCGACGACGGTGGCCGCACCGCCGTCGCCGACGAGCACCACGCCGCGGCGTTCTGCTTCCACGAGGACCTGACCATGCGCTGGAGCCCGGGGCTGCGGCAGCTGATGCTGACCATCGGCAAGCCGCACATCGAGCGGTACCTGGAGAACCTGCTGCACGAGCCGCTGCGCCGCCCGCTGCGCCTGCACGGCCGCATCGACCTGGCCGCCAGCGGGGGGCAGGGCGTCCGCGCCGCCGTCCGTACCCTGCACCGCGCCCTCGACCTGTGCGGCAAGGGCGGCCCGCCGCCGGTACTCGCCGCGGAGGTGGAGCACGGCATCATGTCCGCGCTGCTGCTCGGCCAGCGGCACAACTACACCGACGCCATCTTCTCCGCGCAGACCCTGCCCGCACCGCGCGCCGTCCGGCGCGTGGTCGAGCTGGTCGACGCGGCCCCGGAGAAGGCGTTCACCATCGCCGACCTCGCCGTGTACGCCGGGGTGAGCGAGCGGTCCCTGCACGCCGCGTTCCGCCGGCAGCTCGGCACCTCGCCGATGTCCTACGTACGCCGGCGCCGGCTGGAACAGGCCCACGACGAACTGCTCCGGCTCGACCCCACCACCGGCGCCCGGGTCACCGACGTGGCCCTGCGCGCCGGCTTCACCCATACCGGCCGGTTCGCCGCGGCGTACCGCGAGCGCTTCGGCGAGTCGCCCTCGACCACGCTGCGGCGCTGAGGGCCGCCCCGAAAATGGGGGGCGGGGGCCCGGGCTGACTGCGGTACGGTGGGCGGCGGTGGTTTCCCGGCCGCCTCTGGGTCCGCGGGCAGAGCTGCAAGCTCACCGGTTTCATCGAACACCTGGACGGCATGTCCTTTTCCTGCCCGATGTCGCGGACCCGCGGGCGCTGAGGGAAGGACTGCTTTGTCTGAGTCACGCGCGCTCCCGGACCGGCCGAGCATGCGGTACCTGAGGATCGAGGCGAAACGGCGCCTGTCCGCGGGGGAGTTCGCCTCACTTCACCTGGCGCAGTTGGCCATTGCCCGCGAGTACGGGATGGCGAGCTGGGCCGCGCTCAAGGAACGCGTCGAGGGCGCGAGCCACGCCCTCGCGCAGGTGCGGTGGATCCTGTCCCGCTTCGCGGCCGGCCCGGTCCCCGACGAGGGTGAGCTGCGCCGGCACGTCGCTGAGCATTACCTCCGGCAGGTCCCGCCGCGGACGCTGACCGGGCTGCTGTCGTCGGTGGCCGGTGCGGAACTGGTCGACGTACAGGCCGAGGCGTTGTGGGTACGGGCCCGGCTCGGCGACCTGCGGATCGAGGCGGCCACCGAGGCCGACCCGCCGTACCGGTTGCGCGGCCTGCGGCTGTACCCGCTGGAGACCAGGGTCAGCGATCCGCGGGTGGCATCACCGGGGAGCCGCACCACCGGCGTGGTGCCGGAGGACGCGGCCGCGGTGGCCGCGGACTCGTACGCCGAGCTGGGGCTGGTCGGGCTCACCGTCGCCGGCCCGGGTTGGGTGAGCGTACGCGGCTGGGCCGACCTCGACCGGGGCGAGGTACTGACGCCCGAGCACCGCTTCCCGGCGTACTCGATCACCAAGCTGGTCACCGCGGTCGCCGTCCTGCGGCTGGTGGCGGACGGGCTGGTACGGCTGGACGACGCCGCGAACGCGTACCTGCGCACGATCCGGCTCGCCGACGGCGCGGTGACCGTACGGGAACTGCTGTCCCACACCGGCGGCGTCGACGACCCGTCGCCGGTCTTCGCCGACCGGGTGCCCGACCTGGTCTCGGTCACCGGGCCGGTCGCGCCCTGCGGCGGCGTACGCGGCACCTTCGCCTACGGCCACGGCGGGTACGCCCTGCTCGGGCAGCTGATCGCCGACCTGACCGGGTCGCGCTACGAGGACGCCGCCACCGGCCTGGTCCTGCGACCCCTCGGCCTGACCGGCTCCTCGTTCGGCCCGACCGGCACACCGATCACCGGCCACCGGCTCACCGACGCGGGAGTGTTCGAGCCCGCGCCGACGCCGCTGTCGGCCATGCCGGCCGCGGGCGGGCTGTGGACCACGGCCGCCGACCTGGTCCGCTTCGGGCACGCCTGGTCCTCGCTGCTGCCCGCGGCGCTGGCCCGCGAGGCGCTCACGCCGCAGGCCGAGCGGGACGACAGCCCGGGCGGCCAGGCGGGCCTCGGCTGGATGCTCGCCCTGCCCAAGGACGTCGCCGGGCACCCCGGCGCCGGCCCCGGCTGCTCCGCCTCGCTGATCATCAGGCCCGGGCAGCCCGGCCAGACCTGGGCCGTACTCACCAACCGGGCCGTCCTGGTCGAAGCCGTCAACGAAAGGCTCGCCCTGCCCCTCACCGGTGTCGAATCCGGCGGTCCGGCTTCGTAGTACTGGTGAGACAGACGCCGACCAGGAGGTGTGCCGTGTGTACCCACCAGCCCGCATGCCCGTCGCCGACCGGCCCCGACCGGGACGCCGCCGCCACCGTCGCCCGCCACCCCGAGCAGGGGTGGAGCCTGCTGTGCAACGGCGTGGTCGTCTTCGACGACCTCGGTGAGCTGCTGCCCGACGGGCGTGCGGTGCCGGCGCCCCGGCCGGTCCGGCCGGTCCGGCCGGTCCGGGTCCTCGCCGCGGCCTGAGCGGCCGGGGTGTGACGCGAGTACGCCAAATGGTCTTATCGTGCGGGCGGACAGTGGACGAGACGGTAGCCCATCTGCGACATTGCGGTCACCCACGTTCCTTGCGGACTCGGCCACCCTTTCCGGGTCCGCTCCCGAAGGGAGTCCCCTCAGTGAGACGTGCCCTTGTCCTAGCCGCGGCTGCCGCAACGGCGGCGCTGTCCCTCCAGGTCGGCGCGCAGGCCGCGCCGACCGGCGGTCCGACGCCGCAGGCGGCCACGCTTGCCGCGCAGTCCGCGGCGGCACTGCTCGCCAGCAACCCGGCCGGGTTGCACATCAGCGCCGGCGACGCGTTCGTCCAGCACCAGGTGATCAGCTCCAAGGAGGGCCTGCAGTACGTGTCGTACGACCGCACGTACCAGGGCCTGCCGGTCTTCGGCGGCGACTTCGTGGTCGTGACCAACGCCGCCGGCCAGGTGCTGTCCACCTCGGTGGCGCAGACCGCGGCGATCGGCCTGACCAGCACCGTCCCGGCCATCGGCGCCGCCCGCGCCGAGCAGGTCGCCCGCGCCCAGCAGAAGGCCACCATCGACGCGGTGACCGGCACCCGCCTGGTCGTGTACGCGCTGTCGGCCACGCCGCGGCTGGCCTGGGAGAGCGTCGTCTCCGGCCACACTGGCGCGACGCCCAGCACGCTGCACGTGTTCGTCGACGCCACCACCGGCGCGCGGCTGGACAGCTTCGACGAGGTGGCCGACGGCACCGGCCGCGCGGCCATCAACGGCGGCACCGTCACCATCCAGACCAGCGGCTCGGGCACCTCGTTCTCGATGACCGACTCCACCCGTCCCGGGATCTCCTGCCGCCGTGAGGGTGGCAACGTGCTCACCGGCACCGACGACGTGTGGGGCAACGGCAACGGCACCAACATCGAGACCGGCTGCGTGGACGCGCTCTACAGCGTCCAGCACGAATGGAACATGCTGTCCTCGTGGCTGGGGCGCAACGGCATCAACGGCAACGGCCGCGGCTTCCCGGTCTTCGTCGGGCTGAACGACCTGAACGCGTTCTGGAACGGCTCGCAGGTGCACATCGGGCACAACCAGGCCGGTGCCTGGATCTCCTCGATGGACGTCGTGGGCCACGAGTTCGGGCACGCCATCGACTCCAACACCCCCGGCGGCAGCTCGGGCAACGGTGTCTCCGAAGCCACCGGTGACATCTTCGGCGCGCTGACCGAGTTCTTCACCAACAACACCGCCTTCGACCCGCCCGACTACAGCGTCGGCGAGGAGATCAACCTGGTCGGCTCCGGTCCGATCCGGCAGATGTTCAACCCGTCGCTGGTGGGCGACCCGAACTGCTTCTCCAACGCCATCCCGAACATGGAGACGCACGCGGCCGCGGGCCCGTTCGACCACTGGTTCGTCCTGGTCTCCCAGGGCAGCGCGGCCAGCGGCGGGCGTCCGGCCAGCCCGACCTGCAACGGCAGCACCGTCACCGGTCTCGGCCCGCAGATGGCCGGCCGGATCTTCTACAACGCCATGCTGACCAAGACCACCCGGATGACCTACCCGCGGTACCGCACCGCGACGCTGAACGCCGCCAAGAACCTGACCCCCGGCAACTGCACCGCGTTCAACACCGTCCGGGCAGCCTGGAACGCCGTGAGCGTGCCAGCCCAGGCAGCCGACCCCACCTGCTGACCCCCCGCTGACAGCACCACCGCTCCCGCCGGCTACCGCCCATACGCGGCACCCGGCGGGAGCCTTTCGCTACCTCAGGCGTCGAGTAGGGCGAGGACGGCGGTCTCGGTGTGGCCGTGGGTGGCCGGGCCGGTGCCGTCGCCGAGGCCGGTGAGGTCGATCGTCTGTCCACTGTGGAACAGGTCGACCACGCGGGGGTCGACGTAGGCGGCGCGGGCTACCGCCGGGGTGTTGCCGAGGTAGTGGGCGACCTCGCGGTAGGCGCGGGTGACCGCCCGGGCGCGGGCGGTCCTGGAGGCGGCGTTCGCGGAGACCGCCAGCGCCACGGCCATCAGCACGGTGGCGTGCCAGGTGCGGAAGTCCTTGGCCGAGTACTGCCCGCCGGTGATCTCGCGGACGTAGTCGTTCACGTGCGCCGAGCGTACGTCGGTCCAGCCGCGGGCCGAGGGATCCCACCAGCCGAGCAGTTCCGGGTTCGGGTCGCGGCGGCGCAGCAGCGCGCGGACCACGTCCCGTACCGCCGGGTCCACAATGGACTGTACGCGTTCCAGGCCGTTCTTGGCGGGGTACTCGAAGACCACGGTGTCCCGCTCCAGGTGGACGTGCTCGCGGCGGATCGTGGCCAGCCCGAAGGTCTGGTGCGCCTGCGCGTACTCCTCGCCGCCGACCCGGAAGAAGCCGAGGTCCAGCAGCCGTACGGCGCAGGCCAGCACCCGGTCACGGGTCAGCCCGCGCCCGCCCAGCCGCTGGTCCAGCCGCCGCCGTACCTCGGGCAGCGTACGGGCCAGTTCCAGGACGCGGTCGTGCTTGGCCGCATCCCGCCTGGCCCGCCACCGGTCGTGGTAGCGGTACTGGGTGCGCCCGGCCTGGTCCACCCCGGTCGCCTGGATGTGGCCGTTGGCGTACGGGCAGATCCACACCTCGCGCCAGGCCGGCGGGATCACCAACGCCCGAATCCGGTCCACTGTGGACACATCGACCGGCCCGCCGTCCGCGCCGCGGTACTCGAAGCCGCGACCGCGCCGGCGGCGGGTGATGCCCGGCCCGCGCGGGTCGGCGCGCCGCAACCGCATCAGCGCCTCCCACCCGCCGCGATGATCGACCGGCCGCTTGCTTACCCGGCCCCGGCCCGGTTCAACCGCGCCCGGGATACTCGGCGGGAAATCGTGCAGGAGGAGATGATCCCAGATGCAGTACCTGGTTTCGGTGATCGACGACAAGAGCAATCCCGGCAGCACCGACCGGCAGCCGGCCATCAGCGCGTTCAACGAGCGGCTGATCGCCGAGGGCTACTGGGTCTTCGCCGGCGGGCTCGCCGACACCGACGCGGCCACGGTCGTCGACAACCGGGGCGAGCAGGCGGTGTTCAGCGACGGGCCGTTCGTGGAGTCGAAGGAATACCTCGCCGGCGTCTGGGTGTGGGACGCGCCCGACCTGGACGTGGTGCTCAAGCTCGCCGCCGAGGCCTCGAAGGTCTGCGACCGGAAGATCGAGGTACGGCCGTTCCGGTGAGCGAGATCGAGGAGGCGGTCACCCGGGCCCACCGCGCGGAGTGGGCGCGGGTGGTCGCCGCCCTGGCCAGGCGGTTCGGTGACCTCGACATCGCCGAGGAGGCGGCGGCCGAGGCGTTCGCCACCGCCGTCGCGCGGTGGCCCGCCGACGGCGTACCGCCGAACCCCGGCGCCTGGCTGACCACCACCGCCACCCGCCGGGCCATCGACCGCATCCGGCGCGAGAACAAACGGGACGACAAGCAGAAGGAGGCCCAGATGCTGTACGACGACGACCCGCCCGAGCCGCTGGGCGCCGTCGAGGACCAGCGGCTGCGGCTGATCTTCACCTGCTGCCACCCGGCGCTGGCGATGGAGGCCCGGGTGGGGTTGACGCTGCGCATGGTCGGCGGCCTGACCGTGCCCGAGATCGCCCGCGCCTTCCTGGTGCAGGACAGCGCCATGGAACGGCGCATCACCCGCGCGAAGGCGAAGATCAGGGCGGCCCGCATCCCGTACCGGGTGCCGTCGGCGGAGGACCTGCCGGCGCGCGTACGCGGCGTGCTGCTGGTGCTGTTCCTCGTCTTCAACGAGGGCTACCTGGCCACCGGCCCCGGCACCGATCCCGTCCGCGCCGACCTGACCGCCGAGGCGATCCGGCTCACCCGGCTGATCCGTGCCCTGCTGCCGGCCGACGGCGAGGTGGCCGGGCTGCTGGCGCTGATGCTCCTCACCGAGGCCCGCCGCGCCGCCCGGGTCTCGGCCGGCGGCGAACTGGTGCCCCTCGGCGAGCAGGACCGCGGAGCCTGGGACCCGGCGCTGGTCGCCGAGGGCCACCGGCTGGTACGCGAGCGGCTGGCCGCCGGGGGGGCGCCGGGCCGCTACCAGATCCTCGCCGCGATCAACGCCGTACACACCTCCGCCCGGGACGTACGCGACACCGACTGGTCCCAGATCGTCGCCCTCTACGACCAGCTCCTGCCGCTGGACCCCTCGCCGATCGTCGCCCTCAACCGGGCCATCGCGCTCGCCGAGCTCGACGGCCCGGAGGTGGCGCTGGCCGCCATCGACCGCCTCGGGGAGCAGCTGGCCGGCTACCACGCCTACCACGCGGCGCGCGCCGACCTGCTGCGCCGGCTGGGCCGGACCCACGACTCCCGCGCCGCCTACGGCAGGGCCATCGAACTGGCCGGCAACAGCGCCGAAACCACCTACCTCACCCGCCGCCGGGACCAACTCGGGTGAGGTCGGTCAGCAGGTGAGGGTGCCTTCGGCGACGACGATGCCGGCGCCGGACAGGGTGGTGGTGGCGTTGCCGTCGGAGGTGACGTGCAGCCGGCTGGTGCGGCCCATGTCCTCGCCCTGTACGACCAGGTGGGTGGGCGCGGGTGGCAGGGTGCCGGCGGCGACCAGGGCGGCCACCAGCGGGCCGGCGGCGCTGCCGGTGGCCGGGTCCTCGGCGATGCCGACGGTGGGGTTGAAGAACCGGGCGGCCGCGGCACCCGGCCCGCCGGGGGTCAGGGCGTACACGTAGCAGCCTTCGCCCTCCGCTCGCCGTCCCCGCCGCCCGGCAGCACGAAGGTGGTCTCCGACTGGTTGAACTCGCGCGCGATCCGCGGCAGCAGCGCCTGCTCCAGCCGCTCCGCCTGGAGCACCACCGCCAGCGGGTTGCCGGTCAGCGGCCCGTTGCCGAACACATCGACCAGCGCGAACGGGACAGTGACCATCGGGCCATGATCCCCCACGACGCGCCGGCCGCCGCGCACGCGACGCCGCTGAAATGCAACAGCGGGGGCGGAGGCGGCCATGTCAGGGTGTGGACTTGGTGAGTTACACCGACCGGGAGCTGTGGGAGCAGGCGGCGGCCGGCAGCGACGCGGCGTTCGGGGTGCTGTTCGACCGGCACGCCCGCGCCGTCTACAACCACTGCTTCCGGCTGACCGCCTCGTGGAGCACCGCCGAGGACCTGACCTCGACGGTGTTCCTGCACGCCTGGCGGCACCGCGACCGTACCCGCCTGCACGAGGACAGCTGCCGGGGGTGGCTGCTGGCGGTGGCGACGAACCTGGCCCGTACCGAGCGCCGGTCGATGGGCCGCCGGCTGGCGCTGCTGCGGCGGCTGCCCGCGCCCCGCGCCGTGCCGGACCACGCCGAGGAGGTGGCCGGCCGGCTGGATGACGAGCGGCGGATGCGCGAGGTGCTGGCCGCGGTGCGGCAACTGCCGCGTGCCCAGCGGGAGGCGGTCGCGCTGTGCCTGTGGGCCGGGCTCGGCTACCCCGAGGCGGCCGCGGCGCTGGGCGTCGCCGAGGGCACGGTCCGGTCCCGGGTGTCCCGGGCGCGCGCCCGGCTGGCCGGCCTGGTCCCCGCGCCGCATCCACAGCCAACGGTTCACAGTGAGGAGCGGACACCATGAGCACGCTGATGTTGCCCCCGGAGCGGGACCTGCCGGACCAGGCCGCGCTGCGCCGCCAGGTCGTACGGGCGGTGACCACGCCGCGGCGGCACCGGTCGGGCTGGCTGCTGCCGGCCGCCACCGCCGCCGCTGTCCTGCTCGTCACCGGCGCGGTCGCGGTGGGTGCCGGATGGCTCGATCTGCCGGGCGGCGCCGCCGGCACCGCGCCGGCTACCGCGCCGGCTACCGGCACGCGCGATCCGGGGATGGAGGCGTGCCTGGCGCCGGGGGCTCCGAGCCTGGCCGATCGCAGGGTGCGGGTGCTGCTGCGGTTCACCGACGCCGCCGGGTCGATGGTGGTGCTCGGCCGGTCCGGTGCCGGCGGCGGCCTGGCGACCTGCTACGGCACCGGCCAGGTCGGCGGCGGCGGGTCGGTCCACTCGAAGCTCCAACCCTGGGCGCCCGGGTACGACCCGGCTCGCCGGCCGGTCGCGCTCGACCTGGCCGACACCAGGCTCGCCGTGGTCGGCTCCCCGACGTCCAGGGTCGGCGGATCGGTCATCCACGAGGCCGTCGGCCGGATCGGGCCGTCGGTGACCCGGGTGGTGGTCACCTGGAGCGACGGGCACCAGGCCGTCGCGGTGATCGGCGGCGGCCTGTACGCCGCGCGGCACGTCGTCCCGCTGACCGGGGATACGGTCCCGCGGCTGACCGTCACGGTGATGGGCTACGACGCCCAGGGCCACCTGCTCGGTACCGCGCACGGCGGCTGACCGGGCCCTCGGGAGGGCCGTGCCGGGCTCCGCGGGGGTGCGGAGCCCGGCACGGTGGGCTTGCCTACAGCGGCGACGGGCGGCCGGTGATGGCTGCGCAGTCCTGGCCTTCGTACGTGCCCTGGTAGCGGGTCAGCAGGAAGTCCCACAGCGTTGCGGCGTCCCCGGTGCCGGGCGCGGCGCGGAGCAGGTTGCGGTGCGCCCGCAGCCAGGTGGCGCCGGTCTGGCGGAGGTTCGAGCAGAAGTACTGGCCGGTGAAGGGGACGTTCAGGGACTGGTCGACCAGCATCCGGTACGCCCGGGCGCGGGCCTGGGTGCGGGCCATCGGGTTGGCGGTCTGCACGTTGGCGACCGGGTTGGCCTGCAGTGCGCGGGCCTGGAGCGAGTCGAGCGCGATCGAGGCGACCCGGTGGCCGGGGTCGGCCAGGTCCGGCGCGGTCCACGGGCGGCAGCCGATCGCCGGGTCGATCAGCTCGGTGACCAGGGAGTTGTCCGACGGGTTCTCGACGACGGTGGCGTCCGGTAGGGCCTGGCGGTTGGCCGCGGTGTTCTGCGCGGTCCGGCCGTTCCCGGTGGACAGGTAGGTGGTCTGTACGTTGTCGGCCGGGTCGGCGTCGACGATGCCGAAGTGCGAGATCGTCGGGCAGGGGGCGCCGGTGCGATCGTTGCCCAGCGGCGGGATGCGGAGCGTACGGTTGCGGATCGCGGCGTTCGCGGCGGTGAAGAACCGGGTCGCGTTGCAGGCCGCGAACTGGCCGAAGTCCTCGCCGTCGGTGCCGTTCACGCACTGGGCAGCGCCGGGGCCGACCAGGTGCAGGTCGTCGTTGTTGAAGCCGAACCAGATACCGACCGTGCTGCCGGCCGGGATCCGCGGCGCGACCGGCTGGCGGGCTGGTCGGGTGTTCTGGCTGATTACCAGCGGGCTGTAGACCGACACCGCGCCGTTCGGGGCGACGATCGTCGCCTGCACGAACGCGCTGTTGTCCGGGTCCTGCTCGGCGCAGGACAGCACGTACGGCGTGGCGAGCGCCGCGACCGTGGTCGGATTGGCCGGCACCCGCAGCGTGCAGTTCGGCCCGGCCGGCGGATCGGTCGGCGTACCGGGGTCGGTCGGCGTACCGGGGTCGGTCGGCGTACCGGGGTCGGTCGGCGTACGGGGGTCGGTCGGCGTACCGGGGTCGGTCGGCGTACCGGGGTCGGTCGGCGACTCGGGGTCGGTCGGCGACTCGGTCGGGCTCCCCGTCCCTGTGTCGCTCGGACACGGGGTCGCGGTCTCGGTCGGCGTACCCGGATCAGTCGGCGTACCGGGATCGGTGGGCGTGCCGGGGTCGGTGGGTGTGTCTGTGGGCGTGCCCGGGTCGG
>Ga0081455_10003725_pt1 | contig 17426 bp, 15 predicted proteins | sample TabmetS3T2R1_FD_70207 | JGI IMG/M metagenome (GOLD analysis project Ga0081455, IMG submission 70207) | Tabebuia heterophylla rhizosphere microbial communities from the University of Puerto Rico - S3T2R1 | ecosystem: Host-associated > Plants > Roots > Rhizosphere ...
CCGTTGCCCCCCCTCCCACGCCGTCAGCGGCGGCTGCAGGTTCACCACCGTCAACGCCGGCCGCCCATGCGCCTGCACCGCCAGCTCCAGCTCGTGCAGCGACCCCACGAAGTGCGGCTGCCAGCCGTTCAGACTCGACAGCCCGCGGACTGGAGCCGAGAGCTCCATGGTCTCGTCAAGCACTAGGACATTCACAGGTTTGCACTCCTCGAAGGATTTGCGTTCCGCGCAAAGTGACCACGCAACGGCCGTGCCATCGAGAGACTACAATGTTCGCAAGTCCTTGTAAGACATCAGCGGCCACCTGACGCCAAAAGCTGGTGTGGGATGGTCCAAATCTTGTCACCGGGTCGGATGTCACTGCTGCTTATAACGTCGACGCTTCGTAACGTCGGCGCTTCCACGCGATCCGGAAGAGCAGCGTGACGTTGAGTCCGACGAGCGCGATCGTTCCCGGCTCAGGTGCCGGATGAGGCGCAACGGGATCGTCGACTCCGGAGTTCAGCACGAGCGGGCTCATGCCCGACTCATCGCCACCGAAGGCGAGGCCACTCGCGGCGGCTCGAAATCCGAGGGCGCCGCCGCTCGGACCGATCGCAGGGACGCCACCGCCGCCGGGCCACGGGCCTGCGCCGCCCTGCCCGCCGCCGGCCGACGAGCCGAATTGCCCCGGCGTCGATGAAGGCGATGAAGAGCCGTCGCCGGACGCGCCCTCCGTCGTACCCGTCACGGCGGCGAGCAAGTTCGACGGCAGCTCCTCCGCGCTGGGCGATTCGGACACCGCATCACTCCAGTCGGGTTCGGCGAGACCGGCTCCGCTCTCGTGCGCCGTGATCATCGTGAGGTTGCGTGGCCCGGATGCATCCGGCGGATTCGATGATCCAGACGGTTGACCGGGCGCGTGGCTCATGAGCGCGTCCCAGACATCGCCCGGAATGCCCGCCAGAGCAGCGGGGTCACGCGGATCCTTCGTCACGCCGCCGGTCAGTGCGCCCGTCCACTGAAATGCGCCGAGTCCGCCCCGCAGCGGCCAGAGGTAGAGCGGCAGCATGATCAGCACGAGGATCAGCAGCGCAATCGCGATCCTCCAGCCGCGGCCCGAGGGCAAGGTGACAGCGTCCGATGTCGACGGCATTGTCGACCTGCGGAGCGAAGCCCGTGCCACCGGGCCGACGACGAAACGAACAAGTGAATCAGGTAGTTGGCGGTGGGCGGGGTCAGCGGGCACGAATTGCGCGGAATTCGAGGATGCGCCTGTGGTGCGGAGCGGTGCTATTCAGGGGAGCGAACTACCCACCACGCTCGTGCACCGTTGCGCTGGAGATCGTCCGCTTCTACGATGCCGCCATGAAGATCACCGCAATCGACAGCGCGATCCTTCGTCTTCCGACTCGCAAGCCCATCGCTCTCGACTTTCCCCACCACAGCCTGGTCGTGGCTCACGTCCGCACCGACGAGGGTCTCACCGGTCTCGGCTACACGCTCGCCTTCGGCAGCGGCGGCGTGGAGTCGATCCAGGCCTACCTGCGAGCTCGGCTTGCCCCTCTGCTGGTCGGTCACGATCCGTTGATGGTGGAGCGCCTCTGGGAGCGGATGTATCGTGCCGACCGAGGCATCAAGCGCCAGGGCGTCGCCGCCTACGCGGTGAGCGCACTGGACATCGCGCTCTGGGACATCGTGGGCAAGGCGGCGGGGCTGCCCCTCTACAAGCTCTGGGGCGCCGTCACCGATCGCGTCCCCGCGTACGGCAGCGGGGGCTGGCCGAACTATGCTCTCGCCGATCTGATCGGGGAGGCCGAGTCGTACGTCGCGCGCGGCTGCCGCTACTACAAGATGAAGATCCACGACCCGGATCCGCGCGTGAACCGTGACCGGGTGGCCGCGGTGAGGAAAGCGATCGGCGACGGCGTGCGCATGATGGTGGACGTGAACCAGAAGCTCGACGTGCTGGGCAATCTGCGGCAGGCCCGCCTGCTCGAGGAATTCGATCTGGTCTGGTACGAGGAGCCGGTGCTGGCCGACGACCCGGCCGCGTGCGCGGAAGTCGCCCGCGGCATCACCATCCCGGTTGCGACCGGCGAGAACAACTACACGCGCTTCGAGTTCCGCGACCTCATCGAGCGCCGGGCCGCCCGCTACTTGATGCCCGACGTCTGTCGGGCCAACGGCTTCAGCGAGACGCTGAAGATCTCGCGCCTCGCCGCCGCGCACCAGGTCGCGGTCTCTCCCCATGTGGTGCACGAGCTGTCGTTGCAGGTGTCGGGCGCGATCAGCAACGGTTTCCTGGTCGAGTGGATCGACTGGGTGCCGGAGGATCTCTTCGCCGAGATGCCGGCGATCGAGAGCGGCGATTTCCTGATCCCCGGCCGCCCGGGGCACGGCATGAGCCTGGCACCCGGTGCCGAGCGAAAGTACCGCGTCGACTGAGCCAGGATCGCGCTAGAAGACCGCCAGCGGGTTGGCGGGCGAGCCGGTGCCGCCCACCACGACCAGCGGCGCCACCACCAGCATGAACTCGTCGCGTCGCTCCTCGACAGCGACCCGGCTCAGGGGCTCGAGCAGCGCGTTGTCCACGAGGGCCACGCCGTAGGCGAACAGTGCCGCGTGCACCGCCCAGGGCACCTCGTAGCCGACCGGCAGATGGTCCAGCATGTCCCAGACCAGCACGCTGACGTCGTGATCGCGCAGGAATTCGAGACACGAGACGTGGAGCCCCGGGCGCTCCATGGGCCCCGGGCCGAACGGGCGCCCGTACGGGCGATCGCCGTTGGCGGCCTGCCACGCCTCGCGCCCAGAATAGACGCAGACCGCATCGCCGGGTTCCAGGCTGATGCCGCGCGCGCGCACGATGTCCTCTAGCTCCCAGCCGTGAACCGGCCGCTCGTGGGTGACCGAGGGCACGCCGCGATGCCGGGGGACATCGAGCAGCACGCCGCGCGTGATGACGCCCTCGGCCCAGTGCTCGACCGATCCGAAGGTCGCCCCGTCGAAGGTGATCTCCTTCTTGGGATCGCGTCCATTCCACATGGCCTCGTCGTCCCAGGTGTGGCAGAGCGCGTCGATGTGCGTCGAGGCCACGCCGTGGTAGAAGATGCCGTAGTAGTCCGCCGCGAATCCGCCCGTGCCGCGCGGCAGCGTGCGCATGTAGTGGTGGGCGGGCAGAGCGTTGTTTGGGCCCGGCTCCTTCGGGAAGGGACGGCTGAGCGACACGCTCCGGCCCGTGCGCACGAGCCGCGCCGCGGCCGCGCGCTTCGCCGGAGCGATCAGGTTCAGCGCGCCGATCTGGTCGTCCTTCCCCCATCGCCCCCAGTTGCGGCGGTCGCGAATCAGCGCGCGGACTTCCTTTTCGGTCGGCAGTGGACGCTCTGGCATGGACGGATCCTCCGAGAGCGGGACTCTACGCTGCCCGCCCGGTGGGTGCAACCGATGACGCGGCGCGCTAGGCACCAGGCGCGTTGACGGCCGCCGGGCCGTGTGAGATGGTTGCCGCCGTTGCGCGTACGGGACTCGCCGCTCGGGGGACGGCGACTCCTGCTTGGAGGTGGCTCGCGGCGGCTATGTTGGGTAAGCGGGTATCCAGTAGTGTGGAAAACTTCTCCGTGCAGTTTCCGCACTCCTCGGCTCAACCAACCGGTTTCGCTCGATGTCGTGCCTTGGTATGGCGCTTCCGGCCGGCCGAGGGAAACTCTCCCCTAAAAGGAGACGACTCGTGAAGAGATTCATCATCCATTGCTTCGCGGCCATCCTGATGTTGCTGCTCGGGGCGAGCCTGTGTCCGGCCGTCGAGGACATGGGGATCATCACCGGGGGCGAGAAAGGCACGTACTATCAGTTCGGGCTGGACCTCCAGCGGCTCACCAAGCCGGCCGGCGTGAACCTGACCGTGTATCCCTCGAAGGGTTCGATCGAGAACATCTTCGCGGTGTACCAGCGTCCGGGGGTGCAGCTCGGCATCGTGCAGTCCGACGTGCTGGCCTTCGTGGCCCGCGTGCAGTCGGATCCGGTCCTGAGCCGGATCGCCAAGAAGACGCGCATGGTGTTCCCTCTCTACAACGAGGAGGTGCACCTGCTCGCCCGGCGCGGCATCCGGGACTTCGACGACCTGACCGGCAGGCGGGTGGCGGTGGGGCGTGACGGCAGCGGCACCTACCTCACCGCTCGGCTGCTGTTCAAGCTCTCCGAGGTCGCGCCGAGCGAGATGGTGCCGATCGACACCGGCGAGGCGCTCGCGGAGCTCAAGGCCGGCCGCATCGAGGCCATGTTCTACGTCGCGGGCTATCCGGTGAAGCTCTTGAAGGAGGATGTCACCGAGCAGGACGGCCTCGACCTGCTTCCCATCACCAACAAGAGCATCACCGAGTTCTATCCCCGCGCGGACATCCCGGGCGACGTCTATCCGTGGCAGAAGACTCCGGTCAACACGGTGGCCGTGAAGGCAGTGCTCGTCTCCTTCGACTTCCGCCGGAAGGACTGCGACAACGTCGGTCGCTTCGCCCAGACGATGTCGCGGCAGATGAACTGGCTGATGCAGAACGGCCACGCCAAGTGGAAGGTGGTCGATCTGAAGTATCCCCTGAAGGGCTGGGAGCAGTACGACTGCGTCCGCAAGTACATAGGGTCCGCACCGGGAGCGGCCGCCGCGCCCGCGAAGGCCAGTCCGAACGAGAACCCGGTGTTCAATGCCATCAAAGGGCTTCTCGACGAATAAGCGCACCCTCATCGGGTCGGTCGCGGCTGGGGGCCTGGCACTCCTGGCCGCGGCCGTATTCCTGTGGCCCTCGGACCCGGCGGACCGCGTCCCGCTGCCCCCCCGTCGCGTTCAGTCCGACGGTGAGACGGTGGGGTGGGTCTCGAAGCTCGAGGGCAGCACGATCCACGTCAACTCCGGGCCCTTCGGCGGGGGCGTGGTCGCACTGGTCGTCACGCGCAACACGCGGATCACGGTCCCGGTTGCGGTGCGATCGCCGGAGCCGGTGCGGAATTCCGACCGTGGCGAGACGACCGACGGTTCCGATGCGGTCGACTGGCTCCTGAAAAACCGCAACTAGCCCGGCCCGGCCGGCCGCTTTCCCGCCCGATCCGAGATCACGCGCCCCAGTCCGCGTAGGTCTGCGGCGAGAGCTGGTCGGCGCCCCGCCCGGCCCAATCAGCGCGGGACATGCGCGGCCACATGCGGTCACCGGCGGCCTGCAGCGCCCGGAGTATCGCGCCCTCGTCGGCGGCGAGCACACGCCCTCCATCCACCACCAGCCGGCCGTTGACGTAGACCCGGTCCACGTCCTCGTCCGTCGCGTTGTAGACCAGGTTCTTGATCGGATCGCGCAGCGGGGTCATGCGCCAGGAGGCCGCCTTCCACAGCACCAGGTCGGCCTTGGCGCCGGGCGCGATCCGACCCAGGTCGTCGCGGCCGAGGGCGCGCGCCCCGCCGAGGGTGGCCGCGTCGAAGACGTGGGCGGCCGTGGTGGCCTCGGTGTTGCGCTCCACGATCTTCGAGCACACCGCAGCCCAGCGCATGGCCTCGATCACGCTCTGGGGGTTCGTATCCGTGCCGAGCGACATGTTGACGCCGGCCGCTCGATAGCGGGCGAACGACTCCATGACCACGCCCCGACGCGCGAACACCCAGACCGCGTGGGCCACCGAGCATCCGGCGTCGGCCATGATGGCGACGTCGCCCGTGGGATAGTTGGTCCACGACGAGCCGCCCACGATGATCGCGTGGCCCAGGATGGTCCGCGAGTCGAGCACGCCCAGGTCGCGCATCCAGGCGATCGGGGTCTTGCCGTGGCGGGCCACCATCTCGTTGAACTCGACTACCGACTGGGCGGTGTGCACCTGGTACGGCACGCCCGCCTCGTCGGCGTGGCGCTTGGCCTCCTGGAGCAGCGCGGGCGTGCAGGTGTCGATCTGGGCCGGCGAGAAGAAGCAGCGCACGAGCCCGCCGTGGGCGCCGTCGTGCCGGGCGTGGAACTCCACCGCGCGGCGAAGGCCCTGCCGTCCCTGCTCCTCGTTCCACTCCCACTGCACCCGCTTGCCGTCCCGCGTGAGCCAGCGGCCCGAGCGGAAGGCCTGGCCGACGTACACGCGGAGGCCGTAATGCGCGGCGCGCTCCACCACGTAGTCGCCCAGGCCGCCGATCTCCATCACGGTAGTGACCCCGCCGCGCAGCAGCTCGGCCATGGAGAAGTCGACGCAGGCCCGCCCGCCTTCGTCGTCCTGACCCTCGCTCCGCACCGGCAGCATCTCGAACAGTCCCGAGTACCAGAACTGCGGGCTGCCGCGGTCCTCGATGAACGAGCGGTCGAGCGGGGACCCGCCGATGTGGGCGTGGGTCGAGATCAGGCCCGGGGTGACGATGCGGTCGTGCGCGTCCACCATCTCGTCCACGTGGCCGTCGACGCGCGGTCCCACCGAGAGGATGTGGTCGCCCTCGATGACCACTACGCCGTCGCGCAGGAGCCGGTGGCCGCGTCCGTCGAAGGCGAGGATGTGGCCGGCGCGGATGGCGGTGCGCCTGGCGGGACTCATGAGGGTGGAGGCTAGCCCGCGCTCCGAGGTCAAGTCAAGGCGAGGTAAGATGCTGGCCATGGCCCTGCTCCGTCCGCGCCGGCTCGCCGCGGGCCAGACCATCGGCCTCGTGGCCCCCTCGTCGGCGCCGAATGATCCGCAGCGCATCGGCTTCGCCACCCGCACCATCGAGTCCCTCGGCTTCCGAGTGAAGCTCGGCGCGCACGTGGCCGATCGCGACGGCTACCTGGCCGGCGCCGACGAGCGGCGCGCCGCGGACCTCAATGCGATGTTCGCGGACGATGCGGTGGACGCGATCTGGTGCGTGCGTGGCGGCTACGGCGCCTCGCGCCTGCTGCCCGCGCTGGACTACGACCGGATGCGGCGCAAGCCCAAGCCGCTCGTCGGCTACAGCGACATCACCGCCCTGCACATGGCCATCCAGCGCCACGCGGGCCTGGTGACGTTTCACGGGCCCGTCGCGTTCCGCTCCTTCTCGTCCTACACGGTCGACGCCCTCCGCGCCGCGCTGTGGGCGCCGGAGGCTCCGGTGCGGCTCGCGGCACCGCCGCCATTCGAAAAACGTGAGGGTCAGGTCGACTGGGAGAACCGCGTCACCACCCTGGTGCCCGGCACCGCGCGGGGACGCCTGCTGGGCGGCAACCTGTGCCTGATGTCCCATCTGGTCGGTACGCCGTACCTGCCCGACCTGCGCGGCAGCATCCTGTTCCTGGAGGACGTCGAGGAGGCGTACTACCGCATCGATCGAATGCTCACACAGCTCTGGCTGTCGGGCGCCCTCGCCGGCGTCGCCGGCGTCGCGTTCGGCAAGTTCACTCAGTGCGAGCCCTCGCCGTTCTTCTTGCAGAACCGCCCGCTCGACGACATCCTGGCCGAGCGCTTCCGGGCTCTCGGGGTTCCGGCGGTGAGCGGCCTGATGATCGGCCACATCGACGATCAGGCCACCGTGCCGGTGGGCTGCCTCGCGGAGCTGGACGCCGACGCGGGCACGCTGACCTTGCTCGAGCCGGGGGTGACGTAGGGGGAGGAGCGTGGGTACCGCGACCGCGTACGACTACCGCGACGAGGGATCTTCGGGCTCTTGCTCTTCCTCGGGCGCGGGCGCGATCTCGCCGGGAGCCGGCGCCAGGAGCCAGCCCGCGACCTCGTAGAGGGTGGTCGGGTGGGGGTCACCGGTGGTGGCGAACAGGTCCTGCGCTTCGCTCAGGCTCATCACGCACACGTCCGACGTCGAGCGACCCTCACGCGCCTTGCGCATCAGCTGAGCCTGCTTCGGCGTGGTCACGAGCCATAGCATGGCGCCCGGCAGGTAGTCGACGCGCACCGCCAGAACGTCGCCATGCTCCAGGAGGCTCTCGTAGAACTCACGGCCTCGCCGGGACAGCGTCCGGTGGTGCCTCAGAACCTCCTGCAGGGTCACCACGCTCGGGGTCATCACGCCCGGTGAGGGCAGCAAGCCCCGCGCCACCGGAAGCCGCGCGTGAATCCAATCGGTTACATGACACCTCCGCGGACTCGGTCGCACGGGATTGTCACCGGCGGTGCCGCAGAATGCCAGCCCGTCATCCGAGCTCCCGGCCGAGCACGGCCAGGAACGAGTCCTGGGCCAGCTTGCGGGCCACCGTGCCCGCGAACGAGCCGGCGGCCGCGCCGATCAGCGGGTTGGTCTGGAATTGCGAGACGCCCTGAGTCCCCACCTCCACCCCGCGCATCGCGGCCGATTCGGTCATCGCCGCGAAGCCGCGAAACCAGGAGAGAAACTTGTTGGCGATGGCGGCCTTCTCCGCGTCCTTGCTCTTGCGGGCGCGCAGCTTGTCGGTGACGCCCTGGAATCGCCCATCCAGGTCCCGGCCCCGGTCGTACGCGCTCTCGATGATGACGCGAATGATGTCCCGGATGTAGTGCTCCGCGGTGGGCTTGGAGAAAAGTCCCTTGATCTGCTGGACCCCGGAGGCGGCCGCGGCCTCCACGCCGCCCCCCAGGTTGACCGTCTTCAGGGCGCTGCCGATGTCCGAGAGATGCACGGGGGCCACCACGCTCGCCCCGTCGACCGTCCGGTACCCGGCCGGCTTGAAGAAGTAGTCCAGCAGCCCGCGCTCGACGCTCCGCGGGATCTCGATGACGTCGGGCAGCCCGCTGCCCTGGGCAGCGTTGACGACGGTAGCAAAGGGCAGCACCGTCCCCATGTCCCCACCGATGAACGGCTGCACCCGCACCCACTGGCCCACGCTCTCGAAGACGTCGCTCCGTCCCGGCCGCACGGCTTTGGCGTCGATCCGGGCGAAGAGGGCATCGCCGGCGCTGCGGATGCTGGCGGTATCCGCCGCGGCCACCAGCGCCGCGATCTCGTCTTCGAGATCGAGCTGCCGGAAAAAGTCCAGCCGTCCGCGCAGCGCGGTGCGGATCCGGCCCAGCAGCTCTCCAGGACCCGAGCCGTCCGGCACGGAGGGGACCGCGCTGCCCACGACGTCGAGCAAGAAGCCGAGGGTGACTCGCGGGGGCCCGTCACCGGGCTCCTCGAGCTGCGCGACGAGCGTGTCCCCCGGATTCAAGCCGAACTTCAGGATGTCGGCCGGGTTGCCGCTCGCCGTCTTGGCGAACACGTCCTTCAAGGTCTGGCCGAGTCGGTCGTGGATGAGAGCGGTCAGCGCATTCGGCGTGCCCACGTGGCACCTCCTGTCGTCCGGCATGTCGGAAACCCACGAGACCTCGGGCCGGCGCCACCCGTCGGCCGACCGCCAGAATCGCCCGCCGCGCCCGAGCGGGTCAAGCAGGTTGGCCACGCAATAAGGACACAACACGGTTGACTGAGACCCAAGGCTGACCGACTTTCGTCCGAGGGGTGCTGCGACCGCCGCGCCGGGCCGCTCGCTCGAGAGGGCAGCGATGACGCGCCGGTGATTGCGCGCGTCGAAAGGGGGCCGACATGGAATTCTGTGGCTCGGGGAAGGCGCTGTCGGGAAGCGGCATCGAAGCGGCGGCCGATCGGCTGGGCGTCGACTCCGCGCGCGTCTGGGCCGTGCTCCGCGTGGAGACCAAGGGCTGGGGATTCCTCTCCGATCGCCGGCCACAGATCCTGTTCGAGCGGCACTGGTTCTACAAGCAGACCAACGGCGCCTTCGCCGGGCAGGCGCCCGACCTCAGCAGCGCTCGGGCGGGTGGCTACGGGCCCGGCGGCGCCCGGCAGTACGATCGGCTGGCTCGGGCGATCGCCTTCGATCGGCGGGCCGCGCTCCGCAGCACCTCGTGGGGCATCGGGCAGGTCATGGGCTTTCACGCGGAGTCGCTGGGCTATCCGGACGTGGAGACCATGGTAAAGGCCATGGTCGCCGAGGAGGACGAGCAGCTCCGAGCGGTGGCCACCTTCATCGTGGACAAGGGTCTGCATCGCGCCCTGCAGCGCCAGGACTGGACCGCCTTCGCAAAGGGGTACAACGGCTCAGACTTCGCGAAGAACCACTACGACGTGAAGCTGCGCCACGAGCACGACGATCTGGTCGCCAATGGGCTGCCCGACTTGCGACTCCGCAACGCGCAGATGTGCCTGATGTTCCACGGCTTCGACCCCGGCCCGATCGACGGCCAGCTCGGCAACCTGACCCGGGGGGCGATCAGGAGCTTCCAGGCGCAGGCGGGCCTGCCCCCGACCGGCGAGCCCGACGAGGCCACCCTGGAGCGGCTCGAGTCCTAGACGATGGCGCTTCCGCCGGATATCCGGCACATCGTCGTCCTGATGCTGGAGAACCAGTCGTTCGATCGGCTGCTGGGCTTCGTGCGGCTCGACGACCCCTCCCAGCGCCTCGACGGGCTGACCGGTGAGGAGAGCTTGCCGCCCACCCCTGGCGATCGCAGCCAGATGGTTCGCCTGGGGCGAGGGACCACACCCGCGCTCCATGTCACGAATCCCAACCCCGGACATCAGTTCGAGGACATCGCGGTGCAGGTCTTCGGACAGGAGGAGGTGCCCGACCCGCCCAGGCCCACCATGGACGGCTTTCTCGCCAACTACGCCCTGCAGGCCGACGATGATGGCAAAGCCATCGGGCTCGAGCGCGCGGCGGCGGGGCTCGCCGGCCTGGACCCGAGCCTGGCGCCGGTCATCTCGACGCTGGCGCGGAGCTTCGTCGTCTGCGACCGCTGGTTCTCCTCGGTGCCCGGGCCCACCTGGCCGAACCGCTTCTTCGTGCACGCCGCGACGTCGAACGGCTATGTCGAGAGCCCGACCAACCTGGAGCAGCTGGCCGGGTTCCTCGGCCGGCGCTTCCGGCTCCGGACGATCTTCGAGAACCTGGCGGCGGCGGGACGGACGTGGACGGTGTACTTCGGCGACCACGCACAGGCCTTCGGGATCAGCTCGCTGCACCGATACGCGGACACCAACTTCCGCCGGCTCGAGCAGTTCGCGGCCGACGTGGCGGCCAACGCGCTGCCGAGCTACGCGTTCCTCGAGCCGCCGTACATGGACGCGCCCGGCACGTCCGCCGCAGACCAGCACCCGCCGCATCACCTCCTGGATGGCGAGCGCTTGATCGCCCAGGTCTACGACACGCTGCGCGGCACCCCTGCGGTGTGGGAGCAATCGCTCCTGGTGCTGCTCTACGACGAGCACGGCGGCTTCTACGACCACGTGCCGCCCCCGGCCGCCGTCCCACCCGATGAGGCCTCGGCGAGCAGCGGGAAGTTCGGGTTCGACCGGCTCGGCGTCCGCGTGCCGGCGCTGCTGATCTCGCCGTGGGCGCGCAAGGGGTGGGTGGATCACCAGGTGTACGATCACACCGCCCTGCTCGCCACCGTGAAGACCCACTTCGGCCTGCCCGACTTCCTCACGCGGCGGGACGCCCGGGCCAACGTGCTGAGCGATGCCGGCTTCCTGCCCGGGCCGCGGCCCCTCGACGACACGCCGGCGCACCTCACCCGTCTGGTACCGGATCACGTGTCGAGCCCGCGGCCCGGCAAGCTGTCCGATCTGCAGCAGTCACTCCTGGCGCTGCGCGCGGCCCTGCGGGGCGGGGCCGCGCCCGCGCGTCCTGTCGCCGGGTCGCCGGATCCTCAGTCGCCGTAATTTCATTCGCCCACGTTCCGGGCGGCGCCGCACGGCGCGGTTTCCCTTGCGCATCGCCGGCGCTCTGGAGGATCGTGGTCGCTACGTCATCGCAAGGAGCGCGACATGACCAACCGGCTGTTCGCGACACGTCGAATGCGGTGGATCGCGGCGGTGGCCCTGCTGCTCGGCGGCTGCTTCGCCCAGGTGAAGAACCTGCCTCCGCTCGCGGCAAAGCCGGCCTTCCCGCCCGTCGCCGATCCCTCCCCCGATCTCCTGGTCGGGCTCGCGATCTCGGGCGGTGGCAGCCGCGCCGCCACCTTCGCGGCCGCAGTGCTGGAAGCGCTGGCCCGCATCCCGGTGCGGGATGCGGCCGGGCCGCGCAGCGTACTGGAGCGGGTGCAGTACATCTCGAGTGTCTCCGGCGGCAGCCTCGCCACCGGCTACTTCGCGGCCAGGAAGCCGGGGCGCGCGGAGCCGATGCTCGGTCCGCAGGGGCTGTCGCCCGCGTACGAGCGCTTCTTCAAGGACTACCGGTCCGCGATGCAGGAGAACTTCGAGGCGGCCGCGGTCTGGCGGCAGCTGCTCTTCTTCCGGGCCTTCAACCCCACCAAGGCTGCGTATTCACTCGCCGAGGTGTGGGACGAGCGCTTCCTCCACGGCATGACGTTCACCCAGCTCTACGAGCGCGAGCGCGCCGGCGACAGCCCGCGCATCATCTTCAACGGCACCTCGTACAACTCGGGCCGCCGCTTCGCTCTCACCACCCTGCCCGCCGCCGACTTCGACTACGACTTCGTGGCCGGACTGCTGCAGGATTTGATCCGACGCTCCGACCGGGTGACCGACGAGGGCAAGAAGATCATCCGGGCCAATCTGGAGCAGGCGCGCACCCAGTTCCTGCCCCTGACCTTCGAGCAGCTGGGCGCCGACCACCGGGAGCTGCCGATCTCGCTGGCCATGGTGTCGTCCGCGTCGTTTCCGCCCGCGGTGGGTCCGGTCACCTACGCGGTGGGCGGCCGACCGCCCTACGAGCACGTGGGCGACGGCGGGCTGTTCGACAACCTGGGCACCGAGTCGCTCGCGACCTTCTTCCTGAAGAAGATCCCCCGTGACTCACCGAAGCGCGGATTGATCATCGTCATCGACGCCGCCTTCCCCTTCGATGCCAACCAGGCGTTCCTCGACAGCAAGCGGCGGGGCTTCCAGGTCTTCAAGAGCGACCCGTCGCGCATCGTGGGCATCATGGAGGAGCGAGCCAACGCCTATCAGCTCATGCTGTGGGACGCGCTCCGCACCGAGGGCGTGGTGCTGCCCGACTTCGCCAACCTCCGGGTGGAGGTCTTGCGGCACACCGAGCCGGACTGGGGCACCTTCACGGATCTGCCGGACGAGTGCCGCGGCGACTTCACCTCCGACGTGACCGCCAAGGCGATCAAGGAGGCGGTGAGCCAGATCCCCACGCGCTTTCAGGTCTCGCCGTGCAACGCCGCGCTGATGATCCAGGCCGCCGGGAAGGTGGTGGAGCTGCACCGGCGACGGATCGTGCAGTTCCTGGAGGCGAGCCGGTAGCGTCGCCGCCGCTGAAGGAAGGCCGGGGAACGCGCCCGGGCCTACTCGATCACCTGGTCCGCCCGGAAGAGCACCGATTGGGGGACGGCCAAGCCGAGCGCCTTCGCGGTCCGGAGGTTGATCACGAGCTCGACCTTGGTGGGCTCCTCCACGGGCAGATCGGCGGGCTTCGCGCCCCGGAAGATCTTGTGGGCGAAGCTCGCGGCCTGGCGATACATCTCCGGATAGCTCACCCCGTAGACGGCCAGCCCGCCGACGAATTCCATGGAGGCGTAGATCGCGGGCAGCCGACGCCGCGCGGCCAGCTCCACGATGACGTGCTGGCTCGCCTGGGTGACGGTGTCGAGCCCGACGATCATCGCGTCCACCCGCTGTCGCGCGGCGGAGTCGAACGCGAGGGGCAGATCCTCGAGCCTCCGCACGTCGAGCAGGAGCGGCTCCAGGCGCAGGGAGCGCGCCGCCATCTCGACCTCCCGCCACTGCGGCGGGAGCGCGGGGTTGCTCATGTTGAACAAGGCGCCGACTCGCATCGCCCTGGGCACCAGCTCCCGCAGCAGCTGCACCCGCTTCGGGAAGATCTCGGTCACCGCGGCGCTCAGACCGGTGAGGTTCCGCCCGGGGCGCGCCAGGCTCGCGACGATGCCCTGCCCGACCGGATCGCCCACGCCGGTGAAGACCACCGGGATCGTGGCGGTGGCGCGCTTGGCCGCCAGCGCGGCCGGCGTGCCTCTCGTCAGGATGAGGCCCACCTTCATTCGCACCAGGTCGGCGGCCAGGTCCGGGAAGCGCTCATCGTGGCCGTCGGCGGACCGATACTCGATGGTGAAGCTCTCCCCTTCCACGTAGCCGCGCTCCCGGAGTCCGCGGCGGAAGCCGTCGAGGTTGGCCGCGTTGATCGCCGGCGAGGTTCGCTCGAGCATGCCGATGCGGAACGGCCGGCCGAGCGACTCCGCCCGGGTGGCACCGGTCGCGGCGAGCATTCCGGCCAGGGTCAGGATGAACTGCCGTCGATCGATTGTCGTCACAGATCTCCTCGCGCCGCCGTCCGCCGCCGCGCCCTGCCGTTCGTACGCGCATGGGCAATGCCAAGCGCTGGCGCTCGGAGAAACGCCGGGTTGTCGCGCATCCGCGCGAGGACGTCCGGGCATGGTGCCCGTATCGGGCGCCCATGCTTCGGGCACGAGCCGGGCGGGCGGATGCCCTACCGGCGGGGACGAGGCCGCGTCACCGCTTCCCGCCGAGCCGGCGGCGGACCGTGGCGGAGTGCTCGCGGGCCCGGCTCACGCCCGCGAGAGCTCGCGTCACCGCGAGGGGGCGAGCCCGGTTAGCGCGACGTGACCCGGCGAGGCGCCTGTTCGAAATCGGGCACGTTGCTGGCCGAGGCGGGCAGGAGCGGCGACTTGGTCACTTTCAGGGCCGCCGCCGCGGCCTCGTTCTCGGTGATCTTGGCCATCACCGCATCGCGGGCGCGATCGAAGTACTCCCGGTTGGTGGCGACGAATTCGCGGGACTCGCGCAGCCCGGTCAGGTAGCCGTTGATCTCCGGCACCACGTAGCGCGCCACCATGTCCCAGCTGCGCCGTGTGTTCTCGGGGTTGGCCCAGTCGTGCACGAAACCGACGACGGTGCCGAACCCGCCGGACCGCTCGAGGACCGACTTGATGCGCTCCACGAGATCGTCCGGGGTGCCGATGGTGGCGACCGCGCCGGGGGCGAAGGCGGTCTTGTCCACCGCCTCGTCGGGATCGGCGAACGGCCGCGCGCCCGGCCGCTGGAGCGTGGCCGTGATGTACTCGTTGTGATGGCGGAGCAGGCCGTCGCGCGCCTCGGCGCGGGCCTTCTCGCGCGTCTCCGCGATGTGCCAGCTCAGCAGCACGCGCCAGTTCTTGCGGTCCACGGTCTGGCCGTGCCTGGCCGCCGCGTCCTCCGCGAAGGCCCACTGCGTCGGCAGCGCGTTCAAGCCCTCCTCCGAGAGCGACCCGATCGAGATGATGCCGATGCCGTGCTTGCCGGCCAGGGTCATGCCCGAGGGACTGATCTGCGAGGCGACCGCGCAGGGCATCTCCTCCTGCAGCGGCAGCAGCTGCAGGCGCGCGTCCTGCAGCGTGAACCAGTCCGACTTCATGGTCACCCGCTCGCCGCGGAACAGACGCCGGATGACACCGATGGCCTCGTCCTGCCGGTCGCGGAGCAGCATGGGATCGATGGCGAGGGTGTGCGCGTCCGACGCGAGCGCTCCGGGCCCGGAGCCGAAGATGGCCCGACCGCCGGTCATGTGATCGAGCTGCACCATCCGCTGGGCGACGTTGAACGGATGATGGTACGGCAGCGAGACGACCCCGGTCGCGAGCTTGATCCGCTTCGTGCGCTCCCCCGCCGCGGCCAGGAACATCTCGGGCGAGGCGATCATCTCCCAGCCGCTCGAATGATGCTCCCCGCACCAGAACTCCTCGTAGCCCAGGGCGTCCAGCTGCTCCACCAGGTCGAGGTCGCGGCGGAACTGCAGCATCGGGTGCTCGCCGATCGGATGGTGGGGAGCGAGGAAGGCGCCGAAATTCAGACGGGGCATGCGCGGATCTCCTGGTCGAGCGTGATGAGCGACACCCAACGGTACCATCGCTCGATGCCCCCGGCCACGGCCTCCGCTCAGTCGACCATGACCGCGACCGACGCGTCCCATCCCGCCGGAAGCCCCCGGGGATGGCGCGCTCGACCGCCATCCGGAAGGCGAGGGCAGCAAGGCCAGATCCCGGCCGGCGGTGAGCGCGCCGTCGGTCGAGCCGGCGCTATATCAGCCCGGCCTTCGGGTCACCTGGCGCCGGCTCGTGCGGGTGGAGCGGCGCCGCCGGGGACGGCGGGGCGAGGGCGAGTCGCTCGGTGACCGCGCCTTCGGGGGTCCGTTTTCGGCTTCACGGCGGTGTCGATCGCGGTCGAGAGCGCGCGGTGCACCGCCGCGTTCGGCAGCGTCGCGACCGCAGCCCGCAGCGAGCCGATCGACAGGGGCGCGATACAGCAGCACCAGCCCGATGGCGACCTCGAGGACTTGCGAGCCGAACATGGAGACCTCCTGTGGCGGCCGGCGGCGCCGCAGATCAGGCGAAGACCGGTAGCGTATCGGCCTTGACGTTGGCCGGCCGGTACTCGCCCTCCTGGCGGCGATTCGCCTTCTCGTCGAGGATGGTGGTGCATCGCTTCCCGAGGCGGCTCACCAGGCTCGGATGGAGCAGCACCTTCGGCGCGACCGGAAGCGCCTCGCCGCCGGGGCCGCTGACGGTCGGTCCGATCGCGCGCACGCCCTCCGGGATGAGCTTCCACCTGGCGCTGAGATCCTGCCAGGCCCGGTCGAACGAGTCGTGCTGCGCGGGCAGCGCCTCGAGCGTCAGCTCGGGAGTGCGGCGCGCCGGGTCGAGCACCATTCCCCGGTCGGCGGCCTGGCCCATCATGAAATCCCATGTGACGTCGCCGATACCCTTGTCGTGGTAGCCGCCGCCAATGTCGGAGTGCACGCCCGGGAACCACACCTGCAGCACGGTCTGCCCCGCGAGGGCGGCTGCGCCGGCGGCCTGCGTCCACACCGCGGGCACGTAGGGGCCGCGCTTCTCGTCCACCGCGAGGGCCTGCACCGCGTGCTCGACGGTGTCGCCGAGTCTGGTGTCGTGGAAGCCGACGATGGGCTCGTTCACGCGCGCCGCGGCCGGGATCGGCACGCCGAGCGCGCCCACGGTGTCGTAGACGCCGATGAACTTGATCGTCACCTTGCCGTGGGTGGGCAGGCGGTCGACGTCGGTGCCGAGCCGGCCCACCGCGTCACCGGCGGTGCTGACCAGCCAGGTCCGGATCCGGTCCAGATCCCAGCCCGACGGGCGGGCCACCACGCGCGCGGAGGCGTGATCGATCATCACGTAGCGATCCATGTAGGTACGCCACACGTCCTTGACGCTCGGCTTGTCGAGCAGGCCCGCCGCCGTGATGAACCCGCAGAGCGACCGCGCGGTGTAGGCGCCGCGCGAGAACCCGAACAGATAGATGTCGGTGCCCGGCGTGTAGTTGTGCCCGAGGAAATGATAGGCGTCGCGGACGTTGTCGGAGAGCCCGGCCCCGGCGCCGCCGCCGAGCAGCCGGGCGAACCAGTCGGTGCCGACCCCCGCGTCGTAGAACAGCACGACCTCGGAGCCGTCGGCCGCACGGCCGCCGCACGTGCGGACCCCGTCGCCGCGGCTCACCTCGGCGGGCGTGCCGAGGCGCTCGCGCAGAAAGCGGTAGGTGCGGAAGATGTTCGTCTCGG
>Ga0081455_10003726_pt1 | contig 17420 bp, 19 predicted proteins | sample TabmetS3T2R1_FD_70207 | JGI IMG/M metagenome (GOLD analysis project Ga0081455, IMG submission 70207) | Tabebuia heterophylla rhizosphere microbial communities from the University of Puerto Rico - S3T2R1 | ecosystem: Host-associated > Plants > Roots > Rhizosphere ...
AACCGCAAACAAAAAGGATGCTGTGCGCGTGACCGTCAGCCTCAACGACGAAATTCCGCCGTTGCCGACAGATATCACTGCCACACTTAGCTCCGATACGATGTTGTCTCCGAAATTTGTGGCGCTTTCTGCAGGTACGCCCGGCGGTCAGACGCTCGCAAACAACGCCGCGATCGAAGGTCATCCAGCGTATGGGCTTGAACAGATCACCGCGGCAGCCGGCCCATTATTCGAGGACGCAAGCAAATTGCTGAATAATCTCAACGTTACGGTCACGGATCTAAAAAAAGATCTCGACGATTTCGCTCCGAAGCTCGGACCGCTGGCTGATTCGCTAAAACTGGACGCGGACAACATACAAAATGTCATCACCAACATCGACGGCATGGCCAAGGGTGCGGACAACGTGCTTGGAACAGCCGACAAGTTCATCAGCAGCACTGACAAAGAGCTTCAGGAACAGTTGAAACAACTGCACGTTACTCTTCTGAACCTGAAAGTGGTCACCACGTACGCTAAGGAACTCGTCGAAACGCTGGCTCAAAAACCAAACCGCATTATCTTCAGCGGCAAACCGGCCACGCTCACACCGGAATCTGAAATTCTCAAAAGCTCAAAACCTCTCCCGGCAACGAAAAGGTAGGCACGAACCGGCTTGGAATTAGAAACAACGGCAGATGAACAGACGGCCAGGCCGTGGCTATACGTTCTGCTCCGCTATAAGAGATCTACCCCTCCAGAACGACGCACGCGACTGCGTAATTTTCTGTGTGGCTAAGAGTGATGAGTGCCGACGTCACGCCTCGTTCTGCTGCAAAAGCTTCGGCCGGACCTGAAAAGAGCAGAAACGGTTCGCCGCTGTCCTTTTTGCGGATATCAATATTGCGCCAGCCCATTGCTTTTCCAATCCCGGTGCCAAAAGCCTTTGACACGGCTTCCTTGCCGGCGAAACGCGCAGCCAGATGGCGCTCCGGGAACTTCATCGACATCGAATATTCAATTTCACCATCTGTGAAGACGCGATGCAGGAACTTATCGCCGAATCGCTCGATCGAATGCTGGATGCGCGAGCATTCGATAACATCCACGCCGATACCAATCACGCTCATTTGAAATTGTCATCGCGTTGAGGACAACGCGGTCCACCTTTGGTAATCATTCGGGATAATTCGCCATGGCGGCGAGCATTTCCTTGACCGCCGTTTCGAGACCAACCCACACCGCGCGAGAGATAATCGCGTGACCGATGTTCAGTTCGGTCAAACATGGAATCTGGTGAATGAGCGCGATGTTCTTGTAATTAATGCCGTGTCCCGCATTGACTTGCAGATGCGATTCCGATGCAGCGCGCGCAGCTGCTCGCAGTTGCTCCAGTTCCTCCTTTTGGATCTTTTCTGTAAATGCGTTTGCAAGTCTGCCGGTATGCAGCTCGACCATTTCCACACCGAGCTCGGCTGCAACATCAACCTGTTCCAACGTGGGATCGATGAAGAGACTGACGCGAATCCCAGCCAATTGCAGCCGTCTAATCGTCGGCTCGAGCTCCTTGCGCTGCGCAATGACGTCCAAACCCCCTTCTGTTGTGATTTCTTCACGTTTTTCCGGCACGAGGCAGACCTCCTCCGGCTTAATGCGCAGCGCGACGTCAATGATTTCCTCCGTGTTACCCATCTCCAGATTTAGTTTGGTCATGATGTTTTGGCGGAGACGCTCGACATCGCGATCCTGAATGTGGCGACGATCGCTGCGCAGATGCGCAACGATCCCGCCCGCCCCTGCTCGCTCGCAGACTCGCGCAGCAACAAGTGGATCGGGCTCTGCATTCCTCGACTCTGGCATTGTGGCATATCGCGCCTGCCGCAAGGTCGCCACGTGATCGACGTTCACTCCCAGACGCAGACGGCTCATCGCGCCAAATAGGACTCACTCGACGAATCTCAGCAAGTTGGAACGAGCAAAATCTTGTGTCGCCGCCATTCTGAACGAGGCGAACCTGCGGATGAACTCCGCGAGGACAGGCTTTCAATCCCGGTCGTTTTCATCGACCAAACAGCAAAGAAAATCCGGAGATGTTGGAAAGCTTGGCGCCATGCTTCCCACTTCGTGGCAACGCTTCCGCTCAACACTGCGTAATGCTGAGCAGAAATGTCATGACTGTAATTACCGCCGATCCCGTGTCACGGCGTCGGACTTGGTGCCGGCGTACTTGAGTCGCGATCTGTCGCGTACTCTTCGCTAGTTTGAGCCTTCGCTTTGCTGGAGCTCTTCCCGGACTTGTGATGCGTCTTTCGAGTAGTCTCGGCTGTTTTCTCGCCGGTACCGTTCACGGTTTCCCTTGTCTTTCTGGCTACGGTCTGGCCGGTCTCCTTGGTTTTCTCTCCTACGGTCTCGGCAGTCTCTTTTGTCTTTTTGCCGACCGTTTTAGCAGTCTCCTTTGTTTTCTCACCTACCGTTTGCAGTCCGTCCTTGATTGTTTCCCCGGTCTTCTTCGCGCCCTGCTTTACGTCCTGAAGCACGCCATCCTGGCCGACGGCGGTCAGCGCTGCGGTTATAACTAAAGCAGCAATCAAACTTGTGATTTTCATATTCCCTTCCTCCTACTGGATTAGTCCTACATTATCGGATCGGATCAGGCACCCTGATCGCGCGCACGAGCAACCGACGTTGGGTTACATTACCTTCGATCGACTTCCGGGCTCCTCAGCACAACAAGTGCGTTCGTAAATCCGGGCGAGCGCCGGCAGACCGACCCCGAAAACATAAAGACTCGCGATAAGGCCGTAGGCAAATGTGAGGCGCAACGGCCCGACTGCTTCGTAGCGGCGGGGGCTCGCCGCGATCCGCTTGTTACTATAGACGACGCGCCCGCAGCGGCGAAGTCGGCGAAAAAATTCGACATCTTCCATGAGCGGAACATTCGGAAATCCTCCAGCATCGACGAACGCCGTCCGCCGGCAGAAAATTCCATGATCGCCGCATCGCATTTGGAGCAGAAGCCCCGCATAATGAGCAAAGGTATCCGTCAGTCGGTAAACAACACCTGGCGGCAAGCAGATCCGAAAGAAACCGCCACTGACTTTGGGATTGCACACTATGCGGCCAATCTCATCCAAACATCCCCGTGGAACCCCGGCATCTGCATGCAGGAACCACAAAACATCGCCGCCGGCCGCACGCGCCCCGGCGTTCATTTGCGTCGCACGGCTGCGTTCGTGGCTCCTAACAAGCTGATCGCACAACCCTGTCGCAAGCTCATCCGTGCCGTCGGTGCTTCCACCATCGACCACAATGATTTCCGCTTCAGGCGCTCGCTCGCGCAGATGCCCGAGAAACGGCCGTATCAACAGCGCCTCATTCAAAACCGGAACAATGATTGAAACCTGCATTTGAAACGGCGTTCTCGTGAACACACAGCGACTATTTTGATTTTGCTTAGCCGAAGACCCACGAAAAAAATCTTCTCTAAATAAAATGGTTGCTCGGTGCGTCTCTTCGACGAATAGAATTCAACAAATCTGAACTGGAGGGAACTTAACATGATCGAAAAAATCATCATCGCAGCAGCCATAGCATTATTTTTTGCGCCGGGAACGGCCCTTTTTTCACAAGAACATCCCGAGCATCCGAAGAAGAGTGCAGAGCATCCCAAGCAGGGCGCGGAACAACCTGCGAAGGGCGGAGCAGCGAAAGAGGTCAGCACGGCTGATATTTCCGCGGGTATTAAGAAAAACATTGGGGCTGAAACCAAAAAAAACAGCGACGGGAAATTCCACGTGAAATACGAAGGGCAGGACCTCGCGCTCGATTTAATAAAAGTTCACGACGACAGACTACAGGACCTGGGTGATGGGCAATATTTCGCCTGTGTGGATATGAAGGGAACCGATGGAAAAACCTACGACATCGACTTCTTTCTGACCGGCCAGCCGAGCAAGATGAAAGTCACTGAAACTTCGGTGCACAAGATTGACGGCAAACCGCTTTACAACTGGAAAGAAGAAAACGGCAAGTGGAACAAAGTGCCGGTAAGTTAACAAGTAGTACGATGAAGTTAACGATCCGCTTCGCTGTCGTTCCTGCATTATTCGTGACCGGGGCGCTCACCGTTCATACCGCCGGCGAGCCGGCCATCATTAGAGGCGCCGATCAGTTTGAGTTCATCTACCGGGTCAAACTTCCGGAGATAACGGCCGCGGCTCGGGTTTGGATACCGCTGGCGAAAACGGATTCTTTCCAAAATGTGACTGTGGAAGAACTGAACATCCCAATGAAATGGGACAAGATTCACGACCGCAATTATGGCAATGATATTTGCGTGCTCGATCTGCAACCAAACGACAGCGGCAAAACTATCGAGATGCGATACAAGGTCGTCCGCAAGGAAAAAGCCGCTTATCCCGCAGACAACACAGAAGCCGCACGTTATTTGCGCCCAGAAAAATTGGTGCCAGTTAGCGAAACGTTTAAGACGCTTGCCGAGAAAGCCGCAGCAGGAAAAACGGTTGATCTCGAGCGAGCGAAGGCGTTGTACGATCACGTCATCAGTCGCATGCGATACGACAAATCAGGCACTGGTTGGGGCCGCGGAGACGCCGTGTATGCATGCGACGCGCGCACTGGAAATTGCAGTGATTTCCACGCATATTTCATCGCTTTGGCGCGAAGCATCAACATACCCGCGCGTTTCGCCATTGGCGCGACCATTCCAGCCGACAAGAATGAGGGCACGATCGACGGCTACCATTGCTGGGCCGAATTTCTCGCAGACGGTAAGTGGGTGCCGGTAGATATCAGTGAGGCGTGGAAGAATCCGAAGCTCGCTGATTATTACTTTGGTCATAACCCAGCGAATCGGTTTGAACTGACGAAGGGCCGGGATCTCGTGGTCGATCCGGAACCTGAAAGCGGACCGATTAATTTTCTCGTATATCCGCTTCTCGAGATGAACGGCGAAGTCATGAAGCCCGAGACCACTTTCGAGTTTCGGCGAATTGGCGCGTAGATTCGGCGCGAGGATAGTTTCTTACTGACCATCTTCGGGACGTTGAGCAGGATCCAGGAACTGTTTATCGCCGTCTTGGATGCCGAAAGAGCCGTGCCTTGAAACGCAAGACTGATGGACCGCTTTTCCCAGTTTGTGCTTTTTCATACAAAGAGATCGCTGCAGTGATGCTCGTCATACGTCACTCACGTACCTCCAAAGAGGGAGTCAACATCTTCTCCCAAGTGGCACTATAAAATCCCACTGCTGCGCAGTCGCCGAATGCCGAAGGGTGCGATCAGGTGTTTGCTGTGAGAACAATCACTGAACCTGTAGGGATATCTCAAGACACACAGTATACAACACTGGCGCCTCGCGCATCCGTTCATCGCATCGAGGCCGATGGCGTAAATGTCTTTTATCGGGAGGCTGGTGCAGCGAGCGCGCCGGTCGTGCTGTTGCTGCACGGATTTCCGACATCTTCTTTTCAATACCGGGAGTTAATTCCGCGCCTCGCGCAACGCTATCGCGTGGTGGCCCCTGATCTTCCCGGGTTCGGGTTTACCGAGGTGCCAGCGCAACGTAGTTACAAATACTCGTTCGACGCGCTGGGCCGCACTGTTCTTGCCTTCACTGAGGCTCTTCAACTCAAACGCTACGCGCTTTATGTATTCGACTACGGCGCCCCGACGGGCTTTCGCCTGGCGATGGCGCGACCAGAACGGATCACCGCGATCGTTTCCCAGAATGGTAATGCTTATGAAGAAGGACTTGGTGATGCCTGGGGTCCGATCCGGAAATACTGGGCTGAGCCAACCGCAGAAAATCGCGAAGTCCTCCGAAAGAACATCCTGACATTTGAAGGAACGCGATGGCAGTACACGGAAGGTGTCGCAGATCCCGACAGCGTGGCACCTGAGTCATATACATTGGATGCGGCTCTGCTCGAACGGCCCGGCAACAAGGATATTCAGCTCGATCTGTTTTTGGATTACGCGAACAACGTCAAGCTGTATCCCAAATTTCAGGAATATTTTCGCAAGTCGAAGCCGCCCTTGCTGGCTATCTGGGGCAAGAACGATCCATTCTTCATTCCGCCCGGAGCGGAGGCCTTTCGGAAAGACTTACCAAACGCAGAGATCCAATTTCTCGATACCGGACATTTCGCATTAGAGACTCACGTCGCTGAAATTGCTGAAGCGATTAACGAATTCTTCAACGCAAACGGCATTGCACGCGGCAACCGGGAGGGATTCTGATGCGAGCAATTCTCAGAACGCGATTCGGTGGCCCTGAGGTGTTAGTCATCCGCGAGATCCCGGAACCGGAACCGAAAGAAGGGCACGTAGTGATCCAGGTGAAAGCATTCGGCCTCAATCACGCCGAGCTACATATGCGCAAAGGGGAATGGGCTGAGATCGCCGAAGTTAGCGGCATCGAGTGTGTGGGGATCGTCAAGTCCTGCCCCGGCGGCGAGTTTGCCGTCGGAACGAAGGTGGCGGCGTTGATGGGCGGGCTGGGCCGAACAATTAACGGCAGCTACGCCGAGTACACGCGCGCGCCGGTGACGAACGTCGCGCCGATTGAGTCGCATCTCTCGTGGGCGGAGTTGGCCGCGATCCCGGAAACTTACGCCACCGCATGGACCTGCTTGTTCCGCAACCTCGAGATTACCAAGGGCCAGACACTGGTGATCCGCGGTGCGACCTCTTCGTTAGGCCAAGCGGCCGTCAACATGTCGGTCAATGCTGGGGCGAAGGTGATCGCCACCACTCGCAGCCGCGATCGGTTCTCTATGCTCGAGACGCTAGGCGCGGTTCGGGCGGAAGTTGAAGAGCCGAAACTCTCCAAACGGATCGCCAACAATGGAAAGATCGATGCCGTCCTCGATCTCGTCGGCAACAGCACCATTCTCGATTCACTCGACATGTTGCGTCGTGGCGGTCGCGCGTGTCTAGCGGGTTGGCTTGGCGGCCTGGCGCCGCTTGCTGATTTTAATCCGCTACTTCAAATGGCCAGCGGCGTCTATTTGACCTTCTTCGGTAGCTTCGTGTTCGGGAAGCCAGGTTTTCCTCTGTCGGATGTACCATTACCGGCGATCGCGGCCGAAGTTGAGCGAGGCCGCTACAAGGCAAAGCCAACGCGTGTGTTCCGTTTCGAGGAGATCCAAGAAGCGCACCGCGTCATGGAGTCAAACGAAGCCAAAGGAAAATTGGTCGTGGTGCTGTGAACACTCCGACGATTGATGCTCGCAGCTTATTCACGACATCGGCACAAACATTCGAAAGGAATCCACATGCTTGAATTGCCGACCGGCGAGCGGTGGCGGCGATGGGTTCCTATACCGATTCGGATGATCCTCGGTGTGGGGTTCATTGCCCATGGATGGGCCAAGTGGAATCGTGGGCCAGCAGTCTTCGCCGAGCTTTTAAAACAGGCTCACGTGCCACTGCCTCTCGCTAACGCCTGGCTGGTGACCTTACTGGAGGTTTTTGGCGGCCTTGCTCTTCTAATGGGAGTATTCGTCACCATCATAAGTTTCCCGCTAATCCTTTCAATGTTGGGCGCGATCTTTACCGTAAACATCAAATACGGTTTTAGCGCTGTGAACACAATCGGCCTCACTCCTGAGGGGCCTCAATTGGGCCCGCCTGGTTACGAAATCAACCTTTTATATATCGCCTGTCTGATGGCCCTGATCCTCGGCGGCGCAGGTCCTTGGTCGATCGATGCGTTGCGAAGTCGGCGAGGGCCGCGGAATTTGCCACCAGCTGCAGAATCAATTGATGAACCAACCAGGACCGCCTCGAGATCGAAATGAACCCGAAAGAAAGCAAGGATGAAGAAAGACAATGAAAGAAAATTGCTATGACGTGCTTGTGTTTGGCAGCGGCACCGGCGGCAAACTAATTGGCTGGACGATGGCGCACGAAGGAAAGCGCACAGCCGTAGTGGAACGAAAGTATGTCGGCGGATCGTGTCCAAACATTGCCTGCCTGCCGACAAAGAATGTCATTCATAGCGCAAAGGTGGCGTCGCTGTTCGCGCGACATCAGGAATTCGGGATAGAGACCGGGCCCGTCACCGTCAACATGGCCGGCGTCTACGCACGGAAGAAAAGAATGGTCGATCACTTGATCGAAGATCATCTCACTCATTACCACGACTCGGGCGCGGAATTGATCTGCGGGAATGCTCGCTTCGTCGGGCCGCGTACTCTCCAAGTCGCGCTCCGCGAGGGAGGCAACCGGATAGTAACTGGCGAACGCGTGTTTGTGAACGTGGGAACCCATGCGGCTATCCCGGATATATCCGGCCTGGCGGAAGCAAAGCCGATGACACATGTCGAACTGCTGGATCTGCAGCGACTTCCCGAACACCTCATCGTTCTCGGCGGCGGTTATGTGGGCCTGGAATTAGCGCAGGCGATGCGCCGATTCGGTAGCCGCGTAACGTTGATTGCGCGCGAGCCGCAGCTCGCTCCGAAAGAAGATGTCGATGTCGCCGAAGCGATTCTCCAACTATTCCGCGATGAGGGCATCGACGTTCTGATGCGCACGCAAGTTCTAGGTGTCAAAGGAACTTCTGGCGAGCGCGTAGAACTATTGCTTGAACACGAAGCCGGGACGCGAGCGATAAACGGAACCGATATTCTGGCTGCACTTGGGCGCGTCCCAAACACCGAAGGCATAGGTCTGGAGAAAGCAGGCATCGAAGTGACTAAGCGTGGGCATATCCAAGTAAATGATCGCCTGGAAACGACGGCGCCGAATGTTTGGGCCTTGGGAGAGTGCGCCGGAAGCCCCTATTTTACTCACGTATCCGAAAACGACTTCAACATCGTTCATGCCAACCTGAAGGGAGGCAACCACAGCACGCGCGATCGCCTCATTCCTTATTGTCTCTTTATCGATCCGCCCTTGGCGCGCGTCGGTATCAACGAGTCGGAAGCGTGGGCAAACAACATTTCCTATAGAGTAGCGTCGCTGCCGATGGAGGCGGTCTTCAGAGCGCAGACGCTCTCTGAAACGCGCGGCTTCATGAAAGCCATCATCGATGCGCACACTGATCGCATTCTTGGCTTCACTGCCTTCGGACCTGAGGCAGGCGAATTAATGGCTAACGTCCAGGTCGCCATGCTAGGAGGCGTGCCATACACACTTTTACGAGATGCCGTTTTCACTCACCCGACGATGAGTGAAGGTTTGGGAATGTTGTTTGCCCGCGTGCCCAAGCAACGGGCCGCGGTGGTCGAAAAACGTGAATATGCGACGGCATAAGTGACAACAAGTCCGCTCTCATCGGGAGCAATCGGTCGGTTACGTAGGCAGCCACCCGACCAGCCGACCGACGGAAAGCTTTTCGTTCGGCGAATGGGCGCATAGAAAATTCGGCTGCGACTTCTGAGTTCTCGCGAAATAGTCTCCGGGTGTGAATGCAGATTCCTTACCGAACTTGGTCGGCACGTGGCGGCTCGTGTCTTACGAGGCGCGCACGGCGTCTGGTGAAGCTCGGTATCCGTTAGGCCAGCATGTCGTGGGTCAACTCTTCTATGATGCGCACGGAAACATGTCGGCGCATGTGATGAGGGTCGATCGCCCGACGTTCGCCTCGGGTGATTCGGGGGCGGGCACCGACGCGGAAGTGCGCGCGGCATTCGAAGGGCACGTGTCGTACTTTGGCACGTACACGATTGATCCATCGGCTCGCACCGTGACCCACCACGTTCGCGGCGCGTCGTATCCGAATTGGATGGGTCACGACCAGATCCGATACCACCGCATCGATGGTTCTCGTCTTGTGTTATCGACACCACCGATTCTAGATCGCGGAGAGTTACTTGAGTACACTCTGAGCTGGAAGCAGATATAAGTGCCGGTTCGCCGCCCGTGTCTCGCTGAGGTGATCGGCAAGCTACTGGCGAAAGAACTGACATTCGCGCGTTGCTGTTGCGCATCACCCGATTATAAACTCACAGCGGAAGAATCCGGACCGTGCAAAAAGTTCCACTAATGGATTCCGTCGGCAGGCCGCTGCTGGCTTGCCTGTTTGTCATTCTGCTCTTGCTGCAGTGGCGATTCGCTTTGCGACGGCAGCATTTCAGTGTGCTCCATCGGCTCGTCAGAAATTTTGTGCTTTCGCTACCCGGCTTCGCCATCATTCGTCTCGCGATGTTGCCTATCCCGATCGCGATTGCGATCTGGGCGCGAGAACGACACATCGGATTGTTGAATTGGCTGCACCTTCCGACCTGGGCGGTTGTGATCGCCACATACCTTTTGATGGACTACGCCTACTGGTGGTGGCATTGGGCCATGCACATGGTGCCGGTCTTCTGGCGATTTCATAACGTGCATCACACCGATCTGGACCTCGACGTGAGCACCGCCGCGCGATTTCACTTCGGCGAGATGATTCTATCCATCGGGTTTTTGTCATTGGCGGTGGTGCTGTTCGGGATAAATCCCATCATGCTGGGCGTATTCTTCATTACGCTAGAGGCCGCTACACTTTTCCATCATTCCAATTGGCGCCTGCCAATTCGGGTAGAGCGGATTTTGAATCTGATTCTCGTCACACCCCGCATGCACGGCATTCATCATTCGATCGTGCAGCGCGAGACCAATTCCAATTGGGGCACGATCTTTTGCTGGTGGGACAAACTGCATCGCACATTGCGCCGAGACGTGCCGCAGGACGCGATCACGATCGGTGTCGCAGCATATCGGGAGGAGAACGAACTTACGCTTGGCAAACTTTTTGCATTGCCGTTTCGCGGTCAGCGCGAGTGGCGATTGCCAAACGGCGAGATCCCCGAGCGGGAGCCGCAACCGACGGAAAACCTCGCCGAATAATCAGATCGCTTTGGCTGGTAGGGACGCGCTGCGCCTTCCGGACGCCGCAGCGCGGCGTCCCCACCCTTTTTGCACGGCTAGGTAACCTCGCACCTGCGTTGAAATATTGATGGCCGATGCAAAAAAGAAGCGCGTGGCGATCGTCGCGGGAGTGGGACCAGGTTTGGGCGCGGCGCTTGTGCGGAAGCTCACCAACGAAAGCTGCAGCATTGGCATGTTCGCCCGGTCGCCTGAATTCATCAGCAAGCTCGCTAAAGAAATTGGAAGGAACGCGCTGCCAATCCCGACAGACGTTTCTAATCAAAAAGAAGTAGCGGCCGCGTTTCACAAAGTGCGGCAACAGCTCGGCCCCGTGGAAATCCTCATTGCCAACGCAAGCGGCTCGATTGGTAAAGGGTTGACTGAGACCACGCCGGAGCAATTCGAACGATCCTGGCGAATCGGTGTTTGTGGCGCATTCTTGTGCGCGCGCGAAGCGGCGCTAGACATGCTCGAGTGCGGCGCGGGCACGATCATCTTTACCGGCGCAACTTCTTCGGTGCGCGGACGGGGCGGCGCGGTGGCATTCAGCAGTGCGAAGTTTGCAGTACGCGGGCTGGCGCAATCGCTCGCAGTCGAGCTTTGGCCGAAAGGCATTCACGTTGCACACGTGATCATTGATGGGGTGATCGACACGCCAGAAATGCGCAAGAGGTACAAATCTGGCGCTAACGAGCCGCTGCTGAAACCGGAAGCGATTGCCGAAACGTATTGGAACCTTATTCAGCAAGAACGCAGCGCATGGAGCCTGGAAGCGGATCTACGCCCGTGCAACGAGGCGTTCTTCGAATGAATCCCGTACTCTTGCTGAGCGCAACGGCCGTGCGCGTCGCGAGCTTCACCAGCGGGTTTGCGATACAAGCAGGTTATCAACGCTGAGCCATCCCGGCCCTGAGAAGAGCAGCCAGATGAGAATCACCACATAAAGCGGCTCAGGCAGGTACAAAAATGCCGCGAGCCACTCCGCGGGCGAGGATGCTTTGATATTGTGGATTGCTATCGTCGCAATGGCCAGAACCATCACGAACGCGAGCAGCGCACACACCAGTGGCGTCAAAGCCCCAAGAATAAGCAATAACCCGCAAACAAACTCTACGGTTGAAACAAAGAGTGCGTTGAAATTCGGAAAAGGAACGTGCGCTTCGACCAATGTTTGGCGCATCTGTTCCCGCCGTTCGGCCATAAAAAGTTTGCTGCGACCGGAGAGAAAAAACAGCAAGCCGACAGCAACTCGGGCCAGGAGAATGCCGAGCCATTCTAACGAATGCAGTTCGTTGACGAAGCTTTGGACGCACGACATCGATCAAAGAGTGAAATTCAATTCGCGAGGCGTCAATCAAATCGAGGGACTAACCGACAAACGCAACAAAGGCCTCAAGTAAGAAGACTCTTGCAACCAATGTGATTTGCCGCGACGAATCTGTTTCGGGAGGAAATCTTATGTCAAAACTATTGCTGATTGCTTTGCTGGCTACCGGGTTCACCTGCGCGACGTTAAGCGCGCAAGAACTGCCGCTGATTCATCAACCCACAATAACTCCGCAAGACAGCGGAACCACTAACGGCTTGATTGCAGTCTGGCCAGTGAATCCACAGGTGGTTTGGGCCTGCGGTCGCAGCGGCACATTCACAGTCACCACTGATGGTGGGGAGACTTGGAATGCCAGTGTTGTGCCCGGAGCCGAGGCGCTGGAATTCCGAGATGTGCAGGGCTTTAGTGCGAGCGTTGCCTATCTGATGTCGATCTCACTTTCAGGGGTCCCAACAGAGTTTCGCATCTATAAAACCACTGACGGCGGGGTAACGTGGACAATACAATTCCAGAACGAGACGGTGGGCGCTTTCTATGACGGCTTTGCATTCTGGACGCCTCATCGAGGCATCGCCCACAGCGACTCAGTCAATGGCGTGTTTCCGGACCTGCGAACGACTGACGGAATGACATGGCAGGACATCAGCAGCAATATGCCACCGGCCTTGCCCGGTGAATTCTCCTTCGCGTCGAGCGGAACTTGCGTCACGACGCAGGGCGGGCGGAATGCGTGGATTGCCACGGGCGGCGCGGCGATCGCGCGAGTCCTGGCCACCACCGACCAGGGGACCACATGGAACGCGTACAGCACTCCGTTGTTTAGCGGACCCAGCGGTGGCGCATTCACGGTCGATTTTCGCGATCCGCACCACGGGATCGTTGGTGGCGGCGACTTGGATCCCGGTAACCCTAATAGCGCTGGCACTGCCATCTCCAGCGATGGCGGCATGACATGGACTCTCACAAATCCGCCTCCGGTAACCGGCGCCATATTCGGGTTGAGTTATGTCGGACAGACTGGTCACGGCGGCGGAAACAATCTCGGTCGCGCCGTGGTAATCACCGCCAATGACGGAGGCGCAGCCTGGACTCCGGATGAAGGCACTACCTGGTTCACACTGCCGGATGTGACGGGATTTTGGGCAGTAGCTTTCGCCAGTCCCAAGGCCGGATGGTTAGTCAACGGAACGGATGGTCGCATTTTGAAAATCAGTTTTTAGCGAACGCAATGCGTCCCAAATGACGGCCCCAACACGGTATCCTCTGCTACGGCTTCACGGCTTCGATCGTCGCCGAGACTAAATAATCTTCGATCTTCCTACCGGGAAGCCATTCTCGGATGAACGCGGCCAGCGACTCAGTTGGAGCGACTTCCATCACTTATGCATCGACAGCGCACATTTCGTCACACCAGGTTTCAATTCGCGTCCGAATGTCGTCACGAATGCGCCGGAGATCGGCCCGGCGAACATGGCCTCCAATCCAATCACAGAACCAACGGCCATTCCAACTGTGATTCCTTTTTCTGCCGCGCCGGTCGAGACGTTGAGAATCACAAATATGAGAATTGCCGTGAGAATTGCCTCGATTACGAATGACTGCAGTACCGGCCCAGTCGGCAGCGGTGCGCCCAGCGTCACGTTTTTGGGGAACAAAAGCCGCAGGATGACGCTAGCCGCGAATGCTCCTGCACACTGAACTCACGATGTATGGAATTAGATCGCGCAGTGGAAAGCGTCCTGATGCAAAGAAACCCAAGCTCACCGCAGGATTTAAGTGTGCGCCAGAAATGTCACCGGCCGTGGGGGCATCCCTGGTGATCGCCTAACGGTAAGGTTCCAGAACGAGAAGTTCAGCCCGAAAATAAACTCGTTGAGTGATTTCACGCTGCCTTTGTGGGGCAGCTGTCTCGCAATTGGTTCTGGGTATCGGGAATAATTTCCGCAATCAGGCGCTCTAACCAGAAATGCGGCCTGCCTGAGGCGTGCGCTGCAATTAAAGAGTTAAAATCAAAAAGGAGGAATCATGCACAAGGAAATTAAGGCAATTGCAATATCTCTCAGCTGTTTGATGCTGGTGCCGTTTAGCCCGGCAACCTATGGCCAGCGACCTGCCCAGCGAAACTTCCACGCAGGCGCAGTCTATGTTTTGACAAATCAAGTTGAAAACGCGGTCGCGGTTTTCGGTCGCAGCGCCCAAGGCACGCTAACTCCGGCAGGTGAATTCCCCACTGGCGGCGCAGGCGATCCGGTTCCGCCAGGCGGCAGCGGCCCAGCCCCCGATCCCCTAGCTTCGCAAGGCGCATTAATTCTGGGCAGAGGCAACCAGCTTTTGTTCGCCGTCAACGCCGGCAGCAATCAGATCTCTGTTTTAAGAATAAAAGGCGGCGCCCTGGAGCTGGTTGACGTTGCCGATTCGGGAGGCACGCGTCCGATCAGCCTGACGCTCCATGAAAATCTGCTGTATGTGCTTAACGCAGGCGGCACTCCCAATGTTACCGGCTTTAGTGTCGGCGATGATGGCACGCTCACACCATTGGCCAACTCTACTGAGCCGTTGATTGGCGGTGCGGCCGCGGATCCCGCTCAAATCGGCTTCAGTTCGGACGGCGGGCTGCTCGTCGTAACGGAAAAAGCAGGTAACCGGCTTGATACCTATATCATCGACGAGAACGGCCTGCCTAGCGCGCCAATAGACAATCCTTCCAATGGAACGACACCTTTTGGCTTTGCCTTTAACAATGCTGGAACCTTGATTGTTTCAGAAGCTTTTGGCGGCGCGTCAAATCAATCGACGCTCTCTTCGTATGGCGCGTCAGAAGACGGCATCCTTAATGTGATCAGTGGCTCCGTGCCAGATCTTCAAACCGCCGCGTGTTGGGTGGTCACCACTAACAACGGAAAACTTGCTTTTGCATCAAATACCGGCAGCGGCAACGTCTCCAGCTATCGCGTTAGCGGCGAGAACGGAACGCTTACCCTGGTTAATTCCGTCGCCGGCGATACCGGAGCGGGCAGCGCGCCGATAGATATGGCGTTGAACAACAGCAGTCGTTTCCTATACGTGCTTGGCGGCGCTTCTCAATCGGTCGCTTCGTTTCGCGTGGAAAGGAACGGGAACCTAACCTTGATTGACAGTGATGGAGGACTGCCCCTCGGCGCACAAGGTATTGCCGCGAAATAGTCGAGCTTATAATCAGCTGCGCGCATTTCCATGCGCGCAGCTTCTGCTTTCAGGCAATTGTTGTCACACGTCATCACCGATGGCGTGATCGAGACGACAAAGGTGCATCAGAGCTACAAACCTTCGATCAAAGAACCGTTGCTCGAGTCAGAAGAGATCGAGCGCATATTGGAACGCCATCCAGCAAGAGCGCACTACGTGTAGTTTGGAAAATCGACCGGCCCCCCAACAAAGAGGCGTTCTTTGAATGAGTTCCCCTACTTAAAGATGTTATCGAAGATTAGCTGTGCCCGGCCGTAGTTCCTGCCGTGCGGGCCTTGGTCGTTCAAACCCCAATTGTAGGAAAAATATTTGACCTCGTAATTGCCGCTCGCAGCGAACTCGCGCACTGCTAACGGTGTATACCGACCCAGAATCGTTGCAATGCCACCAGCCTTGTCGAAATCTTGCTTGAACCATTTAAAGATGCTGGAGATCTCCACTTTCCTTTCGTTAGGCAAAAATTTGTTGAGGTCTTCGCGTGCCAGCCAACCCCGATATGCACTGTCGTCTTGCTCGTCGAACTTATCTGCAGTGTATGCAAATTGTTGGAGAGGCGGGCAACTGCGCGCCGCACAGACCAGCACTGAGTGTGCGCGATAACCGATGGAGGGCCGCAGTGTTCCATGTTCGACGTCATCCAGAGAGGCCTTGCGACCGCCGATCTCATTCCGCCTTCCGGAAAAAGAATCTTTCAACTGCCAGATGCTTTCAGTCGGATAATTCGACAAAATCCAACGAAGCACGAACCCGTTGTAAGCGTTCACGAGTGCCGCGGCCTTCTCATTTCCCTGCGCAGCATTGTCGGCCTTGGCTGCGAACTGATGGAGATACTCATCGAGCGCAGACAAATCCGCCCCATTCTGTTTCCACGCGGCGTAGTTCACCAGTCCCTGTCCGTTCACATATTTTTTCAGCAACCGATCGAACGGCTCGTGGTTGATCCCGGCACGTACATCGACATTTTCAGCGGTCTGCGCGCGCGAATTTATCCCAACAAAGATCAACCCAAAGATGATGAGGGCGATCCAGAGTTGGTTCATGCTGTTGTGCCGCTTGGATCACAGCAGATAACGGCGTAGCTCATCGCGGGTTCCTTCGAGTGCGAGCATGTAAACCATATCCCCTTCCCGCCACGTCGCTGTCGCCCAATGACCTTGCTGAATCACTTTTGCGGCATGCTTGATCGCGAGATCCGACCCTGCCGATGCATTTGTCATGACGAGATGTATTGCTCGCCCGTCCGGCAGGATGAAGCAGATCAGTGACACCGGTTTGCCATGCCAAAAGATCGTTTTGCAGCCGATGCTGGGTAGTTTATCCAGATCATGGGGCAAATTTTTTCCCGCGGGCGCATCGTTTGCGCGCAGCCACTTCACCAGGTCCGCCGGATTGCTCGATATCAGGTCGAAGTGCGATTCGTTTCGAGCAATTGATGACAAGATTGCGTCCAGCGCCTGCAATTGCCAACCCGCCACCGGCGCCGGCCGCGTGTTATGCCAGATCAAAACTCCCAGCGTGGTGCTTATAACCACCGCGGCCGCGATTGCCCATTTGCGCCAACGATTCTTCCAGTGCGGCGCGCGAGTGAGTTTTACGCCCGCGAGAATGCTTTCGCGCAAATCGCTCGGCACCGGTATCGCGCACAATTTTTCCGTTATCGCCGCATCGAACGCCACCGCTCCCTCGAACCACCGCTGTAAAATCGGATCGCGCCGAACCTGCTCGAGCGCCTCGGCGAAGCGCGGATCGTTTGCGTCCTGACCGCCAGGTCGATACGCATTCAAAATAAATTTCGCTTCCCGACTATCCATGTAGTTTCTCTCTTCTGTCTGATTGCAGTGTAATGACTTTATTCCCAAGAACTTCTTCTTTTGAAAGCAGTCGCTTACGCAGCTGCGCCTTGCCCCGCGATAGCCGTGACATGACTGTGCCGATCGGCACATCGAGCACGTCCGCGATTTCGTGATATGTAAATTGTTGCAAGTAAAAAAGCGTGAGCGGCGCGCGA